>Ga0257110_1001444_pt1 | contig 11233 bp, 9 predicted proteins | sample LP_taG_7_FD_190184 | JGI IMG/M metagenome (GOLD analysis project Ga0257110, IMG submission 190184) | Marine microbial communities from Northeast Subartic Pacific Ocean, Canada - LP_J_2015_P26_10m | ecosystem: Environmental > Aquatic > Marine > Oceanic | place: Canada: Northeast Subartic Pacific... | reverse complement strand
CTACCGCTGACGACTGCGAAGTGACTGGCACTTGGAGCTCTTGTGACAATGGGGCAACCACCGAAGAGAACACCACCACCACCTCAGAGGTCACTACCACCTCAGAGGACACTACCACCTCAGAGGTCACTACCACCTCAGAGGACACCGATAGCGTATCTAGCGGCGCGTCTAGCGCACCCTCCGGTGGTAGTGTCGAGACTGGGGACTTAGACTTTGGGTCAGGAGGCGGCAATTCGGGTGCAAGAACTTACGCTATTACGGTGACCAATGACATCACCGCGTATCCCTTTACCGTTAAACAGGGCGCTTACTATGGTGGCGTCACGATTGTACCTACGTCTACTCCATTCCCAGATGACGGGACTGGGGTCAGGTTGTGGTGGTCTAAAACAGCAGGCGGGCAATCGTTGGGAGGTGCCTCTTGCTCTGCAAATTTAGGCCGAGAGGGGTCAAGGTATTGGGATCAGTCTGAGACGAAGGGATACGGATGTACGATTGACAATGTCACGTCCAACCTATATCTGAATTTGCAAGCGTGTATTTCTGTTGCTGATGACACTACCTGTGGCGCAGCTGACGCTAAAGCCGGCTCTGCTGCCCCTATTTATATCCAAGGTAAACTTGGTGAAGTGCAGTAGATTAACGCGCTACTGACAAATAACGTAGCCCAGTGTTCATCGCGAAAGCCGGCAGAGGGCTGTCCCAAGCTCGCTCCGCTCGATTGTATTAACTTAATCATTGAGCAGAGGTGTGCAGTGATGAAATCTTACTTCCGTCGAGCTCCTACGATGGTATTTTTTTTGACTGTCTGTTCCTCGTTGGGCCTAACTCAGCTCGTTGTCCATTCGAGCAGTGCTAACGGCGCTGATTCGGTCTACTACTCAACCGATGATTTTGAGATAACCGAATTTGATCGCCGGATGTATCTTCGCAACGCACCTGATGCAACTGACGAGCACGTCGGTTCCCGCATACGGAATTTGCAGGCTTTATCCGATCTTTACGCAATGGAAGTGCTCATGTCGGATGTGGATGACTTGGGCTTACTGTCGAAAACCGAGCGTGACTGGATAGCACGACATGCGGTGCAATTAGAAACCCTGAAAAGGTACATGCAATTCGAAGTTGATCGTCAACTTGAGTTGACCGATTGGGGCGCAGAAGCGATGGAGGCTTATCAAGCAAACCCTGATTCATATCAAGTCCAAGAGACTGTGTCGGTAAGAACACTGCTGATCCGACGTGATGAGCGATCCGAGGACGAAGCTTTGAGCCTCGCTCATGAGCTCTTGGTTCAGGCGCGGCTACCTGGCGCCAACTTTGAAGAACTGGTTCGGATGAACACCGAGGACGAGGCGGCGATTGCCACCGGTGGACTAATGGAAAATGTGGCACGTGGTGAGACCGTAGAGCCCTTTCAGAGGGCGGCGTTTGCCTTGCGAGAAGAAGGCGAATTCTCGGAGCCTGTGGTGTCACGGTTTGGTGTACACCTCATTCAACTGCTGGACCACCAGCTGCCGCGGCAAAAAAGCTTTGAGGAGGCGAAGCAGGGCATAATTGATGAGTTGAAGCCGGCGCGAGCAGCGCAATACAGACACGGGGTTCAAGCGGAGGCACGGGAACGGAAACCCGCCGGTTTCATCGAGCATACCGAAGCGCTAGACGCCCTAATGCTCCGGACAAGCGATGGGAAACTCGGCCTCGAGAACAAGCTCCCTTAATGACAAAGGAGTAAAGTCGAAGCTTTAATTAATACTGTGCGTGTTAGTTATCGGCGGTGGATGCCATGGCAGTGCAACAACAGTTCGAGACGTTTAGTCCTGTTTTACACAGCCTGCGAGGCTGTGCAGCTGTCGCGGTTCTGCTCTTCCACTGGGAGCAGTATTTCCCAGCAGGAGGCCAATGGCTGCAGCAGTTCTTCCCCGCGCAAACCTTACTCGACCCGACCATTTACCTTGGCTTTGGCTGGATGGGCGTCCCCCTCTTTTTTATTCTCTCGGGTTGGCTACTGGGCGCGCAGGTTATCGCCAACAGTACCCTGGTATTTTCTTTGAGACGTTTTTGGCTGCGGCGTGTGCTGAGAATCTATCCCGCCGTCTGGTTTGAACTAGCAGTGTTGCTGCTTCTGGCGGGGTTGATACCAGGGTTAATAACCCCTGCTGCCTACGAGACTTTGCCGCTGCAAGTGCTGCTGTGGGTCAATCTCCCTCCCTTTATGGCTGAGCCGCTGAACTTGGTCTGGTGGACGCTGCCCGTTGAACTCAGCTTTTACCTTATTTTACCCCTGCTCGGCTTGATCAGCCGCGCGGTCGATTGGCGTGTCATGCTCGTGGGTGCATTGGTTATCACCTTGTCTTGGCGCAGCTGGATCTTTCTAACGGCAAATACGGAAAATCTGATGCTCATTTTGCCGGTAATGGACTCTCTGATCGGGGTGCTGTTTACGTTCATGCTGGGGTTTTCGATGAACTTTTTGTCTTTAAACCTGCCGGCTCGGGCGAGACGCATCATATTTTGGTTAGGCGCAATTTTGCTGTTGGCGCTCATGCAATGGCAGCTGATGCTGAACGACGTTTATTGGACGGGACATTGGATTCTGGTGGTTTGGACCCCAATGGTGGCGCTGGCGATCGCGCTGCTGGTCTTTAGTCTCCGGGAACCCACCTGGGAATGGCGATGGCTTGGCAGCAAGGTGCTTGTGTGGCTCGGACACGTGAGTTTTGGGATTTATTTATGGCACTTTCAAGTGATGCGGGCGCTGGTGCTGCTATGGCCCGAACTGTGGAACACGCCCTCGATGAGCCTGGCGGCCTTGGTCATCAGTCTGCCTGCCACTCTGGCGATGGCCGCCCTAAGTTATTACTGCGTGGAACGGCCCCTAATGGCTTGGGGAAAGCACCGTTTTAAGACGACAAGTGCTGGGCCCTCGGTCGAATAGGCGCATTAATGGTCGTTCCTAAGTGGGCGCCTGTCACGAGATGCTTCGGGCAATCACTGACCCTCAGCCAGAGCATCTGAGGGTCACCGCGGAGGGTCCGTTGTGCGGAATAGGTTTTGATTAAAACAGGGTGCTGATGCACAGTGTTTTTCCGGCGGTTCTTTTCAAGGACATGCTCTCCACGTTGCCACTGTGGTAGACAATAACGCTAAGTCCTGAGTCCTGAGTCCTGAGTCCTAAGTCCAAGTGCCAAGTGCGCCGGACCCGACTGAGGTGACTCGGTATTGCATTGCGAGACCTTTTAATCGATAGGATTATCGGTGCTCGCGCAATATGAAGCGCTCCATGATGGATCGCGCCACAAACCGTGCATGTCCCCTCTGTGCATGCGATATTGGCGCAGACTCGAGAGGAGCGACTGTGCAGGACGCAAACAAAACACCCGGATTAAAAGCCGTACTCAGTCGCCGGATGTTGATCTGTGTCATGACCGGGTTTGCTTCCGGGATGCCGCTCTATCTTTTGATACAACTGGTGCCTGCGTGGTTGCGCGCCGCTGAGGTGTCTTTGGCCGAAATCGGCCTCTTTGCATTGGTTGGTCTACCTTACACGTGGAAGTTCTTGTGGGCGCCCCTGATGGACCGTATCCGGCCGCCGCTCGGCAGGCGGCGGGGCTGGATGTTGGTCACGCAGATCAGTCTGGTGCTGTCGATCGGTGCGTTAGGGTATCTTGACCCGCTGCACCAAACCGCTTTGGTCGCTGTGCTCGCATCGGTGATCGCGTTCTTGAGCGCCAGCCAAGATGTCGCGATCGACGCCTATCGGAGGGAGATACTCCCGGACGCTGAGCTGGGCTTGGGCAATGCCATTCACGTTCAAGCCTACCGTATCGCGAGTTTGGTGCCCGGTTCCCTGTCATTGATACTCGCCGATATGCTGCCCTGGACTGTGGTGTTTTGGGTCACCGCCGCCTTTATGGCGGTTGGGATGGTGCTATCGCTCAGTATCCGTGAACCAGAGGACCTGAGCCCCCCCGCGCAAGGGCTCCGAGCCACGCTGGTCAGGCCCTTCACTGAGTATTTCCATCGCGTTGGCTGGCGAACTGGGGCGCTGGCCCTCCTATTCATGGTGGCCTACAAGCTGGGCGACAACATGGCCACGGCATTGGCGACCCCCTTTTATCTCGATATGGGATTCTCAATGACTGAGATTGGGCTGGTGGCAAAGCACGCTGCTCTGTGGCCCGCCATCGTCGGGGGATTGCTTGGCGGTTTCGCGATGCTCCGTTTGGGTATTAATCGCGCGCTCTGGATCTTTGGGCTGATACAAATGTTGAGCATACTGGGCTTTGCTTGGCTTGCGAGCGGGGGAACCGAGTTGTGGCAGTTGGCCCTCGTAATTGCCTTCGAATATCTCGGTGTGGGTTTGGGCACGGCGGCGTTCACCGCGTTTATTGCCCGAGAATCGAGTAAAGCGTTTGCCGCGACGCAGTTCGCCCTATTTACCGCGTTGGCCGCGGTGCCGCGATCCTTGGCAAACGCGGTGACCGGCTTTATTGTTGAAGAAACCGGTTGGACACTCTTTTTTCTGCTCTGTACGCTTCTGGCGTTGCCCGGCATGGCAATGTTGTGGTGGGTGGCTCCGTGGCGCGATGAAGAGGAGCGTCAGCCGACAGAGGCGTCGGGTTGAGCGTGTCTTGCACTGAGCGCGAGGTGCCGGTCGCCTGATGCAGTGGGTCAGTGCACGAATGGGACTGGCCGGGAGGTCAATAAGGTGAGATGGATCGTGTTTCTGTATCCGTGGCTTGAGCTATGGAGCCTACTGGCGCTGGGTAGCCGAACCAGCGCAGGTATGGCGATGTTGTGGGTGTTGGGTGCTGGTGTCCTGGGTGTGATCATGATCCGAGTGGCCGGTGCCCAAACGTTGGGACAGTTGCGCACGGCGCAGCAGTCGGGCAGCTTGCAGGCACAGTTGCTGCAAGACCATGTGGCGCTGGCGATTGTGGGCCTGCTCTTGTTAATCCCCGGGATGGTGTCTGATCTCCTAGCCTTGCTGGTGCTCATAAAGCCTCTTCGAGGCCTGATTTACCGCGCTGTCGCATCCAATGGGGGAGTCAGTGGGGCGTTCAGCGGTGGCTTCGAGCACAACCATCAAGGAGAAGAAGGAGTCACCTTGGAGGGAGAATACGAGCAGGTTGGTACACGGCGCGTCACCCCACCGTCTCGAGACTCGGAGCCGCCATCCCAGTAAAATCTTAAGCCATTGTTTTTATTGACTTAAATAAAATAAAGTCCAAGATCTGAGCTTTTTTTAGCACTCTCTATTGCAGAGTGCTAAAAAATGCCTTGAAATGCGTCCCTTCGCCCCCATATCCACAGTAAGCCTGATAGGGGCGAGTTAGCGAAACTGATAACTTTGGAGAAGCAAAACCATGAAGATTCGTCCGCTGTACGACCGCGTGGTCGTTCGTCGAAATGAAGAAGAGGAGACCTCTGCTGGAGGCATCGTGCTACCAGGATCTGCGCAGGAGAAGCCTAATCAGGGTGAAATCATCGCAGTAGGGGATGGCAAAGTGCTGGACAATGGTGAGCAGCGTGCATTGGCTGTGAAGGTTGGCGATAAGGTCGTTTTTGGCCAATACGCTGGCAGCAACACCATCGAGGTGGACGGCGAAGAGCTGATCCTAATGAGCGAGAGTGAAATTTACGCGGTCGTTGAATAAGCGAACCGTTCTGACCTGAAAGTAAAGGAAGAGTAAACATGGCAGCTAAAGACGTATTTTTTGGCGATAAAGCACGAGCAGGCATGCTTGAGGGAGTGAATATCCTCGCTGACGCTGTGAAGGCGACGCTGGGCCCGAAAGGCCGTAATGTAATTTTAGAGAAGTCCTTTGGCGCACCGACCGTCACAAAAGATGGTGTATCGGTTGCGAAAGAAATCGAGCTGAAAGATCGATTCCAAAACATGGGCGCACAGATGGTTAAAGAAGTGGCATCACAAGCTTCTGACGCCGCCGGTGACGGCACCACGACAGCTACGGTATTGGCTCAGTCAATCGTCAATGAGGGGCTCAAGGCCGTTGCAGCGGGCATGAACCCAATGGACCTCAAACGTGGTATCGACAAGGCAGTGATAGCTGCTGTAGAGGCGGTCTCGGGTATGAGCACGGCTTGCGCGGACACCAAGGCCATTGCACAGGTCGGCACGATCTCTGCGAATAGCGATACCTCAGTGGGCGAGATTATCGCTGAGGCGATGGATAAAGTCGGCAAAGAGGGCGTGATCACGGTAGAAGAGGGATCTGGTCTTGAAAATGAGCTGGACGTGGTCGAGGGCATGCAGTTCGATCGCGGTTATCTCTCGCCCTACTTCATCAACAATCAGGACAACATGTCTGCTGAGGTTGAAGAGCCCTACATTCTGTTAGTCGACAAGAAGATCTCTAACATTCGCGAGTTGCTGCCCGTTCTTGAGCAGGTTGCTAAGGCGTCACGCCCGCTGGTGATTGTGGCAGAAGACGTCGAAGGCGAAGCGCTGGCGACTTTAGTGGTGAATAACATGCGCGGTATCGTGAAAGTGGCGGCCTGTAAGGCACCTGGCTTTGGCGATCGACGCAAGGCAATGCTGCAGGATATCGCTATCCTGACCGGCGCCACTGTGATCTCTGAAGAGGTCGGTTTGGATCTCGAGAGCACCACACTCGAGCACCTAGGCAACGCGAAGCGCATCACCATGGACAAGGACAACAGCACGATTGTTGACGGTTCAGGTGATGCAGACGCCATCAAGACGCGCGTCAGCGAGATTCGAGTGCAAATCGAGAACACTTCTTCTGATTATGATCGCGAGAAGCTTCAAGAGCGTGTTGCAAAGCTGGCGGGCGGCGTTGCCGTTATTAAGGTCGGTGCGGCGACAGAGATAGAAATGAAGGAAAAGAAGGCGCGGGTTGAAGATGCCTTGCATGCGACGCGCGCTGCGGTAGAAGAGGGTGTTGTCGCGGGTGGTGGTGTTGCACTGATTCGCGCGATCTCTCAAATCTCCGGTCTTGAGGGTGACAACGAAGATCAGAACATCGGTATTGCGGCAGCGTTGCGCGCGATGGAAGGTCCATTTCGCCAAATTGTTGGTAATGCTGGCGATGAGGCTTCTGTTGTGCTCGATAAGGTTCGTCAAGGTGAGGGTAACTTCGGTTACAACGCGGCCACCGGTGAGTATGGCGATATGATTGAAATGGGTATCTTGGATCCCGCAAAAGTGACGCGCACAGCCCTACAGGCCGCGGGTTCAGTTGCCGGCCTCATGATCTCCACGGAAGTCATGATTGCGGAGTCGCCGAAGGATGATGCAGCTTCACCCGCCATGCCAGACATGGGCGGCATGGGGGGCATGGGCGGCATGATGTAATCACCGTCATTGTGGCCATATTAAAAGCCCGGCCTGCGCCGGGCTTTTTTTTGGCCGTCTTTTGATAACGAGCGTGACCAGTTACTGTGAGCGAAAAACAGCCAGATCATCCTCTGGCTTCGGCAATATAAAGTGAGCGTGCCATCGCGCTTTTTACTTGCGGTGCGATATACTCCACGCCGACGTCAGGCTTTATGCCTTCGTCAAAAAACTAGGAGACGCACGCATGGCTTATGTAGAATTTTTCTTTCGTTATTTTCATGTGCTGGCCGGGATCGTCTGGATCGGCATGCTGTATTACTTTAATTTCGTTCAGACTGAATATTTCAAAGAGGCGGAAGCCAGTGCCAAATCAGATGCGATGGCCAAGCTTGCGCCACGTGCCTTGTGGTGGTTTCGTTGGGGCGCCATGCTGACCTTCCTGACCGGTGCTTACCTGTTCCAAAAAGTCGGAGGCTTTGCGGCCGCTATGCCCGCCATTTGGATGGGTGCGCTGGCGGGTACGTTTATGTTCCTTAATGTGTGGTTGGTGATTTGGCCAAATCAGCAGATTGTATTGGGCATGAAAGAAGGTGATGGTCCAGCTGCGGCTGCAAAAGCCGGGCTCGCGAGCCGAACCAATACCTTGTTTTCTGGGCCAATGCTGCTGGGTATGTTGGGTTCTAAGTACTTAGCCGATATTTCAACGCAGGCAGCGGGCACCGTCTCGGATCTCGGCCTATACACCGCATTGGGTTTGATTGTGGTGCTGGAGATCAACGCCTTGTTTGGCAAAATGGGCCCGATGAAATCAGTATTGGGTGTTGTCCACTGTTCGTTATTGCTGATGGCCGCCGTGTTAGGTATTTTGCTTTACCTGTAACGGCCAAAAAGCCTTTTTGAGTAAGCGGTCTTTAGGCCGCTTTTTTTTGTCTAGCCGCTGGTGTGATCGCTACAATATGCTGTCATAGCAAGCCGGCGGGCTTGATCTGGTGGGTGGTATCAATGACAGCGAAACGCTTTTTAGGCGAGCATCGGCTAACCGGAGCGTGCCAGAGACCCAGGAAGACCTCGCGCAAGGGAGCCACGCGGTAATGAAGCGCTTTCTGACCTGCTGCTTGCTTCTGTTCAGTGTCTCCTCGTCGCTGGCCAATACTCTCGTGCTGGTGTCGATCGATGGTTTCCGCTGGGATTATTTGGATTGGCCGGAGGCGCAGAGCATGAAGCGAATAGCCGAGCAGGGTGTTCGGGTCAATCAGTTGCAAGCGGTCTACCCCTCGAAAACGTTCCCCGCTCATTTATCAATCGCGACGGGGCTGCGGCCAACGGACCACGGCGTGGTGGATAATTATTTTTGTCGCAGTGATCGACCCGATTGTTACCGAATGGGGTCTGGCCAAAAGGACCCTGATTGGCTGGCGGGCACACCATTGTGGACGCTGGTTGAGCAGCAGGGTGGACGTGCCTCCACTTTTTTCTGGCCCGAATCTGACGCTAAATTTGACGGCATTCTACCGACAGATTATCGGGCCTATGATGTCAGTGTCAGTCCGTCAGATAAAGTGCGGCAGGCCATCGAGTGGCTCTCGCTACCGGAGGTCGATCGACCTGACTTGGTGACTTTGTACTTTTCCAAAGTGGACTCCAGTGGACATACTTATGGTCCTGATGCGCCTGAGACAAAGGCCGCCATCGCAGAGACAGATTATTGGGTGAGTGAGTTATGGCGGGCCATTCAAGACATCAATCGTCAGCAGGATGCTGAGATCAGTCTCATTTTGTTGTCCGATCACGGCATGTCTGCAGTAGATCCGAGCCTGTTTATTGACACCAATACCTTGCCGCGTCCGAAGGGCTTTCGACGCGTTAATAGCAGCACACGTGTGATGTATTACCGACGAGATCCTGAAGCGGATGTGGCGGCACTGGCAGCCACTTTGCGCGAGGCGTCGAATGGGCGCTATCGGGTGGTCTCTGATGAGACGCTTGCTGAGCGGCACTACAATAATCATCCCGCCGTCGCTGAGCTGATTATTGAGACAGACCCGCCAAGACTGTTTCGTCATGGGGGTGCGCAGGGACCTGATTTGCGAGGCATGCACGGATACCCTGCGGAGGTGGAGGACATGGCAGCCTTTTTGGTGGCGATCGGTCCTGGTTTTTCAGTGGGCAAGGTGATTCCCAAGGCACATCAGCTCGATGTCTACCCGATTGCGGCAACCCTGCTGGATTTATCACTCCCCGATGGCATTGTCAGTCAGGGCGGGACTCTGCGTGATGCGTTGGCACAGCCGATACGGGAATAATGCCCCCGGTGCACATGCGCGCTAGGGTCGCGATATAATCTAATGCTTTCGAGACTGAGTACTTGGTATGTCCCGTGATGACCTCAACGAGATTCCGTCCTTTACCGCCAACCGCGATGAAGCAGTCAGCTCGGCTCCCCGTGGTGCTATCCCGCCGCGTGCTGCCAGAGCGGAAGCGGGTCTGGGTTTGACGGCTCGGCTGGTATTGACGATAGCGCTCGCGCTAGCGGCCACTGCCTGTGCTTGGGCGTGGCAGTTACAAACGCTTGCCGATGCGTCGCGCACGCAACAATTGGCGCTTCAGGGGCGCGTTGCGGACCTCGAGGCATTACTGTCAGACACTGATGACACCGTTAATAAGTCGGCGGCTGCGATGAGTGCACAAATACGGTTAATTGACACCGAAGTGCGCAAGCTATGGGATGCCCGCAAAGTGAGCAATGTCAAACTGACGAAGGTCGAGAAGAGCGTTGTTGCTCAGGAAAAGACCATCACCAAGCTTACCAGCACAACCACAGCACACGGCAGCACGTTAGAGACGATGCTGGCTGAGTTATCCGCGCTGACTAAAATAGCGGGTGATTTAGAGCGTTTAGCCGCCAGTGCGCAACGCGCTCAGACGGATGTTGAGCGGTTGGCCGATGGCTTGAACAAATCAAATCTCGAGCGCGCTGCGCTACGCAAGCAAGTCGAGAGTAATGGTGAGTGGATCGAATCGATCAACGCATTTCGTCGGCAGGTAAATGCGAACATGATCGAGTTAGAGGCAGAAGTCGCGGCGCTCAGCGCGCCCACCATGCAATAGTCAACGCGCAAAGGCAGGGGAGTCCAAAGGGTATGACAGTCATTCAGGAACGAGATCTTATCGACAGTGTTGCTGATGCACTGCAGTTTATCTCTTACTACCACCCGCTCGATTTTATACAGGCGGTGCATCGTGCGTGGGAGAGGGAGCAAAACCCTGCAGCGAAAGACGCCATGGCACAGATTTTAATCAATTCTAGAATGTGTGCGGTCGGCCACCGGCCCCTTTGCCAAGATACGGGTATTGTGACGGTCTTTGTTGAAGTCGGCATGAGTGTCCGTTGGGAGACAGAGCGTTCCCTCGATGACATGATTAACGAGGGGGTGCGACGCGCTTATAACCACCCCGATAACAAGCTTCGGGCATCTATTCTTAATGACCCCGCAGGGCGTCGCGAGAATACCCGTGATAATACGCCGGCGGTTATCCATACCCGACTGGTGCCTGGCAGTAGCGTGAGCGTGCAGGTGGCGGCTAAGGGCGGGGGGTCCGAAAACAAGGCTAAGCTGGCGATGCTTAACCCCTCGGATAGCATTGTTGACTGGGTTGCCAAAACGTTGCCGACGATGGGCGCGGGATGGTGTCCCCCCGGGATACTGGGTATTGGTATTGGCGGTACGGCGGAAAAGGCGATGATACTGGCCAAAGAGTCGCTGATGGCCCCCGTGGATATTCATGAGCTTCGAGCGAGGGGGCCACAGAGCCGGACTGAAGAGTTGCGATTAGAAATTATGGACGCCGCTAATCGAACGGGGATTGGTGCACAGGGTTTGGGTGGCCTGACCACTGTACTCGATG
>Ga0257110_1001443_pt1 | contig 11234 bp, 8 predicted proteins | sample LP_taG_7_FD_190184 | JGI IMG/M metagenome (GOLD analysis project Ga0257110, IMG submission 190184) | Marine microbial communities from Northeast Subartic Pacific Ocean, Canada - LP_J_2015_P26_10m | ecosystem: Environmental > Aquatic > Marine > Oceanic | place: Canada: Northeast Subartic Pacific... | reverse complement strand
GACGGGACGCCGGGCCTCGAGCGCCTCACGGACGACGAGCGCGCGCTGTGCGCCGCGCCGCTCGACCTCGTCATCTCGCTCCAGGCGCACATCGACCGCGACGTCGCCGTGGCCACCGCGTCGCACGAGGGCTCCGTGAAGAACCAGTACGTCGACAAGGACGGCGCGCGGCGGCGCCAGTTCATCGTCTTCCGGGACCGCGGCGCGCTCGGCGTGCGCTGCGACGTCTGCGACGTCGACCAGGTCCTCTCGGACACGATCCGCGCCGTCGCCGCCGCGGACCCGTCCAAGGTCTGCCACACGCTCAAGGCCCACTGCGGCTACTACGCCGGGTCCCGCGCGTCGAGCGACAGCGAGCGCCACATCTGCGGCCTCCAGAAGCTCGTGCCGCCGGAGGTCGGCACGCTCGGCTTCGGGCTCGTGGGCTCCGCGAAGCCCGTCGCGGACAAGCGGTCGTCGGACCGCGCCAAGCGCAGGGCCGGGCCGGGCCGCGGCGGCCGCGCGAAGCGGCCCCGGCCCGCGCCGGCGCACCCCTTCCAGCCGCGGCTCTACGGCGACCTCGACGAGGTCGCGCGGCCCCGCGCGGCGCCGGCGGCGCCGCGCGGCGCCGCGGACGACGAGCGCCGCGCGGCGGCCGCGCGCGCCTACGGCTACGGCGCGGCGGCGCCCGCGGGCGCGGACGCGGCGACGCCCGCGCCCCTGCCCCTCGCCGCCGGCGGCAACGCGCGCGTCCTCGTCCGCGTGCCGCTCCACGGCGGCCGCGTCGCCGAGGCGACGGTGACGTGGCGCGACGGCGACGCGCGGACCGCGACGCCCGGCGCGTTCGCGGCGACCGTCGCCGCGCAGTTCGACCTCGACGGGGACCAGACCGACGCCATCGCGCGGTCCATCGCCGCGCAGCTCGAGGCGCACGCGCGCCGCGCGGACGCGCCCGCGGCGCCCGCGGCGCTCCGCGCCGCGGCCGAGCCCGCGGCGCCGCCGCCGCGGCGCGACGACGGCGGCGGCGACGACGACGCGCCGAAGCCGCCGCCGGCCGTGCCCGCGGGCGCGCGCGCGTGCGACGACGACGACGACGACGACGACGACGACGACGACGACGACGGCGGCGAGGGCCGCCGCGCGGCCGCGGCGACGGCGGCCGCGGCGGCCGCGCACGGCGACGGCGCCGTCGCGCGCGCGGCGCCGACGCGCGAGCACTTCGACGAGTGCGAGCGCTGCGGGCGGGGCGGCGACCTCGTGTGCTGCGACTTCTGCCCGCGGGCCTTCCACGGCGCCTGCCTCTGCGCGCGGCCCGCCGGCCGCCTCGTCGAGGCGCTCGACGACGAGGCCGCGGCCTGGCGCTGCGGCGAGTGCGACCTCGACGTCGGCGGCTTCTTCGACCTCGACAGCGCCGACGACGGCCTGCTGGCCGCCTGCGCCGTCGCGCAGGCCAGGGACCCGGAGAACTGCACGTTCCTCGACTCGCCGCTCGTCGCGACGGCCACCGTCAAGCTCGCCGTGGACACGCTCGGCGGCCACGGCCTCGCGCGCTTCTTCGCGGCGCCCGTCGACGCGGCGACGGCGCCGGGCTACGCCAAGGTCGTCGTCCGGCCCATGGACCTGGCGACCGTGGGCCGGAACCTCGCGCGCGGCGACTACGACGGCGCGCGCGGCGCCGCGCGCGCCGTCGCCGACGTCCGCGCCATCTGGCACGCCTGCGCGCTCTACAACGACCCGGACTCGCCCATCGGCCGCTGCGGCCGCATCCTCCACGCGCTCTGGAGCGACGCCTTCGAGCCCGCGGTCGCGCGAGGCCTCGCGCTCGCGGACAAGCACCTGCTCATGCGCCACGACGGCGCGCTCAAGGCCGAGAAGCGCGGCGCGGACGAGAAGCTCGCGCGGGCCCAGGCGCGGGCCGTCGCGGCGGCGTAGCGCGCGCGGCGCCGGCGTCCCTCGATCGCTCCGTTTCTCGCGCGCGCCCCGTGATGGATCACCGTGATACGCCCGCACAGTCTTCGGACGATGTGCACCGCCGCGGACGCCCGTCTCCTCGGAGCTCGTCTTCTCGACGGAGGCGGGCGCCAGCTCCGGAAAACTGATAAGACCTGACGGACGCGCCGCGCGCCCGCCGCCGCCGCCCCCCGCCCGCGGGACCCGCCGCGACGCGCGCGCCCCCCGCAGGCCCGAGCATCCGAGCGGGCGCCCCCTAAGAGTCCGCTACGCCGTGTTGTACTTGAGGCCCTCGGGCGGCTCGTTGGCGCTCGTCCAGTTCGCCTCGGCCTCGGCGATGAAGGTCTCGGCCATCTGGAGCGAGGCCTCGAGCTCGCGGCGCGCGTTCGACGCGAGGTCGCCGAAGGCGGCATCGTTGGCGCTCTCCGCGCGCTGGAACCAGTAGCGCGCGACGTCGTAGTCCACGGGCACGCCGTGGCCGTAGAGCGTCATGAGGCCGATGTAGTACATGGACCCGCCGTGGCGCCGCTGGGCGCCCTCCTGGAAGAGGAGCATGGCCCGCCCGAGGTCCTGGTTCGCGCCGCGGCCGTAGGCGTAGGCGAGGCCGAGGTGGAAGTTCGCCGCGTCGTGGCCCTGGGCCGCGGCCGCGCGGTACGACTCGAGCGCCTCGTTCAGGTCCGGGCCGTCGCGGCCCAGGCCGTACTCGGTCATGACCCCCAGCCAGTGGAACGCGTCGGCCGAGCCCAGGCCGGCGGCCTTGTGGAGCCAGGTCCGCGCGGCGCCGTGGTCGACGTCGCCGCCCCAGCCCTCGAGGCGCGCGACCCCCAGCATCCACAGGGCGTCGACGTGGTCGCGCCGCGCCGCCTCGGAGACCCAGGCGAAGGCGGCCTTCTCGTCGCGGGCGACGCCCCGGCCGTGGCGCAGGAGCGCGCCCAGGGCCACCATCGCGCCCGCGTGGCCCTGCTCCGCCGCGAGCCGGAAGTTGCGCACGGCCTCCCTGGGCGACTCGGCCACGCCGCCCTTGCCGTAGAGGTAGAGCAGCGCCGCGAAGTAGAGGTGCTCGGGCCGCCCGTCCTCGGCGTCGCGCATGATGCGCGCGCCCTCGTGCTCCGGCACGCGCTGGCTCCGGTCCATGCCCACGTCCCGGCCGATGGCGTCCGTCGGCGACGGCGCGGCGGGGCGCAGCGCGACGACCCACACGACGGCGGCCGCGAGCCCGCGCATCGTCGCGCGCGTATCTTACGCTGCCCGCGATGAGGCCCGCGGGCTGCCCATCGGACTTCCCAACGAGATGTTTGTGTTCCGGTGGATGGTGCCCCATTCCGAGCCGCGCGCATGCTGCAAGGTCGACGTCTCCGAGGAGGCGCTCGAGGCGCGCGTGTCGCGCGCGCCGGGACTTCCAAGCTTCGCCCACGCCGGTCCTTTTAGACCGCCGCGGCCCTAGAGCTCCTGGGGCTTGACCATGCCGCGGAGGCCCCTCTGCGTGAGGTCCTCGAGGGAGAACGAGTAGTAGAGGTCGGCGTGGGGCGGGACGAAGGGCGGGTTGCCCTCGCGGCCGAAGGCCATGGCCGCGGGGCAGCCGACGATCCTGCGCTCGCCCTTGCAGATGCCCTGGAGGCCCGGCTCCCAGCACGCGGGGAAGTTCGCCATCGACTTGGACCCGAGGATGACCTTCTGGGGCACGGATCCCGTCTTGAAGGACGTGTCGACGACCTTCTCGTCGGCGGCGAGCTTGCCCACGTAGTGGACGCGCAGGATGTCGCCCATGACCGCGCCGTCCTCCTCGGGCACGCAGTCGACGGGGTCCGTGATGTTTATGCTGAAGGGGATGTGCGGCTGGTCGTCGGGGATCTCCACCTTCTGGAGCGTGTCCTTGATGACGCGCTTCCACTTGATGCCCAGGTTGAGGATGTCGTCGATGTACTTGAGGGCCTTCTCGTGGTCGTTCTTCAGGTTGAGCTTCGCCTGGCCCGCCTTGCCCTTGATGGCCATGTCGAAATCGAAGTGCTCGTCCTGCACTTCGGCGCCGAGCGCCAGGGCGGCGAGGAAGACGAGCCGCATGGCGGAGCTGCAGCGCGCGCGGCCCGGAAGAACGGACGACTTCGCCGCGTGGCCAGCAGCCGCGGGCAGCCACACTTGGTGAGATGCACGGGCGGGTGCAAGCATCGCGTTGCACTCGATGCTGCATTCATTCGTTGGTCGAGTATGGGACGGGCAGCCCGTCCGGTCACCGTGAACCTCGCGCGGACGCGCAAGCGGTCGAAACCCACACACACAAACAGCACGACATCGCCACCACAAAGAAGAGACCGCGCGACGCCGCGCGCGCGCACGGCGAGCAGCGCGGCGTCGCCGACGACGTGGCGCAGGCCCGTCGGCGTCGACGCCGCCGAGGCCGCGGACATCCTGGACACGCACGTCCTCGCGCCCGTCGACTTCGAGCCCGTCTTCGAGCGGGGCGGCGGCGGCCGGAGCTTCCGCGGCGTCCTCGTCGTCTGCGCGTGGCTCGGCGGCGGCGCCGTCGCGTATTCCTACCTCAACGGCTGGCCCCTGGCGCAGTCGCTCTACTACGCCGTGAACTGCGGCTTCAGCATCGGCTTCGGCGCGCTGGCCGAGACGAGCGACGCGAGCCGCCTCTTCTCCGTGGCCATGATCCTCCTGGGCGGCACCGTCGCGTCGGCGGCGCTCACGCTCTACGTGCAGTCGTGGTTCGACCGCCTCGAGCGCCTCGAGGCCGCGGCGGCGAAGCAGACCGTCTCCGTCGCGGGCATCCTCTCCGGCCGCACGGCCCTCGACGTCGACGGCGACGGCGACAGCGACTGCTTCGACAGGTGCTTCGGAGTCTGGCACGCGTGCGTCGGGCGGCACCTGTCGCCCGCGCGGTCCGCGTTCGCCGCGTTCGGCGCCATGGTCGTCGGCGGCACGGCCTTTGGCATGCGGAGCCAGGGCTGGTCCTTCGTGCGGTCCCTCTACTTCGCCGTGTCGGCCATGTCGACGGCGGGGCTCCAGGCGCCGAACGCGCGCGGCGCCGACGGCGAGATCGACGACTCCGTCGCGTGGTTCGTCGCGGCCTTCTGCGTCGTCGGCGTGCCCGTCTTCGCCGTCGCCGTCGGGAGCGTCGCGGGCGTCCTGCTCGACGACGCCGTCGCGCGGCGCGCGCGCGGCCGCCCGGCGCTCTCGGACGACGACTTCGACCGCGTCAAGGGCCTGAGCGTCGACGACGGCGTCGTCGACTTCGGCGAGTTCCTCGTGCTCGAGCTCGTGCGCATCGGCAAGGTCGACCTCGAGACGGTCCTGGACGTCAAGGCGACCTTCGACGAGATCGACGTCGACGGCACGGCCACGCTCGACCGCGCGGAGGTGCGGAGGTTCCAGAAGACGACGGCGCTGCGGTCCCGCTACGCGGCCTTCCTCAGCGAGAAGCGCGGCGTCGACCGCGGCTTCGCGCTCGAGGCCGCGCTCGAACTCGACGTCGAGTACCTCGTCGTCAAGGCGCTCAAGAACGGCTGGCTCGTCGAGCCCGGCGCCGCCGTCGGCGACGGCGACGACGACGGGTCCGACGGCGGCGGCGGCGGCGCGCCGTCGTGCGCGGCCCTGCTCCGCGGGCCGCGGCGGCGGCGCTCGACGGCCGCGCCGCCGCCGGCCGCCGCGCCGCCGCCGCGGAGCGTCGCGTGCCAGACGCCCGACGGGGACGGCGCCGCGTCCTCCCGCGACGCGAGGGACGCGGGCGTCCGACGCGCCGACGCGGAGGCCTCCGTCGCCGCCGCGGCCCGCGGCGACCGCCTCGACGCCCGCGGCGGCCGCTTCGACGCCCGCGGCGACCGCTTCGACGCCCGCTTCGACGTGGAGACGCCGCCGCCGCCGCCGCCGGCCGCGCCGGAGCCGCCCGCGCGGCCGCCGAGCCCGCCGCCCTACCCGGACCGCGACTCGCCGGACTCGCACCCGGCGCGGAACCTCGGCGCGCTCCGGGACCTCATGCGCTTCGCGACGCCGCGGCCCCAGGTCGCGCCGCGCTAACGACAGTGGACAGCATTCTACTCGGCGGTCCTCACAGCGACGACGGGTCCTTCTTCAGGAACCGCTTCTGCGGCGAGTACTCGCCGGCGAGGACCTTCTTCAGGCCCGTGATCTGCTGGAACTTGGCGTAGGCGACGCCCGCGGCGGCCGCCGGGAGCGCGAGGAACGGGAGCACGCCGAGGAGCACGCCCTCCTCCTCCTCCGTCGCCGAGATCCCGAGCCCGCCCGCGGCCGGCGCCGCCGGCCGCGAAAAGGACGGGAGCGCGGACGGGCCGGCGTAGTCGGGGAAGACCTTCGACGCCGGCTTGGGCGCCCGCGCGGGCGCGGCCTTGGGCGCGGCCTTGGCGCGGGGCGCGGCCTTCTCCGCGGGGCGGAGCGCGAGCTGCGTGGCGACGTAGGCGCGCCGTTTCTCCGCGCGCGTCCGCGGCGTCGGCGCGGGCGCGGTCATGGGCGAGTCGGGGACGACGACGCTGAGCATGAGCGCCGACGCGACGAAGGACGCCGCGATCTTGCCGCCCCAATTCGCCTCCGCGACCGCGTCCGTCGGCTTCGGCAGGCTCGGCTCCGCGGCCGGCGCCGCCGTGGACGCCAGGCGCGGCGCGACGCGGCGCGGCGCCGGCGCGCGGAACGCGTCGACGCCCAATGCGACGGCCAGGATCATAGAGATGCGGCCCATGGTTCGGCGGGCGGTCTCTCACGACGAGATCGGCGGCGTGACTTGCGCTTGGCTTTGCTGACGCGGCCTCTGCACAGAGCTGTGGTGACCGTCACACCTGGCGGCAAAGCAAACCTAACAGTAAAATTAATAAAATCTCGAAAAAACGAGAGCGAGCCGAAGTGCTTGCAGCGCCCTGCAGCGCCGACCACACGACGTCTCGGGGCAGCCCTTGCTCAACGCCGCGCGATGGCCGCCGCCGCGCCGCTCTTCCCGAACCTCCCGAGCCCCGGCTCCCACGCGCTCCAGCTCGCGCCGTCGCCCGGGGCGGGCAGCCAGCCCGTCGCGGACTTCGTCGCCAACCACCCGCAGCCCCGGCCCGCCGCGCGCTCCTAGGTCCGCGCGGCGTTACGGGCGCCTCAGAAGAGGTCGTCGTACCACCGCGGCGCGGGCGCGGGCGCGCGCCGCGCGGCGCGGGCGGCGCCCCGCGCCGCCGCGCTCCGGCCGTTGTTGAGGATCTCCTCGTAGGTCATGGGCTGGTGGAACTTGGGGACGAAGACGTCCTCCCGGTCGTCGTCCTCGACGTCGAAGTCGATGTCCTTGACGCCGGAGACGACGGCGGCCTCGTGGTAGAACTCGACGAGGCGGCTGCCCGGCGCGCCGCCGCCGTCGGCGCCGCGCGCCGCGTCGCCGCCGCCGGGCGCGACGTCGGACGGCGCGAACGGGAGCTCGCCCGAGTCGCCCGAGATCTCGAACTCGAGGTCGCCGTCGGCCGCGTCGTCGTCGCCGCCGCCGTCGTCGAACCCGTCGTCGCCGTCGACGTCGAGGGCGGCGCCGCCGGGCGCCCGGGGCCGCGGCGCGTCCTCGGCGACCTCGTAGCGCGCGAGCACGTGCGGCGCGTCCGCGGGCGACGACCTGGGACGCCCGGCGTCGTCGGAGGCGCCGCGCGCGGTCGACGCCTCTCCCGGGACGAGCGAGCGGCGCGCGGCGCGCGCGCCCCTCGCCGCGCCCGCGTCGGGGCGGCCGCGGACCGCGCTCGCGGCGCCGCGCGCTCGCGGCGGCGCGTCCGCGTCCGGCGCGTCCGGCGCGAACTCGATGACGCGCTGGCGCCGCCCCGAGCCCGGGGGGCTCCCCGGCGGCGGCGGCGGCGGCGCGCCGGCCCAGGCCGCCGCCCGCGCCTCGTCCTCGCGACCGCCGCCGGCGCCGGGCGACCGCGCCGACCCGGGCGCCGCCGCCGCGGGCGGCCGCGACCGCCCGCTCATGACGAGCAGCCCGAGGACGACGGCGACGATGATCGTCGAGAGCGCGTCGAGGTCCAAAGCCGCCGGGGGTGCCAGGGAGGGGGGGGCTCTAGGGCTGCTCAAGGCCATCGCACATTGGCTCCATCCCCGGCCTCTCTTCACTATCGCTTCAGCTTAGGCGGAATCATTCACTCATCATGAGCTGCACTTTGATGACATTGTCAATCTCATTGCTCAACTGGCATCGATGCGGGCCCTCATCGCGCTGTGCACTCTGCGCGCGGCGACCCTGCGACCGCTGCGGCCGCTCCAATCGCCGCGCGACGCGTCGCTCCGCGCGCTGGCGTCGGACGACCTCTGCGAGCGGCTGAAGGAGCGCGTGGACCTCTGCAGCCACGTGCCCGCGGGCCTCGAGCTCCTGCCGCTCCTCGGCGACGGCGTCGGCGGCCTGCCGGACGGCACGCGGCTGGGCGCGGTGGCCGCGCCGCTGGCGGCGGCGCTCGCCGACGCCGGCGACGCCTTCGTCGTCGGCGGCGGCGCCGTGCGCCTCGCGCCGGCGCTCCGCGGCGCGCCGGCGGCCGCGCGGACCGCGGCCGTCGCCGCGGTCACCGCGGAGCTGCGGGCCCGCGGCGTCGTCGAGGGCTGGCGCGACGAGCTCCTCGCCGTCGTCCCCGCGTACGGGGACGAGCCGGCGTTCCTCGTCGAGCGCGCGGCGTACCCGCTCCTCGGCTGCAAGGGCTACGGCGTGCACGTCAACGGCTTCGCGCGGTCGCGCGGCGAGCTGCGGCTCTGGGTGGGCACGCGGTCGGCGACGAAGCAGACGTTCCCCGGCATGCTCGACCACATCTGCGCCGGCCAGCAGCCCCACGACCTCGCGCCCGGGGAGAACGTCGTCAAGGAGGCGGGCGAGGAGGCGGGCGTGCCCGCGGCGCTCGCGGCGGGCGCCGTGCCCGTCGGCGCCGTGTCCTACCGGGGCGTCAACGGCGAGGGCAAGGGCGAGCGCGTCACGAACGACATCATCTTCTGCTACGACCTCGAGCTCCCGCCGGACTTTGCGCCGCGGCCCGTCGACGGCGAGATCGACGGCTTCGAGCTCATGGCCCTCGACGACGTCGTCGCGAACGTCCTCGCCGGCAGGTTCAAGCCCAACGTCGCCGTCGTCACCGTCGACTTCCTCGTGCGCCACGGCGTCCTGACGCCCGAGATGCGCGGCTACCTCGGCCTCGTCGCGTCCCTGAGGCAGGGCGACTGCGCCTAGCTTCGTCGAGGGCGGGGGCGGGGGCGGCGCCCATCGAATCACATCGTCCGGAAGTCCGCAGGGGAGTCCGGCCACTTGTCCGGCCCAGGCTCGGCCCGCGCAGACGCGTACGATCGGCCGCGCCGCCTCAAGTGCCGCCTCCGCGCCTCTCAGGCCTGCGCCAAAGCCCGCCGCCCGCGCCGCCGGCAACGATGGCCGCGCCGCCGCCCGCGCCGCTGCACGCGCCGCCCGCGCCGCTCGTCGAGGGCGAGATCGTGCCCGCGCCGCTCGTCGAGGGCGAGATCGTGCTCGCCTGGCGCCTCCGCCCCGTCGCCGGAAGTCGCGAGGCCTGCGGCCCGCTGGCCTACGTCGCCACGGAGGTGTACAACGTGCGCGTGGCCGACGGCGGCGGGTTCGTCGACGTCTACTTCTACGACGCGCGCGCGTCGGCCGCGGCGGCGGTCGCCGTCCCCGGCGCGCGGCTCCGCGTCGACGCGCCGCCGTCGCGGCTCGTCGCCGGCGGCCCGCTCGACCGCGTCGCCGCGCGGCGGCGGCGCGGCGCCGTCTGCGTCGCGCCGGCCGCGACGCTCGCCGCCGCCGGCGACGCCGCGGGCCGCGGCGCGCCGGCCGAGGCGCGCGCGGGCCGCGGCGGGCGGTGGGCCGCGGTCGACGACGCGCGCGGCCGCGCGCGGAAGCGCCGCGCGCCGCCCGCCGCGGACGACGCGCCCGCGGACGGCTCGCGCGTCGACCGCGACCACCTGACGCTCCGCGGCGCCGCCGCGGCGCCCGCGGGCGCCGAGCTGCACGTGCTCGCGGCCGTGGCCGGCGCGTCCGCCGGCGCGACGGCCGGCGGCGACGCCTACGTCTCGCTCGAGCTCCGCGACGGCGACGGCGCGCGCACGGCGACGCTCGTCGCGTTCCAGCGGCCGGAGCGGGCGGGCCGGCTCCCGCGCGCCGCGCGCGCCGGCGACGCGGTCCGCTGCCGCCGCGTCGTCCGCGAGCCGCCCGCGCGCGGCGACGCCGCGACGCACGTCCGGCTCCGCAGCGTCGCCTGGAGCGCCTTCGCCGTGCTCCGCGGCGCGCGCGACGCGGCGCCCGGGGACGGCTTCGACGAGGCCCACGGCGACCTCCGGCTCCACCGCTGCGGCGCCGCGCGGATGACGGCGCCGACCGCGCGCCAGCTCGCGGCCGCGCGCGGCCTCCTCGGCGCGGCGCCCCGCGGCGCGGCCGCGCCCGGGGCCCCGCCGCCGGCGCTCGCCGACGCGCGGGGCCTCGCGCCCGGCGCCGCGGCGGCCGTGCGCTGCGCCGTCGCCGCGACGCGCGACGCCGCCGCGGCGACCGTCGTCCGCCTCGTCGACGACACGGGCGAGCTCGACGCCCTCGCGCCGCGCCGCGCGCTGCCGGCGGCCGCCGCGCGCGCGCTCGCGGCCGCCGAGCCCGGCGACGCCGTCGCCGCGACGCTCCGCGCCGCGGACGCGCGCGGGGCGAAGGTCTTCCTCCTCGCGGACCTCAGGCTCGCCGCCGCGTGAGCGAAGCGCCCGAGTCGGCGTAAGTGTCGTGCCGGCGCAGCCACGAACGTCCGCCGGCGGCCGCGCGTCCTCGAAGACGCGGACGAGCTCCGGCCCCCTCGCCGGCGGCCGCGGCGCCCCGTGCTCCCTGCCGTGCCCGGCTGCTTGGCCGAAGCGAAGGCATGTGAGGATAGCGGGAGGCGCTGGGCACGCCCTGCAGACCACGCGTAGCGCGTCGGTGGAGATCGGGGCCGTTTTTTACCGGCGCTGCCTCGGCGCCGGCCCTCGTGGCGTCGATTTCGCGACTTCGTTGACAACATGTTGACATCGACTTGTGCTGCTTGAGCTTTGTCGCGCGTCTGCCCGCATAGCTCTGAACAGAACCCAGACTTGTAGCGCCCCGCGTCGCCCTGCCCGTCGCCCTTCCATCTACAGGGGGTCGCTCGTTCGGGCCCATATTCCTCCCGTCGAAACCCCGTCCCGATTTCGTCCACTGCGCCGCGATATTTTGAGAGCGGTGATCGGTCAGGTGCCACCTCCGTCTCGAACTCCGACCTCTGCTCGCGCGCCCGCTGTGTGAGCAGCTACACGTCGTATTCTCCCTCGAAATCGTCGCAAACGCGTGCGCCATCGTTCGAACCGTCGGC
>Ga0257110_1001440_pt1 | contig 11245 bp, 11 predicted proteins | sample LP_taG_7_FD_190184 | JGI IMG/M metagenome (GOLD analysis project Ga0257110, IMG submission 190184) | Marine microbial communities from Northeast Subartic Pacific Ocean, Canada - LP_J_2015_P26_10m | ecosystem: Environmental > Aquatic > Marine > Oceanic | place: Canada: Northeast Subartic Pacific... | reverse complement strand
CTTGTGCGTGCTCTTGGCGCGCGGCCCGGGACCGGGTCTACGCGTTCCCCGCCTGGGCGGCTCACGCGTTGCGCCATTGGAGGCGGCTCACGCGTCGCCGTCGCCGAGCGCGACGTCGTCGTCGTTGTTCGGCTCGTCAGACGTCCGGCGGCGCTTCGGGTGTGGCTCGCGAGCTCGCCAGCCCAATCGTCTCCGACCGGGCGACAGCCCGGACCCGGCGGAGATCCTACCACCAACGAGCGAGGAAGAGGATCAAGTTATCCTCGGCGAATTCGATTATCACGAACTGAAAACGGCTTTTGAAACAGCAAAAGCCGCGAGGGAGCGAGCCATAGCCGAGGATGCCGCTCTCGCTCAGCGGATGAGTGAAGAGCAATAATATGTAGAAGAGCAATAATATGTAGAAGATGCTAAAGTAGTCCGTAGACTTCGACGGGATCGGTGCGGGCCCAGGGCGCGGGTGCACACGTGGACCGGTGACCGCGCAGTACAACAAGTCGGTCTTGCCTTTTTCAAGAATCACACATCGCCAGTCTCGGACGCGCTCGACATCTCGTCGACGACGGTCCAGTCGAGGAACGACGACACACCACCCATGCTCCCAAAGTTCCTCCTGCTCGTCGCCGCGACGGCGCGGGGCGCCGGCGTGTCCATCGTCGTGCGCAACCTCGCCGGCGAGGACGTCGTCGTGAGCTGGCTCCAGCCGGGCCGCGAGCCGCGCGGCCGCGTGCCGCAGCAGGAGAAGCCCCTGAAGAACGCGACGACGATGTCGATCAACAGCTACGAGACGCACGAGTTCATCGTCGCGAGCGTCGCGCCCGCGGCGGCGGCGCGCGGGCGCGCGCGCGGGGCGGACGCGGACGACAACTGCGCGTTCTGGGCGTCCGTCGGCGAGTGCGACGCGAACCCGGGCTACATGCGCAGCTCCTGCGCGGCGTCCTGCGCGTCCGCGGACGACCGCGCGGCGGCGGCGGCGACGGAGCGGTCCGCGGTCTTCGCCGTCTCGGACTCGCCGGAGACGATCTCCGTCGTCCGGACCGGCGGCGGCGCGTGGGCCGTCGAGCGCGCGGGCCCCGCGCGGGACGCCGCGGAGGCCGTCGACGCGGCGCTCGCGGCCTGCGGCGCCGGCGGCGCCGAGGCCTGCGCGAACCCCGACGAGGCGCCGGGCTGCGCGGCCGCGTACGTCGGGCGTTGGCTCGCGCCGCGCCGCGCCAAGCTCGAGCTCGAGCGCGGCCTCTTCTCCGCGTCCTACGACCGCGTGCCGGCGCCGCTGCCGGACCCGGCCCACGAGAAGGCCGAGCCCGAGGACCTGGCCCGCGTGCACGCCGCGTACGCCGCGGGCGCGGCGCCCGTCGACGTCCGCGCCGCGTGCGGCGCGGACGCCGACTTCGAGGCGTGCGCGCGGCGCGTCGCCAAGGCCGCCGCCGTCGCCATCGCCCAGGGCACGGCCGAGGCCCAGAAGGCGACGCGGCGCCGGAGCCTCGAGAAGCGCAACGCGTCCTGCGCGGCGCACGCGGGCAACAGCGAGACCGTCGGCACCGTCGAGTGGACCTGGGCCGGCGCGGGCGACGCGAGCGCGACCTGGGGCGCGACGCCGGCGCGCGGCGCGCGCACCGGGCCGGAGCGCGCGCGGACCGTCCGCCACCTCTTCAAGCCGCCCGCGGAGCCCGCGGCGCTCATCGCCGTCGTCGACGACTTCGTCGACGACGACGAGTGCGCGGCGATCATGGCGTCCGCGAAGCCGCGGCTCACGCGGGCGACGCACGCGCACGAGGGCGACCTGAGCCACGTCTCCAAGGCCCGCGACAGCCAGCAGGCCACCGTGCGGCCCGCCCGGGGCGCGACGGACCGCGACCTCGACGACCCGATCGCGCGCGTCAAGGCGCGGTCCGTCGGCCTCGCGAACTTCCTGTCGAACTACAGCCTGGGCCTCGACGGCCAGGAGGAGCTCATGGCCGTCCAGTACAACCCGGGCCAGCAGTACATGCTCCACTGCGACGGCTCCTGCGACGGGAGCCCCTTCGTCGCCGGCGGCCGCCTCGCGACGGTGCTCATGTACTGCGCGGCCGCGGACGGCGGCGGCACGGCCTTCCCCAACGCGAACGTCCACGTCGTCCCGGCCAAGGGCCAGGCCGTCTACTTCCACTTCCGCGGGCCCGAGCCCGACGGCGTCGTCGAGGACTGGCACACGGAGCACAGCGGCTGCCCCGTGCGGAGCGGCGAGAAGTGGGTCGTCACGCAGTGGCTCCGCGACGGCGTCTCGAAGGAGTTCCCCCACCACCGCTTCGACCCCAGCGGCGGGCCCATCGGCTAGCGCGCGCGCGCGGGCGCCCCCGACCGGCGGGCCTCTGCGTACTTTTTTTGGCCGCCCCGCGTCACGCCGATCTCAAAAGGCGCGCTTGCCGAAAAGGACGGCCGCGCGCGCGAGGTCCGCCCACAAGATCGCCGCAGGCTTTCAAATGGGCGCCGAGCGGCGCGGCCGCGGCCACACACACACCGTCGGACGAGCTAGTTATCCGCCGCGGTCGCGCGCGCGAGGACGACGCGCGCGCGCGCCTGGAAGACGGCCGCGCGCGCGACCTGGAAGGCGACGAAGGCCTGCCAGAGGCCCCGGGGCGTCGCGATGGCGCCGCGGCGGACGGCGGCGTAGACGGCCGGCGGGAAGAGGAGGCCCGACGCGAGGTAGGCGAGGCCCACGAAGGCGAGGTCCGCGGACGCGAGGAGCAGGCCCTCGCCGTGCGCGACGGCGCCGTGGACGGCGACGGACGCCGCGAGGGGCGCCGCGAGCGTCGCGAGCGTCGCGCCCACGGCGGCGTCGGGCGAGAAGAGGCGCGCGCCCCGGGCCGCGAGGCATAGCGCGGCCGCGGCGACGAACCCCGCGGAGAGGCCCGCGAGCCGCGCGAGCGTCCGCGCGAGGCCTGGGCAGCACAGGTGTGATTCAAGTTCGCTTCAACGTGAGCGTTCCGCGCGCGCGCGTAACGAAAAACACATCCACGCTTCGAGACCGTTCCGAGAGATGATCGCTCGTCCAAAAATCAGCCGAAACGAGCGGAAAATGGCCGAGATATGAGCCTTTGAAGTTGGGAATTTCGCTCTCTTGTGCTGCCCCGCGCGAGGCCCGCGGCGGCCGGTGCGTCGCCGTCGGCGGCGAGGAGCGGCGGGAGGAAGGCCTGGGCCGTCTGGCCGGCCATGGCGTCGAGGACGAGGGACGCGAGGAGGTAGAGCGTGAACGCGAGCTGGTGGCTCGCGAGCGGCACGGCGCCGAGGCGCGCGGCGCCGTAGGTGAGCACGCCGAAGCTCGCGAGCTTCGACGCGACGAGGAGTAGCACGGGGCCCGCGAAGGTGCCGAAGCCCCGGCCGCCGGGCTTTCGCGCCCCCGGCGGGCCGAAGAGCAGGTCCCGCGCGTACGCCGCGGGCCCCGCGGCGCCGCGGCCGAGCGTCCGCGCGGCCTGGACCGCGAGGACGCCGCAGGACGCGGCCTGGGCGAGCGCCGTCGCCTCCGCGGCGCCGCGCACGCCCCGGCCGAGCACGCCGACGGCGAGCACGTCGCCCGCGACGTTCACGGCGGCCGACGCGGCCATGGCGACGAGCGGCGACACCGCGTCCTTGGACCCGAGGAGCGCCGCGGTGAGCGCGTTGCCCACCAGGAGGAAGGGCAGGCCGAGCGCGCGCACGCGCACGTAGCCCGCCGCGCGGGCCTGGATCTCCGCCGCGCCCGCGCCGGCGCTGCCGATGAAGAACGCGAGGAACGGCGCCGCGGCGAGCCGCGTCGCGACGAGGCCCGCGACGCCGCAGGCCGCCGCGAGGCGCGCGCCGCGGCGGACGACGTACGCGCGCTCGCCGTCGCTCGTCGCGCTCGCGTAGAGGTTCGTCGTGGCGATGTTGAGGAACGCGAAGGCGTAGCTCGCGCCGTCGCACACGGAGCCGCCGGGCCCGAGCGCGGCGATCTCGAGCGCGGATTCGGCGGCCGGCGAGCAGAGGCCCACGGCGCTCGTGTCGATGAGCGTGAGCAGCGGGCCGGAGATCCAGAGGCCCAGGGCCGGCAGCGCGAAGTTCCGCAGCTCGCCGAGGCTCGGGCCCGAAGCGCCGGCGCCGCCGCGGGCGGGCCGCTCGCCGTCGGCGGCGGCGGCGGCGGCGCGCGGCCCGCGCCGCGCCGCCGCGCCGCGCCGCAGCGCGAGGGGCGACCGCGGCACTGCGTATGCCGCGACGCCCGTCAGCACGAGCAGCGCGCCCAGGCGCGTACGCATCATGCGAGTTCTTGCGGCACTGCTGCTACGCAACAGGGTAAAGATGGTAAAGTTTCCCGTGCGGGGCAGCCCATGATCAGTATGATCAGCTTATGGGCCGCTGGCTCGCATCCCCGTCGCCGTCGCACGACGCCGGGCCGTCGCCGCTGCGGCCGTGACGCCGGCGGGATGCTGCGCCGCGTCGCCCTGCTGGCGCTCGCGCCGGCGGCCGCCGGCGCCGGCGCCTGCGTGTCGTCGTCCTACGACTACCACCCCATCCCGGACCTGCTGCGCCAGCCCATCGCCGACGAGTCGGCGCTCAACGCGCTCGTGTTGCGCACCTGCGGCGCCTTCTGCGGCGAGTCGCAGCTCGTGCGCTGGGACATGGCCGTGCCGACGCTCCGCGTGTCGCACGCGTTCGAGCGGCGCGTCCGCTCCCGGCGTCCCCGCGGCCGCGACGGGCCGTCGGGCGGCGTCGGCCGGGGACGACCCCCCCGCGCCGTCGCCACCGACGCGCGCCGCAGGTCGACATCGACGGCGGCGCGAGCTCGCTCGACCTCCTCTTCGCGCCCGAGGTGCCTCCGTCGCTCGCGGCGCAGTGGCACTGCGGGCGCCCGGGCGGGAAACGAACGTGGTCGACGCGACTTCAACATGCACGTAGTCGCACGACTTCGACATCGTTTCTCTCATCCTCTGCAAAGAACTCACCGAGAGCACACGATCCGTCCAAACATCGGCCGAAACGACGACGACGCGACCGAGATCGAGAGGCTTCGCTGGACGGGGCCGTTCCACCGGTCGTTTCCGGCGCAGGCGAGCGCCTCGACCTCGGCGGCTACGCCTGCCGCCAGCTCCGGGACCTCGGCCGGCGCCACTGGCCCGCGGCGTGGTGCGAGAACTCGGACGACGCGCCGCGGAGCGCGCGCGGCGCCGCCGCGGCCCTGAGCCCCGACGACTCGAACCCGGCGACGCGCGCGGCCCGCGCGGGTGCGGCCCGACGGCGGCGCGCGCGCGCGCGACCGCCGCGACGCGCGCGCGTCCGCCGCGCGCCGCGCGCCCGACGAGCGCCGCGGCGCCGTCCGACCGCGGGTCGGCGCCGCCGCGCGCGAGCTGCTCCTTCGACGCGGCGGCCGGCGCCCGCGCAGGCGCGCGCTCTGCGACTTCGACCGCGCGCCCGGCGCGCACGACGAGGCGAGCTGCGCCGGCGTCGCGGTGTCGCTCGCGTCGCCGCGCGACGGCGGCGCCTACGTCTACCGCCGCGACGCGCGCGTCGAGGTGCGGCTCCGCGTGTCGCGGGCCGGCGGCGCGTCCGCGGACCTGGTCGACGTGCTCGGGGACCGCGTCGGCGCGGGGACCGTCGCCGTGAGCACGGACCTGGTGACGTGGTCCACGTTCGAGCTGCCGCGCGACGCGGGCTTCCCCGTCGGCCACCTCAGCGGCGCCGTCGGCGACCACGTCGTCTACGTCCAGGTCCTGGACGGGGCCGCGCGGCCCCTCAGCGGGCTGCTCGAGGCGCGCTTCGCCGTCGTCGTCGACCCGGCGTCGCCGACGGCCGCCGCGCTCGACGCCGCGTTCGGCGCCGGCGACGCCGCGGCCGCCGCGCGGCGCTGGTACGCGTCGCGGCCCTGGCAGCTGCCCGCGCGGGGCCGCGCGCTCCGGCGCCTCGGCCGCGAGGCGGCCGCGGCGGCGTCCGAGGCCGCCTGGCGGGGCCTGAGCGAGCTGCCCGGCGACGCGCGCGCGCCGGAGCCCGCGCCGTTCCCCGCGGCGCGCGCGCGCGCGCCGGGCGCGCCGGAGCGCTTCGCGAGCTTCCGGTCGCCGCCCAACGGCCTGAGCAACCAGCGGCGCGACATCTACGCCATGGTCATCGTCGCCGCGGCGCTGGACCGGACCCTAGGACGTCGAGGCCGTCGAGGCGCGCCGGCAGGCCGAAGACGTCGGCGTAGGCGGCCCAGAGCGTCAGGTAGCGGTGGCCCATCGTCGTGCCCGTCACGCGGAGCGGCCCGACGGCGACGTCGTGCGCCCAGGCGAAGTCGACGGTCAGCGCGCGCTGCCGCGCCGCGTCGACGTACCAGGACGCGTCGCCCGCCTGTGTGGAAACCAAATCTTCAACCCGACTTCAATGTGGGCGTATTCGAATGGTTCGACACACGCTCTTTGGCTGTGCTTCGAGAACTCGACGAGAGCGATCGATCCGTCCAAAAATCAGCCGAATCGACGTCGATTTGACCGAGCTAGAGAATTCTCAAGTTTGGTCAGGACCACCCAAACCAGTGGTTGGTTTCCACACAGTCGCCCGCGCCGCGGAGCGCCTCGAGGGCGCCCGCGACGTCGCCCCAGGTCGCGTAGGCGCCGCCCGGCGGCGCGTCGCGCGCCGACGGCGCGCCCGGCGCGAACGTCGCGTTGAAGAGCGCCGCGAGGCGCTCGCACGCGCCGCGGCGCCGCGCGGCCATGTCGGCGCAGCGCAGGCCCCCGACGCTGTGGCCGCCGCCGGCGCCGTCCGGCGGCGCGAAGCGCACGGCGACGCCGCGCCACGCGGACGGCCGCGGCGCCGGCGCGCCGCACCGCGCCGCGACGGTGTCCGGCGCCGCGGGGCCGAGGCGCCGCGCGTTGCCGCCGCGCCAGGTCCGCGCGAGCGCCGCGGCGTCGACGCGGGCCGCGTCGAGGCCCGCGGCGGCGTAGAGCCCCGCGAGCGCGGCGCCGAAGTCCGCGTCGAAGAGCTCGTAGGCGACGACGCGGCGCCGCCTGCGCCGAACTCAAATCTTCAACCCGACTTCGATGTGAGCGCATGCGGCCGTTTTCGACGCGAGCTCTTCGGCCGTGCTTCGAGAACTCGACGAGAGCCATCGATTCGTCCAAAAGTCAGCCGAATCGACATCGGTGTGACGGAGCTAGAGAGTTCTGAAGTTTGGTCGGGACCCCCCGAACCGGCGGTCGATGTCCGCGCGGGGCGCCGCGGCAGCCGCGCGAGCTGGTTCCGCAGCTCCGCGAGGCAGACGTCGACGGCGTCGCCGCCGAGGGGCGCGGGGCACGCGCCGGGCCGCCAGCGGAAGCGCCGCTCGGCGACGCCCTCCTGGTCGAACGCGTGGAAGTCCGTCTCGACCGAAACGGGGGGCCGGAGGTAGTCGAAGCCCGCGGGCGTCGCGCAGAAGAGCCGCTCGCGGAGCGCGGCGTCGGCGATGGTCAGCCCGCCGTCGCTCCGGATCGACCGCTCGTTCGCCGTCCGGTCGCGCGCGACCCAGACGACCGTCGCGCCGGGCCGCTCGGCCGCCATCGCGACGAGGTTCGGCCAGCCGCCCGCCGACGGGAACGACAGGTGGACCACCGGCGGCGCGGCGGGGTGCTGCCGCAGGAGCCAGGCCGCGTAGCGCGTCCCGGCGTGCTCCGCGCCGACGACGAAGACCGGCGCGCCGCCGCGCGCGACCCGCGCGCCGTGGAGCCCAACCTGCGCCGCGGCGCAGGCGCCGGCGGCGTCGCCGAGGCGCGCGCACTGCGCCGCGTCCTGCGACGCCTCCCAGGGCGACCGCGCCGCGGCGAGAGCCGCGCAGGCGAGCCAGCGGCGGCGCATCGGAGGCGCGACCGGGCAGCTTAGGCCGAGACTAAAGTCAACGATCCCCTGAATCTAAAGGTGTTGCAGCCGGCAAAAGCTGAGCAATGGCAAAGGGCTGCGCTCTAACAGTGACGCTCGCGTTGTCGCTGTGCACCTGCGCGGCGTGCGCGGCGGCGCCGCCTCGCCGCGCGGCGGCGGCGGCGGCGGCGGCGGCGAGCCGGCGCGCGGCGCTGTCGCGGGCGGCGGCGGCGGCGGCGGCGGCGCTCCTGCCGGGCGCGGCGGCGCGCGCGGCGCCGCCGGCCGCCGGCGCGGACGCGCGCGCCGCGCTGCTCGCGGCTATCGCCGCGGGCGCGGCGGACGCGGACGTCGCGGCGCGCGTCGCCGCGCTCGTCGCGGAGGACCCGAGCCGGGGCGCCGCCGCGGCGTCGCCGGCGCTCGGCGGCACCTGGCGCCTGGTCTGGTCCGCCAGGGCCGAGGCCTTCTCGCCGCTCCTACGGCTGCCGCCGCCGTTGAGGCCCGAGTCGTACCAGCTCCTCGGCGACGCCGCGGCGGCCGAGGTCGGGGCCGGCCGCGTCGCGCAGCTGCTGACGCGCGGGGTCCTCGGCGGCGGCAGGCTCTGGCTGAGCAGCGGCGTCGCGCCGGCGGCCGAGGCGGACGTGCTCGAGATCTACCCGCCGTTCAGGCTCGAGCTCGAGGCGGGCGCCGCGCGGGCGACGCTCGTCGAGGCCGCCTCGGACGCCGAATTCCGCGCCGCCAACGCGCGCGCGGCCGAGGCCCAGGCCGCGCCGCGGAACCGGTACCAGCAGCAGTACCTCGAGACGACGGGCCGCGCCGGCGACCTCCGGATCTCGACGATCGTCTCCGGCGACCCGGTCATCGTCGGCGCCGTCTTCGTCCACGAGCGCGTCATCTAGGCGCCTAAGTGCCGGGGGCCTCCCGAGGCCTCGCTAACATATCCCGCCGGCGGGATATGTAAAGGCCGCTTCAACTTGGACTTCAACCTCAAACTTTGCACTTCAACAGGGACCTCAACACAGCCGCTTGCCCTTCAAAAGGGACCTCAACACCGCCGCTCACGCCTCGCAGGGGACCTCTGACGCGCCGCCCACGCCCTATTGCCTTCAACTTGAAGAAAAGTATCCTAAAAAAAAGGTCGGCAGTTTTGAAGCCGATCAAGCTGCGTCACTGGCGCGCCGAGCCGACGCGGATTCCCGGGGTTTGCCACTGCTGCTGCGCGTGCGCCTAGCTGGTTACGCAGCCTACCCGACCGGACCGACGAGCGTCGGCGAAGTTAATCAAAGGCCGGTCGAAATTAATCAAAAGCCGGTCGAAATTAATCAAAAGTTCACTTTTGTATAAAAGTCAACTCTCGCTCGATTTCGTCACTGGGTAGCGCCGGGGGAGCCGAGACGCTGGAGGCTCGCTGGGCCCCCGCCGACGCCGCCCGTCGGCGCCGCGCAAGACTCCACGCCAGGACTCGCGCCGGCATAGGCCTCGGCATAGCCTCGGCGCCGCCGGCGGCCCTGTCGGCGGCGTAGGCTCGGCGTCCCCGGGCAGGCTCCGGGCGGCTCGCCCGCGGCCTCCCCGGCCGGCGCCGAGGCACCTCGAGAGCGCTTTCTCTGGCGCGACGCGGACGGCCGAGATGTCCTCGCAGATCGACGCCGCGGAGGCGAACGACGGCTGCGTCGGTCCGGCGAGCGAGCGGGCGGGCACGGCCGAAGCCTGCGAGGGGTGCCCGAACGCGGCGGCCTGCGCGTCGGGCGCCGGGCGCGCGCCCGAGGACCCGACGCCGGGGCTCGTGCGCGACCGCCTCGCGGGCGTCAAGCACGTGCTCCTCGTGCTCAGCGGCAAGGGCGGCGTCGGCAAGTCGACGATGAGCTGCCAGCTCGCGCTCGCGCTCGCGTCGCGGGGCTACGACGTCGGCCTCCTCGACATCGACATCTGCGGGCCGTCCGTGCCGCGGATGATGGGCCTCCGGGGCCGCGGCGTGCACCAGTCGTCGAGCGGCTGGTCGCCGGTCTACGTCGACTCGCCCGGCGGCGAGCTCGGCGTCATGTCCGTGGGCTTCATGCTGCCCGAGGACGACAACGCGATCATCTGGCGCGGCCCGCGGAAGAACGGCCTCATCAAGCAGTTCCTCACGGAGGTCGACTGGGGCGACCTCGACTTCCTCGTCGTCGACACGCCGCCGGGCACGTCCGACGAGCACATCTCCATCGCGCAGTACCTCAAGCTCGCGGACGTCGCCGGCGCGCTCGTCGTGACGACGCCCCAGGAGGTCGCCATGCAGGACGTGCGCAAGGAGCTCAACTTCTGCGCGAAGACGCGGATCCCGGTCCTCGGCGTCGTCGGGAACATGTGCCGGCTCCGCGTGCCGCTGTCGTCGCTCGAGTTCGTCGACCGGCGCACGGGTCGGGACGCGACGGCGGAGATCCGGCGGCTCCTCCGCGAGGCGGACCCGATCCTCAAGGAGGTCTTCGACGACGTCGACGCGTCCGTCGACGTCTTCGCGTGCGACGACGCGGCGGCGTCGCCCGCGGCCATGGCGGCGGCCTTCGGCGTGCCCTACCTCGGCGACGTGCCCCTGGACCCCGTCCTCCAGCGCGCCTGCGACGCGGGCCAGTCCCTCGTCGACGACTTCCAGCACGCGTCGTCCTTCGCGCCCTTCAGCGCGGTCCTCGGCGCGCTCCTCACGCACCTCGCGGCGAACGACGCCCTCGCGAAGAGCGCGGCGCCGTCCTAGGGGCATGGCGCGCCTAGTTATTCTGCGAAAACTTGTGCCGGCACTTGAGGCACTCGTAGAAGACGGTCTGGCCCTCGTCGACGCTCCGCATCTGCATGGTGTAGAACTCCAAAACCGGGTGGCCGCACTCGGGGCACTCCTCCTCGACGGTCGCGCGCGTCGACTTCTTCGGGCCCGCGTCCGCGTCGTACTCGTCGTCGTCGGCGCCGCGCGCCCACTTGGGCCGCGGCTTCGGCGCGGTCCGCGTCTCGACGACGACGTCCGCGAGGCCGCTGTCTGCGCGCGGCGCGGGGCGGCGCGTCGTCGACGGCGCGCGCGCGCGCGCGGGACGAGACGCGCGGCGCGAGGGGGGGGGGGGGGGGGAGGGGGGCGGCGGGGCGGGGGGGGGACCCCCCGGCGGCGGCGGCGGGCGGGGGGGGGGGAGCGCCGGCGGGGGGGGGGGGGGGGGGGGGGGGGGGGGGGGGGGGGGGGGGGGGGGGGGGGGGGGTCGAAGGCGCGCGCGGGCCGCGGGGGCACCCGTCCGGCGCGACGCACCGGCGAAGGAGCAGGACGCCTCGCAGCTCGAGCAGCGCAGGGGCTCCGCGTCGGGCAGCTCGACGTAGGACCCGCAGTGCTCGCAGAAGAGCGCACCATCAATGTTCTCGAGGACGAGGAGGCCGGGCATTTTATTGATGTGACGCCTTCGATGCGCGAATGGACCGACTCGAAGCCCCGATGCGCGACTGGTCT
>Ga0257110_1001433_pt1 | contig 11269 bp, 7 predicted proteins | sample LP_taG_7_FD_190184 | JGI IMG/M metagenome (GOLD analysis project Ga0257110, IMG submission 190184) | Marine microbial communities from Northeast Subartic Pacific Ocean, Canada - LP_J_2015_P26_10m | ecosystem: Environmental > Aquatic > Marine > Oceanic | place: Canada: Northeast Subartic Pacific... | reverse complement strand
TATTGATGGTGTAAGTTTTATTGATTGCTCTATCAGTTGACTCATTTCTATAAACAGTATACCCAAATGTTCCTATAATAGAAGATTTTACATAAAATGATACTGTTACTGATTTTGCACTACTAGTTCCATATGCAAAATCTTGTAAGTTTTGACCTTCAATTTTTTGGTAAACTGATACGAATTCATTATCTACAATAGTAGTTTCTGGACCTGTTGTTGTTATTTTTAGAGATTTTGGAAATCCAGGAGGTCCATCAGAAATTTGTTGATAAGTTTGAACCAATTCGTCCATTCCACCCACTTGAGTTCTAAATCTATCAGTATGATAACCATTACTATCTGTGTTAGAAGCACCATTATGTCTCTGGTCAATTAACATTGCACCATTAATGATTTTATTCTTCCGACCAGCACTTACAAGGTCTCTTGCATCTTGTGCAGTCTCTGCTCTTGCAAGTTCAGTACCTTTCAGACCAAACTTAGATGTGAGTTCTTTTAACTTTTCCCTGATATTAAATGCAGGTTTGTTTGCTCTGACTGCCATATTACTGTTCTATGATGAATGTGTCTTGGGCGGAAATCGCAGTAGTTACTGCTGTTGCTGTATTATTTATTCTCCTCAATCCTTGGAAGTCGCTACGACCTGATGGTGTTCCTACGTGAAGTTGGTCGGTTACTTCATCATATGCCAGTGCTGTGACTGCATTAGAAGAACCATATAAGGTTGCCTTTGCATTCTCTTGGAAGAGACACTTTTCATCCTCATAGATTTTTTTGATTTGTTCTGGTGATGGTGCTGTTCTGGAATATCTAAACAATGCCATACTTCCTGTCATAAATGTCGATCCCCCAGTATGTCTGATGCCAACAAACATTGGAGGAGTATTATCATTACCAATATTTTGTATAACTGAACTAGTAACTGATGATACTTCTCCATCAACATATAACTTATAAGTTGAACCATCATTTAATGCAACAACTTGGTGCCAAGCATTATCAGTGACTGTCTTATCTGTTATCTGGACATCTGTAGTATTAGCACTGGCATCTCTGTGCCACCATTGTAATTTATTTGCATTTCCAGCACTAGTATTCATTATCAATAAGAGATTTCTACTGGTATTACTACCACCACCATTATTTCTATCAAAGATGTATTGATCCCCACTTGATGTTCCAGTTTTAAACCAGCAAGACACACTGTATGCTCCTGTTCCTGGTGCTAAATCAGAATTATAAGGTTGTTGTAGATAGTTACTAGCACTAAACCCACTGTAAGCAACCAGTTCTGCACCAGTTGCAACAGCACTCTTGGTGATTGTTCCGAATACTTGGAGTGGATTGTCATTTACTGAACGGTCTTCTTCTGCTAATGTTACAATTACATTGTCTATAGTGCCAACAAAATTTATTGACATAAGTTCAACACCAGAAGTAGCACTTGATCTTGTTCTAAAAGTTGCTGAATGTGTTCCAGTTCCAGAATAAGATGTTGCAGGAGCAACACCTGTAGACCCAAGTCTAATAGTGCCTGAAGTATAAGCAGTTATAGTAACAGTGACTGTTATAGGTGTGTTTGCTGGAATTTCTCCTGTATTTGGTTGGGAGATATAAGCACCATTTGTGCCATCACAAGTAGCAGTGTTTGAACTAACAGTCCAACCTGATTGAAGTGTCCAACCAGTTGATCCATTACTAAAATCACCATTAGTAATTAAATTAGAACCTGGCATAGAGACAGTAGAAGTATCAGACAGGAAAGCACCTTTACAATCTCCGTGCATCCATCCTGTATTATAATCAGTGTTAACAAAAGCTATAGATGAGTTTGCATAGTCTATAGGAGCATCTTTCTCTAATAACGTAAGTCCTCCAATTGGAGCAAGGCTATATCCTATTGCCCCGTCAATAAAACTATGACCATAGGCTTTTGTCCCTAGAGAAGGAGTGTAGTTTCTTCCATCCCCATTATAGAACCTAACGTCATGGGTGCCTACTTCCCTTCCATCAGTGCCGTTATCAAGATCTCCAGAAGGTATTTTTATGTAGTGGAATCCATAAGTCTGATTAACTGTGCCTGCAGCAAGATACGCTAATAAGTTGTCTTCTGTAAAAAAGATTTGTGTTATATTTTTATAAGCAGTGTGTATAACATCAACAACATTCCCATCGTCTTTAATGATGCTTGGACCACCTTCAGTCCCAACAGCAATAGTAGGAACAGGAAGTCCAGTAGAAGGATCAATAGGTGCATTTGGTAGCACAGTCATTACTACATCATTACAATTCCTATCAATAAGACCATTTCCAGATACATTACCATAATTTGTTATTCCTGATCCAGAATTTCTTTGACTGATATTGATACCAAAATTTGTGCGCCCATCAGTGGAAGCATATTCAACATGAAAATCACTTATAAAATCAATGGTTCTAAATCTTTGATTACTACCACCAGCAGCGTTCGCAAGTTTTCCATTTAACATAACGGTAGATTTGGAACCACTGGTGTAAGCTAAAAGATTTCCAGAAGCACCGTTAAACACCATCCACATCGGAAGGTCTGGGTCATCACCATCATAAATTGTTACTTGTGCATTTTCAGTAACAATCACAGCAACAGCAGGAAACTCTTTCCTACTACCTCTAGTTGCTGTTCCTAAGGTTTCATTATACCAGGAAGTATCACTAGTTCTCTTTCTCCATGCCCCTCCATCACTATCCTTTGATGTGTCATACACAAAGACATCAATCGCAGTATCAGAGATAGAAGAACTGATCCCAGTTAAATCTACTTCACTTGTTATATTACCATTACTAGAAACTAAAGTGCCAGTAATTGTTGTATTGCCTTGAACATCAAGAGAACCACCAGTAATATTAATTCCTGAACGCGCAGTAACTATTCCAATTGAATCAACGTTTGTTACATCTTCATACGTTACTGTACCTGCAATAGATACATTTTCTGTAAGGGTAATATTTGGATTGCCAGTGATTGAACCATCACCACTTAAAACTAATGCCATTTGTGCTCCTTAGAGAATTACCCATCTTTCTGTGCCAGGGATTGTTACAGTGGCCCCAGCAGACACTGACACAGGACCAACACTCATTGCGCTGTATCCTGATGTAAATGTATAATTATTATTTACCACTCTTTGGTTCTCAACAAATACTTTATCTGCACCACCACCTCTAGCACCACCAGAGATAGCAACATCAATAACACCATTAGGTTTCAGTGTTACAGTATTACCAGCACCAGTAAAGTTGATGGTAGATGTGATACCAACAGTTAAACCACCTGATTGAATACCAACTTCACCAATACCTTCTACCTCAGCATATAATGTTCCAGTGACAACTAAATCACCAGATACAGTTTGTGAGGATGCAGCAGATACAATAGCATCTGATACATGAAAGTCATCAAAGATATCAAATTCAATCTCATCACCAGCAGCACAGGGTGTGTTGATAGTAACAGTAGAACCATCAAGAGCAATGAAATCATTTTGATTGCTCAATCTAACACCATTTCTATACACAGAAATGTTGTTAATCCTATATCCACCAATGACAGTAAAAAGGGTCTGCCCTGCTGTTGCAGTAGCAGTAATCACTTTTGTGGCTACATTATTTGTTAAAGATATGGGACGTCCAAGTGCCATTGTAAAACCTTTCTAGTTATTTATTACTCAGGAGCAGATGCTTCATCAGCCTTTTTTCTCCAAGGAGTAACTGGTGAGTCATGCTTGTACTTAAGGGGGTTGAGAAGGATATCCTTCTTCTCTAATACTTCTGCTTCATTTTTATTTTGATGATTGGTCTTGACATCTGGTTGTGCAGCAAATGCCCAATTCAATACTAATTCTTCTGCCAAGTCATCATAATTTCTGAAGTCACTGATAGTATCAGTTGACAGGTCTACACCATAAGTACTAAATGCCTCAGTGGTTCTAGATTCAGTGATGGTTTGTGTCTTACCATCTATATCTGTAGTAGTATATCTATAATCAAATGTAGTAGATGAGTTAATGTAAATAGTCACTCTCTCAACAACATCTAAGTGTGAGTCAACCTGACCTACAGTTTGTAGATGAGGAATAGAATATAGATGAGTGACTGACCCTGATGTGACTTCCATCTTTATAGTTTTTAGTTATTTATCACTTGGCGTTGGCAGTTTGGAATGGTGATTCAGCAAAAGCAGCAAAGATGTAAGTTTTTCCACTTGCATTTAAGGAAGTTTCAGTATCTCTCTGTTTAAACCCATTTGAAAGTAGATCTATATCAAACCCAGTAATGTCTGCCCAAGAGTTATTGGGACTCAAAGCAGTTGTAGCCAAATTTGTAGGTGTTCTTGAAGAATCCCAAAGTATCCAATGTCCGTTGGTATCTGATGATAATTTAGTTAATACAAATGCAGGTTTAAATCCACAATATACAAAAGTACCATCAGTATTTTCATTTCCAACATAACTTCCAAACTTACTGTAACCTTCTATTTCTGCCCAGGCATATAAGATACATGAACCTTGATTGACGAGACCAGATCCGTGTGTTAATACTGTTGATGTTGGTTCAACTCCACCCCATGCTGCTGGATCACTAGTAGTTGCTGCAGTTGTTGTAAAATTTAACCAGGCAGATGCACCTAAATGTTGATGATACATATACCAATTTGTTGTATTATTAATTGGTTTATAAATCCAGAAATCAGGTTTTTTACCAAGTCCATGTCCAACTGTGGCTGAACCACTTGTTTGAGCTGTAAATTTAACAATACTAAATCCAGCATCCTGATTGACACTCACCTGTGATGTGATACTACCATCAGTGTTTGATACTGCGGCACCACCTGCTTTCCAACACCAGGCGACATAGTCCTGTCCTGATTGGTTTGTTCCTGTATATACTCCTGTGCTGTATCCATCATCATCAAAACTATTTACAGCACCAGTAGCTGTTGCTTCTGCTGAAGTAGTCATTGTAAGAAGTCTTTTATTTACACCTCTAACACTATCAATGACAATATGACCCTCAGTATTAGTTCTTGATTTCGCCCAAACCAAATCTGGTTTAAATCCAACACCAGTAATTGCTTTACTACCACCACTACCAGTATAAAGCACAGACTTAAAGTGCTTACCAGGATCAGCAATCGCAGGAGTAGGTAAGTTATCCTCACATAATGCTAGGAAACCAGTTGGAGGGGCATACTTAAACAGTCCCTTACCATTACCATCTGCGTTTGTTCCTGCTGTTGTAGTTCCAGAGAATGATGAGTTTTGACCGAAGTTTGCTATTACGTCAGACCAAGCACTACCAACAGGAGATGCGCCATCATTTGTTCTAAATGCAAGAAAATAGAAAGCAAAATCCACGGGAGTATATGATGCTGGAGTGCTATCAGTACGAATCAAAGTCCCATTTTTATAATATTTAATTTCTTTGTTATCAAAATCAATTGTAACGCCTACAATAGCACCACTCTCATAAGACAAAGGAGCATCTCCTGGTGTCTCTGTAACACTAGTAGCATTGTAATCTTTAGTAACAGACGTGGAGTTTAATCTTATATAAGAAATTCCTTTAGCGCCATGATATTGTTGATTGTTTCTGCCATGGCGATTATCACCACAGACACCAATATTAGTACCTAGAGTCCCACCAGTCACCATAAATTCTGCATAATATTTTCCAGAAGAAACCCCAATGGTTGAAATTGTCCAAGATTGGTTAGAATTATCATAATATAAATTCCCATCCCTCAAAACAGCAGCATTATCGTTTGCTGCGATCCCTGCACCAACCAGTGGATTCAAAGTAGCAAAGTTATTCTTACAAGTATCAGCAGTTGTTCTAAATGCCTCAATACCTACTGGTGTGTAAGGTTTGGAAACATCAAAACCACCTTTGTATTTTGCTATACCGTTATAAAGACGAACATCTTGTATATCCCCATCAAAACCATATACCTTACCAGTAGTCCAACTTCCAATGAGGAGTATACCTTGACTGAAAGTATGAGTATTGTTGTGAGTACCAACAACAACTCCATTAATGATTAATTTAAGAAGTTGATTGTGACTTTCTAATACAACATGGTGCCACATGTCAGCAGCAATACTATTTGGTGCAGTTATAAGTGTACCAGCATCTGTTCTAAATCTTAAAACTCCATTCGTCCATGAAACAGTCGGTTCAGTTCCACTATTTCCCAGACCAAAGACTCCAGAATCTTGGGTGAAACTGTGTGCGAAAATCCAACCTTCTAATGTAAAATCATCAAGTCCCACATTAAAATCTGAGACTGAATTTATGTATACTATTCCACCAGTGGAATTACTATTTCCAGACCCACTAAATCTCATACCTGATCCATAATGACCGGGGAAGGTAGCGATAGCAACATTTCCGCTGATTACGACTGATTTATTAGATCCACTTCCTCTAATATCGGCAGAGTAATCACCATAACCACTGCTCAGACCACCACTGATACCTGGAATAGCAGCAACAATAGAACCAGTCAGTTCATTTCTGGTTGCAAATACATTACCATTTGCAGTAATTGTTCCTGGTGTGACTGTTGCTGCTGTTGCAGAAGTTGATGAGTTACAACACAGAAGTTTTGTATTGGTTACATCTGTAAGTGGTTCTGTTGGTGCTGTGAAGTTTGCTGTGTAGAGTGCGGTTCCCTTAATAACACGGAGATTAGAAATGAATCCAGAGAAAGGTTCTGTTGAATTTCTAACTCTTCTACCAACTTCTGCGGCACTAGAACCATCTGAAGCAATTGTTTGTGATACAGTTTCTCCAATACCATCAAAATAAACTTTAATTGTACTACCTTGCCTAACGAGAGCTAAGTGTGTCCATTTATTTAATCTAACTGTTTGTGTGGTATCAGTACCAGAACTTGCCGTATAAATTCTGATTTTACCATCAGTTCTTATTTTTAAATCAACATCTTCTGTTGAAAAAATATTCATATGAGTTGATAATACTTTCGTTTGATAGACAAATGCTTCTACTGTAAAATCACCATCAAAACTAAAATCTGAACTATCAGCAAGAGATAAGCAATCTCCAGTTCCATCAAACTTAACAACACCATCAAAACCAAGTGTTCCTACTTCTTCTCTCAACTGACTCACATAAGCATCAGTAGTTGTAGGAGCACCATTCTGTGGTTGTGGTAAGTCTTCTCCTTTCAGTGTGATAATACTATTAGAAGCACAGTGGAAGTCAGCACCAGGATTAGAACTATCATTCATAGGTAGATAGTAACCATTGACTCCAAATCCACCACGTCTCTCAATAGATTTTTTGATGACCCTTGGAGCATGTGGCATCCATTGACCAGGACGGAAATCAGTTGCTTTTGTAGTTCCAGAAGACATATAACCGTCTCCATCTTTATAGAAACCAAACACATCTGGTGTGAGTGCTTGACCGTCTACAAGTAAAACATCAAACATTTCTCCTTCATAACTTTGATTGGCAGTATTAGCCTGTGGACCCCATGCACCAATAAAATGTGCATTAGGTGCATTTATGTAAGTTGAAGAATTAATTGCTGGCGTAGCATTTCCAGAATTAAATTCTGCTAAGGACAATCTTTTTCCATTGACATACATTTTGAATCTTTCTTCAGCAGATGATTCAGTGGTATTATATACCGCCATTACATGCATCCAACTACCACAATCTCTGAATAAATTTGTAGAAAGATTCCAGATATTATATGTTGTTGAGGAATCAACTATATTATAATCTCCTCCAAAAAATTGAAATATGTCACCAGCAGTATTGTTTAATATTGTATACCTACTACTGCCACCAAAATAAGCACCAAACAATATGTTTTCAACACCAAAATTTGAAAGTTTTACCCAACCACTCCAAGTCCAAACCTTACGATTACCAGTGCTGGTAGGAGTTCTTGTTAAATATTCGTTTGCCATTATCCTTACCTCAACCTAAAGTAGTAGAACCTGATGGGAAATAATCAGAGATTATCTCCACCCAATTTGTGCCATTATAGACTTCTAATGCAGAACTAGTAGAGTTCCACCTAATGTATCCACCATATGCTGTTGATGGTCTCTGAGCAGTAGTACCAACAGGTAGAGCAACTGCATCAGTCTTCTCTGATATATCTATTGATACTTTGGGGATAGCACTACTGATACCAATATTACCAGTATATCCAATACGAACTCTTTCTATACATGGTGCTGACCACGACCCACCTTCAGTGGTATTAAATGTAATAGATTTTCTTGCATATGAAGCTTCAGATGTAAATGCAATTCCTGCTCTAGCACTATCCTGAGGAACTCTTCTTACCTCAATTGCTGGATTTTGTCCATTATCTGCAGCAAATTGAAGATTTCTTGTAGGACCATTACCATTTGGTCTTCCCAAAATCAATAATGAATCTGAATCACTATCATTTTGGGAGGAATCAAGAACAACTGTCCCAATACCAACTGTTAATGCAGTTCCAATTGCAACAGTACCAAAACTCCCAACACCAAGAGGACTATTGATACCACTAGAGTTGATGGTAGTGACACCACCAACTATGATTGATGAGACATTATTATTGAATTCAACAGAACCTTTGAACTCTGTCTGTCCAAGAGTATTAATGCCCAGAGGTTGATTGATGCCAGTGCCAGTAATAGTGGTAACACCTGCTACTGTACCACCAATTGAAATATTGCTAGTAGCATCAATATCACCGAATGAAATAGATCCACCTAAATCAAAGGTAGTAGCTGTCAAAACACCCACATTCAAATCCGTAGTGGGTGATATTGCAGTAATAAATCCAGCTAGATTACTTGCTCTAGACATCTTATGGTTTCTTTTTAGTTATTTATCAAGACTTAAGTGGTTCAATGATAACACGACCATTCTCATCAGTCCAATCAGTGTCAATCATATGTTGATCCTTTCTTTCTCCTACAACCATCCAACTAACTTTGGAAGTTGATGCATTATCTTGTGCTGTGATTGTTAGAATATTACCTGTCACTGAACCTTTAACAGCAGTCCAATCAGATTCATTACTTGTAAAACAACTTACATTAGTGCAGAGAGCAGCAAATGTTCCTTCTGTCATTCTCCCTGCTGTATCAACATTTACAGTAGCAGTTCCACCTACAAGATCAACAACTCCTCTATAAATTAGATCAGCTTGTGGACCTTCAATAAAAGAGTGAACAAGATGATGTGTTTCAGTCTTGGCAGGTAAAGGATGATCTATTCTGAATGAACCAGAACCTTTGGAGACTGAACCAGCAAAAACTGCATTGCCATTGGCGTAAATTTGGGAAGTCAAAACATTTGGACTACTAGAAGCATTCCATGCTCTCCAAACATGATAAGTAGCGTTTGGAGAGTAAGCAGCAACCTCACCACCAGAGAAGTAGTTACCTCCACCTCCTCCTGGTGATAATGATCCAGAAATGACGCTGCCAGCAAATGTCGCGTTGCCATTCGCACCACTCAAGGCATAACGACTAACTCCACCAGACACACCTTGTGTTGTTCCAGCAGATGTCATAAGAACACAGTTTACATCTCTTACTCCTGCTACAACTTCTGAAGCAAATATGGCGGCCCCTGATTCACTGATTGAGGCATAAAGATTGCTACTGCTGTCGTAAGCAGAGAAGGGATAGTTAACGCCGTTCACGTTAGAACTTAGAGAACCGTTAACCGTAAAGCGAGTGCTCACGATATAGCTACCGAAAGTTCCTGAATCCTCAAATGTGGCGGCTCCTGTTGCAGCAAATAATTTTATCTTAGGGCTGGTAAAAGCTCCACTAGAGTCAAGCTCTACATTGCCGTGACTTCTAATATTTGTAGAGATGTCACCATCACTTTCAATAGCAAAAGCACCAGCTGCAAATGAAGCTGAACCATTGGCCCTGATGTTGAGTTTTTCTACACCACTAACCGTTGCATAGAAGGCGCTATTAGTACCACTGGTTCTATCTGCTTGGAACCACTCGTTAGAATAAAGTCTACCTGCAAAATCAGCTCTGCCAGCTTTTGTAAAAACTACTGCCATATCAGTATTGGCAGACCTGTCTTTATAAAGTATAAAGCGCTGTGCAGTGTTTGATAGAGATGATGCAGGGTTGATGACCACGCTGCCGTCAATATTAGTGCGAACACCTCCAATGTTGGCGAGAATATTACCTACATCAACATTACCACCAGTTACATTAATACCAGACTGTGCTGTAATAATACCAACAGAATCTACATTAGCAACATCTTCATATGACAAAACACCAGCAACTGACAAATTGCCAGAGAATGTGCCAGTAGTGGCAGTTAATGCACCACCAACTTGAATGCCACCAGCAGCATTCACCACAATGGATGGACTGGTGGCATCAAGATGTTCAATATTATTGGTTTTAAGAGTGCTCATCTTGATATAACTTTTTAGTTATTTATCACTCTGCTGGTGCTTCTGGTTTGGTTGCAATCAAGTGTGCTTTATATGCATCCTTAACTGCTTGTGTCCATGCAGCATTACAGATTGCTTGTACATCAGCATCTTCTCCACTGATATCTGTGTCAACAAAGTTGTCACTAGCATCAATAGAACCACATGAGAGTGCATGTCTATGGAATGAACGTGCAATTTCTACACCATCTTTCTCAATAACTTCTGCTCTACGTACTTGTACAGATTTATATGTACCAACGACTTCAATCTTGTCGTTTTCAAATCTTTCAGTAAGTGCCATTAGGAAAATCCTCCGAATTAAACAGGTTTAGGCGTATTATTTATCTTATCAAGTAGAGTAAGTTATGGTGAAGAGGAGGTTTCCTCCACTACCATTTCCACCTACCTGACTGCCGAGTATTTCAGTCCAAGAGGCACCATCAGTGGCAGCAGTATAGTAGAAATAAATTGTACTGCTGTACACATAAGGAGTAAGACAATTTAGACCAGTTATATTTAAGTTGTTAAACGTCAAAGCACCTGCTGCATTCACACCTGAGCCGCTTTGTCCAGAACCAGTTCCTGATGTTGCAGTGCTGAAAGGTAAACCTTGTATCCTAAAATTACCAAGATCTCCTCCAGTAAATTTTATTTCACAACCTAAAGTTACTTGTCGTCCAATTTTTGTATATCTTGCTCTATATACAACTAATGTTGAACTAGGATTACCGCCGGATCCAACTGTTGGAGTCCAATATCCTTCTTCATAATCATCAA
>Ga0257110_1001432_pt1 | contig 11289 bp, 13 predicted proteins | sample LP_taG_7_FD_190184 | JGI IMG/M metagenome (GOLD analysis project Ga0257110, IMG submission 190184) | Marine microbial communities from Northeast Subartic Pacific Ocean, Canada - LP_J_2015_P26_10m | ecosystem: Environmental > Aquatic > Marine > Oceanic | place: Canada: Northeast Subartic Pacific... | reverse complement strand
TATTTTCTCTGTTCAATATCTCTCTTTATCAGTGTTTTCTTATGAACTAAACTCGTTCACTCTGAACTCAACTCGTTCATGATTTGTTCATACTTTGTTTTCTGTCTCTTATTTTTCCTGTTTTATCAGAGTTTTTTGTATTATCCTTCTTTTTCTTCTTTTCTTCTCTTATTTTTTTTAAGATTAGAGAAAAAATAAAAGAAAGAGAGAGTATATAGAACTTCAACATTAACTTCAACATTAACTTCAACATTAACTTCAACATTAACTTCAACATTGACTTCAACATCAAATTGAAGTAATTTCGTTTATTTCGTTTATTTCGTTTATTTCGTTTATTTCATATAAATGAGAACATCTATAATAGTATATGGTTACCTTAGATACTATTCATCAGGATAAAGTTGGAGAAATAAAGGACCAGGATATAGAATTGTATAGAAGAGAATTATCGGAGTTAACCATACAAAAGGAAGAATTACTTAAAGACACATCAAGTCAAAACTCTGCAAAAATCATGGAATTGCGTGAACGCATTTGCCAAACTGAACAAAGTATTGATATGCTAAAATCTAATAAATTTATGAAAGAGTACTATCTTGATGCTGGTGATATCCTATTTAAATATTATGAAGGAATAGAAAACGTAGAAACAACAAGAACGGATGCTTCTCCTACGGATGGTGGTATATTATCGTATCTTGGAAATTGTACAGATGAGGATACGACAGATGAAAATTTGTCGGATACTTCCGATGCTCTTGATTTTTTTGATACTCCTGCTTCAAGAGAGGATTTACGGCATATGTATTTAAAAAAAGTTGATGTAGTTGATGAAACTGATACCAAGAAAACGACTTCAAAACTTAAATCAAAACCGAATGTATGTTCTAATTGTAAAACAGAATTATCGCACATTCACGCAGAAGGTGTAGTCGAATGTAAAAGTTGTGGTGTTCTACATAATATTATAAATGATACTGATAGGGCATCATATAAGGATCCACCAAAAGAATCTTCCTATTATTCATATAGACGTTCAAATCATTTTAATGAATGGATTGCTCAGTTTCAAGGAAAAGAAACAACTCAAATACCGCGAACCGTTTTGGTTCAAGTCGTGAATGAAATAAAGAAGGAGAGAATACATAATCTAAATGAGTTATCAACACAAAAGGTTCGTTCAATATTAAAAAAATTAAAATTAAACAAATATTATGAACATATTCCTCATATAATTAATCAACTTAACGGTCAGCCCCCACCATATATGTCAAGACAAACCGAGGAAGTATTAAGAATTATGTTTCAAAAGATTCAAGGACCTTTCCTTGAATTTTGTCCTAAAAAACGTAAAAATTTCTTGAGTTATTCGTATGTTTTACATAAATTTGTGGAATTGCTTGGAATGGATGAACTCAAACCATTATTTCCTCTATTAAAAAGCCGGGAAAAACTAGCGAGTCAGGATATGATATGGAGGAAAATTTGCGAGAAAGTTGGATGGCATTTCTATAAATCAATATAGATTAAAAAAAATGATAAGGGAAAGTTCATAATATTATTGTAAGAGTCAGAATAATGAAATGGTGTATGATAAAAAAAGATGGTGAATTGACTATTTCCCTTAATCGTATGAAAAGTACACAAAATGTATCAACCAAAGAAGATTGTATTAAATTTATTCATAAAAAGAATCCGAATAAGGGAAAACTTAACTCAATCAAGTTGAAAGGTCCCTATAAAAGCAATACTTTATTGAAATGGATTATTTATTATGAGTCGCCTCTAAACAAGAATCATATTAATACGGAATGGAATTTATGTTGTCCAGATGGTACTTTTACTGTTTATAATGGAGCTGTTCTAATTTACACGAATCCAACATCTGATTCAAATGACGAATATCCAATAATATCTGATACGGAAGATATTGATATTAATTCAGCATTAGATTGGAGGGTGAGTACTGTGAATATAACTACTCAAATAGAAGATGATGGGGAAGATGAGGAAGATGAGGAAGATGAGGGTTATATTGTATCAGCTACTTCCCATAACTTGATTGGTGATAATTCAGACGATGAGAATGTGATTGATGATACTTTTGATATTCCAAAAACAGCTATTGATCAGAAAAAAAATGGAAACAAAATTATTGAATTGAAAGACGATCTAAAAGATAAAAATGGGAATCTTGTTTATGAGAAGTATGATTATGAATGTGATATTATTCCAATGAATCCGATGATGATAAAAAGTCAAACCTGTTCCACCGAATGTTCGAATTTTCGTTTATCAATATAATCATTGGTGATATGTTTTGGAATGACAGGGGCAGTTGTATTTAACATATCATATCTCATTCTTGTTTGTGTACAAAAAACGTCGGATTGAATTCTAAACCGTTTGTTTTTGAACAGTTCTGATTCTATAGATGTTTGTAGTTCACCGTATCTTGCGGAATGATTAAAATGTTTTTCCTTTTTTGCTGCAAAACTAAAGAAAGAATCTATTCCACCCATAATTGCGACTGTAACAAAAGCACCCATATTTACATACTTTATCCAATTTGTTTCTGAAAAAACAGAAGATACCGGTGCCATTACTGCTGGAAGTATAATTGCAGGTAGTCCCCATCGTTTTCTCATATTTTTATAGTAATATCCAGAATCATCGTGTAAATCTTTAGAACGTTTTATTTCTTTACTCCATGCAAGTATTAATTCTTCACCTTTATGTGTCCACGGTTCTTCGAGTCTACTACCATCCAATGATGATACCTGTGTTTTTGGTGATCTGGAAGATGAATTTGTTTCATTTTCTGCCATCTGTTCGTATTTTATAATATATAGTTTAAATATATGTCAGGATACCAAAACTCTGAGAAAAATGCCACATACTATGGACCCATTGTTACTGGCGGAAACAGAGATGAATTTGATAAGAAGTTACAAACATTGAACACAACATTGCACGAAAGACATCGCGATCAACTTGGTGAAGCACGAAGTGCCGAAGGTGTAGACTCCGAATGGATAGAAGATAAGAATAGAGTGATTGAGTTAAATAACGATATTCGGGCTAGACGTAAAAATTTTGATACGTATAAAAATGCGATAGAAATTGAAAAAACCTTATATAATCGTGAACGTCATAATACTGTTCTACTTGGTTTGGTAAATGCTATTGCTTTAGGTGGCTGCTTATATGTTTGGTTAGCTTAGTATAAAATATATTCATTTACCTGAAACACAATATCTATATACAGTATGCTTTCCAGCACTCATACTTGGACGAGTAATCTTACACATTTCACCTGGTCGTAATCCGATGAACATAGCAACTGGATCTGTATCGAGTATTTTAGGCAGATTGTTTAATGATTCAATATGTAAGGAATGTAGAAAATCCGTTAAATACTCTTCATATTCTGATTTAGAAATACGAATGTGTTCTGGAACACTCTTGTGTTTAGTACAATTATACATTAAGTGACGAATTGGAAATATTTGTATAAATACACCATATTTATTACTCAATAAACGAATCGCCTCTTTTACACTAGGTGTCATTCCATCACGTACTACAAATATAATTGTAAGATCCTTTGATTTATCAATTGAAGGTAGCTTATTTATAATATCTTCAATTTTTTTTGTTATTTTTTTATGATTCGTTCTCGTGGAATCAACCTCATAATGAATTTGAATTAACTCCATTCCATTTTTTGACATATTTATAGACATTGAATCTAAATTATCAGTAGATCTAAAAGTATCAAATGAAGCTATATTTGATACATCATAGCCCCTTCCCTCAAGCATTTCGGTTAATACACATCGTGTCTTATTCAAATATGTGGATAAATGTCGTGAATTCGACATCTTACTCTTATAACATATAATTACACATTATATTCATTTTTTTGAAACTTAAGTTTTTTATATATTCTAAGTCTAATGGAACAAGTTTACCAAAAGAACGTAGAAACATCGTTAAGTCGCGCTTTACCCGATATTGTCTATTATATGGTAGCCGGTCTTGCTTGTGGAACAATATTAGAGGGAGTAATGCCTAAATATGATGAAGAAAAAGATAATATTGCCCTTTTTCTTGAAATATTTGCTCAAATAGCACTTATTGTTTTTGCATTTATGTTTATTAATTCAAAAGCCGGTGGGCGTAATGGATTTATTGTATATGTTCTTGTTCTCGTTGGATGCCAACCATCATTATTCGAAAAAATAGCAGCCTTTAGAGAAGGACTTGTTGGTATTGAAAGAACCGAATATGTTAACGAAGAAATACCAACACCTGCTATAGAAACAGAAAAACCAAAACCAAAACCCACGGTGCAAACATCGGGCGCTACATCAATAGATAATTTACCAAAAGTATAACTAAAAACAGAATGACATACCTGTTATAATTTACAATCGCGTCTATTAAAAGATATAACTATATATAATATGCTTTCGAAAGCAAGAAAACCAAACAAATCTCGCAAAATTAGACGTAAAACCTCTCTTAAATCCATCAAGGGTGGTGGTGTTTTTGATGGATTAAAGACCAGTTTTGATAAGATCTTGCCTAAAAAGAAAACAGAAGAACCTACACTCGAAGAGTCTCCTGTATCACAAGACCCGCCACCAAAAACACTCAAGGATCTGGAGACAATGTTTAATGGACATATTCCCTTGGAAATATTTAAGATAGACTTTGAAAAAATTGCGGAAATAAAAAAAAACGAAACAAACATACTATCCAAATATGAATCTCTTCCAACAAGAGAAGAATCTTTGACTGGATTAAACGATGAGGATAAATTAAAATTAGATGGTTCACCTCAAACTCCTACTCCTCAAACATCGAATGTCCCAACACCTCCCAATGAGGACAAACCATTCTTTTAGAATATTATATGTGTAAAATAAAGATAGTTTAGCAATTTTTATTGAATTCGCAAAAAAATATGGACTTACTACAAACTGAGCAAGAAAACAAATAGCTGAAGGTCTCAGCAGTTTAGGAGGTCCTTATTTATCTAAAACCGAAAAAGATTTGATACTATCGTATTTATCTAATCATGTTAACAAGCGTATATTATTAAAACATAAAATCCGTAAAAGGTTACCAAAAGGTTTTTACAGTTCATGAATTGAGTCCCCCCTATATTTTATAGTATAACCATATATTCTAATCATAATCTATATATATGAGTTTTTCGGAATATTTTGTAATGTCATTTACACTTTCAATTGGACGTTCAGATGAAGAATCGGAAACGGTTAATATTTATCCCGGGAATATACGATTTAACAATCACATCTATCAATGTGGAACAGTACATTCTGAAGGTGTTCAAATAGAAAAATCAGATATTTTAAAATTTTCACAACATGACCTCCAGGCAGTTGCCTTTTATGGCAATAAAATTACACTAATATCGGATAATAATGAAATAACTTTTCATCCAAAGAAAAAAACGGAAGAAGATTCCCATAACTATTTATTCAAAATGGATGCATCTGTACAGATTGAACCATCTAATACTTGTGCGCGCCATTCTAATTTAAATATATACCATTTTGACTCAGATTTAGATAATTTTATATATTCTGAGGACGAAGAAGATATATCTTATTTTAGTTGTTCTGAACTTATATCTACAATTGTTTCTTTTGAACAAATTGAAAGATTTCAAACAAAAGACAATACAAATCGTATTTTTAAGAATATTGTTTTAACTAATCCAGATGATGAAGTCGAAAACCATAAATATAAATGTGAATGGATTGAAACTGAATCAGAACAAGATACAAGCCCAGAACAAGATGCAAGTCCGGATGAAGTTCAAATTGTTATCCGTAAAATAGGATCCAGTCAATGGTATTCATGGTGTTATAAAAAAGCTAAGTTTTCCTGGCGTGATTAAAAATATATTTCCAAATAAGAACTTCTTGAAAATGTCTATTCCTGATTGTATTAACCAATTAAATCGTCTTATTGATCCAAAACTATCATTAGAAATATGTAATTGTAAAGATAAATCATATAAATTTTTTGATGGTGAATCTAGACGTTTGTTTGCTGAAAAACACGAAGAGGCAGAACCATTATATAAATCTATAATACAATTACCAAAATGTCATTATAAGTCTATGATTCTACCAAAAGACTCGTTAGTTTATGTAGCATTCACTCCTATTTTACAAGATGGTTTATTTAATATAGAAGATAAGATACATATTAATACATATGAATTCATAACAACTTATTACAGTCGTAAAACCGTTTTAGATGATATAGATACTGGAGATCCAAGTAAAAAATTATTTGAGATATATATAATTAAAAATACGGAGATTTACTATAATACATCTTCAAAAGACAAAAATATAGTTTTGCCAAATAATAGTGTTTTCAAAATACTTAACTGTAAAATATTGCCCTTTTATGGTAGTTCTTGTATCTGTTATAGGGTTCTATTGTGTGTAAAACAAACCCTTATTTAGCACGAACCCAAATTCCATATCATTGTTATTTTGTATAGTAATGTTTTAGCTCTTGGCTAAACGCTACATTCATAACCAATATGTCTACAATTTGCAGAAAAGGGTTTAAAGAAAAAAAATTACACATAGTTTATGAATATCATCAACTTTGCTGCAGGACCATGTCAATTATCTAAAGATTTACTTACAACTACTCGTAATGATATAATCAACTATAAAGAAACTGGTATCAGTATATACGAATTATCTCATTATACCGATATGTGGAAGGAACTCTATTCCGAAACAGTTCATAATGTTAAAAAATTTTTGGAAATTCCTAATACACACGAATGTTTCTTTATGAATGGTGGTGGAACACATCAATTTCCGACAATATACTACAATTTATGTAATTCTGAATCAAAAGTACAAGTTTTAGTCTCTGGTTTTTGGAGTCAAAAAGCAGTAGATGAAATCAAAAAATTATGTAAAGTTGTAGTTGTAAATGATGAAAATGATTTAGTTGATAGTCCCGACTATGTTTTTACATACTATTGTGAAAATGAAACAACCATTGGTTATGAATTCCATAATGGACTTTCATTTAATCCTAAATCCCATTTCTTAATATCGGATATGTGTTCTATACTTGGTAGTAAATCAATTGATATATCGAAATATGGTATCATTTTCTCATCTTTATCCAAAAATCTTGGTATCTCCGGCTCTACATTAATTATTGCTAAAAAAAATATACTTCAAAGACCAAAACTTATTGAATCTCCAATTGTTATGGATTGGCAACCATATATTACTCTTCAGGGACCAACACCCACAATCATGTCTATATATATGACAAACATGAATCTTAAAAGAATGATTCAAAGAGGAGGTATCACCTATTATAACTCACTTACTTATGCTAAAAGTAAACTATTCTATAATTTTATAGACAACAGTAAGGGATTCTATATAAACAGCATACAAAAAAAATATAGAAGTAGAACGAATATTACCTTTACTATCAAAAATTCCCCAGAAATTTCAAGCATTTTCACACAAAATGCTTCTGAAAATGGTTTTATAGGAATAACATATCATCCATCTAATACAGAAAAAGGCTGTAGAATCTCTTTATATAACGGATTGGAAATATGCGAGGTTAAGCTATTTATTCAATTCATGAAATCCTTCCAAAATATTTTTTTACAAAATTCTCCTACCGAATAATTTCATATTTCTAATCTTTTCCTCAATTCAAACCCTCTTTACTTAAAATCACTAAATATAGTTATTATACCAAATGAGAAAGACTTCATTATATCCAATACTTATTGCAAATTTGGACACAAAACGGAAAAAACAATATGTAAATGTATCATATAAAATAGGAATTCTCATAGAAAAAAACATTTTTCTAAACGATAAATAATACTCCAGCCAGGAATCGAACCCGGAGATTTTGAACATTTCTTATTGGGAAACCAACTGGAAATCAAAAATGTTACCATTACACCACTGGAGTCAAGTTTTACTAATTATGATACCTCTATTTAGGTATAATTATTAACATATTGTTTTTTTACATATTCAGACGCAAAAATAGTATAAGTAGAAAGGTATTAATATAAATTATAAGATGGAAACACGTTCTATGCGAAGAAACAAATATTCTATGAAAAAAATTGACAGGCTCGAAGAATATAACAAAAAATTGATGGATAAGAATAAGACACTTGAAGAGAATAATAGTGTTCTCTCTAGTACACTATCTGCCCTATCTAAGTCTACACACATACCTTCTCTAAAAGCAAAAATGAAACTACGTCGTTCTGCCAGAACACAGAAGGAAGTTTATACAAAACGTAAATTATGATCATATTTTGAATCATTATGAACAATCCCTTCTAATTTTATAATATTTCCCTCATCTTCAGTTGGCTTTTCAAGTTTTTTATAGTAAATATGTAATGCTACTAAAGGTATCTTTTGATGACCATTATTCATTCTATATCTTACAGAATGATAACTAAGTTCTTTCGAAATATCAATAAATACTATAATTACCTTCCACCCCTTCGCCATTTTTACCCACTCTTCGCGAGTAGATTTCAACGGATTCGTATTATCTATAATTATACCCGTTGTAGACGGATTGTTATACATTTTCGCAAAATTTTGTACACTCCGCTTTAATGAACCACTACTATCATTGTTAATAATTTTAAAGTTATATTTCTTCGATATAATAGAACCGAGTGTTGACTTCCCAGAACCTTGGGGACCAACCATTATTAACAATTTTTTTTCATTATCATTCAAATGATTATCCAACTCATCTGATATACCGCAAATCGATACTATTTCTCTTTGGTTTTCTAAAATACCATCTCTCCAAATATCCGATCCATATATCTTGTTTTTTAAACTTTTTTTTGTTGTACCCACTATATCATTTACAACATCCGATTTTATATCGTGAAATACTTCCTCGGGTAACTTAAATTTAACTCCAATATTATTTGCAAAATACAAATCAGATATATTAAAATCTTTCGGTCTACCTGCTGCATCACCACAATAATATACGATTGGTTTATCCACTATACTTCTAAATAAGTCATACATACATGTCATCGGTTTCCTATATTTATCATCAGAAATTGCGTAAAAGAAGCTTATTGAATCATCTAAACTATCCGAAAATGAATTCATAATACTCTGTACTTCTTCATGACTCGTTTTCTTCTTTTCTATTCCTTTCTGATTCGAAAATACAACAATATTATTTCCACCCTTTATAATCTCTTTTAATCTTTCAATTACATTTTGCAACGGAATACTACTATGTCTTCTTACCAAAGTATCATCAAAATCAAACGCATATACATCTCCCTTTTTTTCTATAATATCGCCTAATCTATAGTAACACGTATCTTTATTATTCCACATATTTATTTGCTTTTGAATCTTTTAAAATAATATTATTCATTTTTATTATTGTTTCATTAAACAATCTAGTCCCGAGTATTGGTGTCGACAAGTCCACCTCTTACGACCAGAATACGCAAATTATGTTTCATTTTTCGTGTGGTACCGGCACCGTACGATGGAGACCCAGCCTTCAGTCCGTACTTCCTCAATTCATGTGTGGCGCTGCCGACCGATGGACGGTAATCATGGTCGTCGGCGGAGTCGGAATTACTCGACGAGGTGGACGACCGGGACTGACTACCCGTAGACCAGGATTTATCGTTACTACTGCTTATCCATCCAGAACCTTGTCCCCCAGTTTTGGTCCCCTTCCCGAAACTTGTCCAGGAATCTCCCGAGCCATTGGCTCTGTAAGATACTTGCAACTTTTTATCTAGATCTGCACCGTAGACGTTTTGTTTACAACCATATGTGATTTTCCAATCAGTGTTATCATCCAAAGTAGTGTTTCCACCATATGCAATTTCAAAGTTGAAACTGCCGTGTTTATAGAATTGGTGCCAAGATGTGAATTGGGCAAAGGATTGCCCCCCCGACTCGCGGAGTATCATCCGGAGACTGTGTCCGTATTTATAATAGGGGTTGTTTGTCGGACCGAAATCCCAGAGATACCGCCCCTCGTGGTCCGGATCATCATCAAAAGTCCTAATGTTAAAATCATATATAATTGTACTAATAGTAAAGTTTGTGGGCGACGCGCTGCTAATCCCGAGGATGCTGTGAAATGTCGAGTGACCCATTAACGTGGTACCCGGACTAACTACATCAGATTCCCAAGCTGTATTGCCGTAGAGAGATTTTATAGAAGGCTGCCCGAATTTTAACCATCCCCAATCGTCTCCGTCTGTTTCATTCACTGTAATTGTGAAGGACACGTCAACATTAACATGCCCATCATTAACTCGTATTATAGTAGTAGTTGTTGCAACAACATTTGCTGTACCATGAATTTGATTTCCAGTTATTTGTAACCAAGCTGGACCTGACTGAATAGTATATGTTAGATCCGTATCGACATCTGAAGCAGTAATTACATAACTATATGCTTCTCCATTATCCATATCCACGTTGGGCGGCGTTGTAACTACTGGAGCATCATTTGTATTATAGACTCTCATTGTCCATTGATGATCGGTAGATCTCGATGTATTATCAGTAATCCTTATAGTGCTGCTATAGTCTGTGTGCCCAGGATAATTTCCTGAATTTGCATCTGCATTATTTGGTCTATTCACTTTATTTCGAAGCGTAGAACCGGTCCATTCCAACCAACCTGGCGTTGTCACCATACTAAAGCTTACTGAACTACCTGGATCAACATCTGTACCAGTTGGTGTATAACTATACACCGTACCTACAGCAGCGTTATCATTTTCATTAACTGATATCGTGTTAGACGCAGGTCCATTTGTAAAATAAGGGTTGTCATCTACATTATTTACAGTAATTGTCCATGATTGCTCAACCCAGCTTCCTGTATTATCAGCCACTCTTACTGTAGCAGAATGAGTACCTACATTACTATTTGTAGGTGTTCCGGAAAGTTTTGATCCATTCCAACTTAACCATGATGGTTTTGTTGGAGCACTAAATGTTAAAGTATTACCTGCATCAATATCACTTGCAGTTGGTGTATAATTGTATGCCACATCTTCATTAAGATTATATGTTGGAGTACTTGTAAAATAAGGAGGGTCATTGGTATTAGCAACTGTAATCGTAAATGATTGGTCGACATTAACAGTCCCATCATTAACTCTTACTTTAGCAGAATGAGTACCTACATTACTATTTG
>Ga0257110_1001431_pt1 | contig 11290 bp, 4 predicted proteins | sample LP_taG_7_FD_190184 | JGI IMG/M metagenome (GOLD analysis project Ga0257110, IMG submission 190184) | Marine microbial communities from Northeast Subartic Pacific Ocean, Canada - LP_J_2015_P26_10m | ecosystem: Environmental > Aquatic > Marine > Oceanic | place: Canada: Northeast Subartic Pacific... | reverse complement strand
TCGGATCGCCGGCACGCCCTCCGAGAAGACCTCCGTTTCCCTTACCCCGGCTACCATACCACCCTCTCTCATTGTAACCGAAGGGCGCAACAACGATATACCCCCTTTTCTCTGCCTCCGCGGTGACGCCCTGATAGCGTATCACCTGCTGGGGATTACTCCCAAGCCCGTGTAGCAGGACCAGCAGGGGTGCCGCCTTAGCCTTTTTATAGCCGGAAGGGACATAGAGCGCGTATTCGATATCCTTACCAGCCTCATTGAACGAGTAGCTTCTTTTTTGGATTTCACCCAAATCCCCCTGACCGGGGAGCAACCCTGTAAAACTGGCAAACAACAGCCCACAGACTGCTAGGAAATTGCTTTTGGCAGGAAAGATTTGAAGTCGCATTTGGGAAGAGATGAGCGGGAAATTTAACATAAACATCCAGCTTCTTGAAACCAAATAACAAACCAATCTAGGTCATACCCATATTAGAGATCAAACAATCTCCCGCCTTGTTCGATAGGGCTTGCGCCAAGTGTCCCTCCGGTGGGGTGTTGTTCTTTAGATCCCTGGGAGGACTATGGAGGCGCATTTGGACCGGACCGAAGAAAAGGTGCCCAAACTTTGAATGTGGATAAGTCGATCAAGTTCGCGGTCGATCGAATAGAGTGTGATGCGACCTGGTCAAAGGGGGATGACGCTGAAGGGAAAAGCTCACTTTGACAAAAACGCCTGCTCAGCCTGAACCGTTACCCAGGCGACTTGTCGCAACCACGCGGCTTCTTTGGCGGTCATGTTACCTGGTTTTTTTGGCAAATATTCGAGTTTGGCCGAACTTTCCCCGAAGATCGTAGAATAGAGGACACATAGCGCAAGATAAGTTCCCTGTATGCTGGGATGCTCCTTATCTTTGGCATACATGTCCACTTCAGGGCGTTCTTTCATGGCCTTTTCCCAAGCGATACCAACGGGGGCAACTTGAGCGCCAAGCTCGGCACCGATCGTACGGTGAGCGTGGGCGATCTCCTTTAAGCCGATCCAGCCAAGTCGTTTATAAGGCCAGGCCATAAAGAACACCGGTCGAGCTTCAGACTTTCGAACTGAAGAATCAAATTTACGTGCAAACTTATAGAACGATTTCACGTCCGTCTCCGGGATGTCTTCCTGCAGAACAACAACATCGTAATCTCCTTTAGTAATCATAGCTGAGGCCTTAGTTTTGGCCCACATAACTTTCAAGGAAGCCCCTCCGCGCACGACATGTTCGGCCTTAAAATCCATTTTTTCTGGGCGGCATCGAACCAATTGCTCCATATGATGCCACAGCCCCTTGTTCCAATAAGTGAAACTATTGCCTACAAACAGAATTTTCTTCGCAATCGGAACCCCTTTGAGGTTAACCGATGTAGATTTTTTTTCTGCCGCCAATCCTGGGAGAGTAACGATTAAGGTTATTAATAAAAAGAAATGGTGCATGCCGTAAATCTAAGAAATGTTGGTTGAAATCCGATCTTTAAATTAATAGAAAATAATGATGAATATGGATGCTTCGTTATCCTAATCGCAGCGAATTCGATAGGAAGATTAGACGAATTTATGGGTTCGGATGTCTTACTTTAACCCGTAGAAATTGAGTAGACGATTGAGAAAGGGGAGCGAGTGAACGAACAGTCACGACAAATGTCCCATCGCCTTGATCAGCTCTTGAATGTTCAATAAAGTGGGTGTGACCCTCCTTCCATTCCGAAAGATCTTCACTCCTTTGCGGTGTATAACTCAGATCAATAGTGGGGATCCTTTGATTGAAGGTAACTGATGGGTAATTTACACCGTTTTCCTCGACGGTCGCATAAGTAATTAATGAGTCGTTCTCGGTAGGATCACCCAGCAGGGCATACTCAAGAATGTTTGAATAGCCGTCGTTATCGGGATCAGCAAGTGGTCCCGAAATTTCAATGGCGGCCATTTCTTCAGATGTGAAAAAATTGGCGATGTAGTCACGGAATGCAAGAAGGTCGGGCTCCGGGAACCCGGGACTTCCACCTCTAAGAGTACTTGACGTCCAGCTTGCGGCTAGCGAATGATCAGGGGAAGAAATAGGGTCGGAAAGTACTAAAGAATGTCCGCCACCATCAGGACTCTTCGGCCAAGCATCACTATCGTCATAGGTAAGATCTATAATCGTGGTGTTGAGAGCGTAGGCTAACTTGAGCTTCTCGCCTGCATTGGATAGCGAATTATCGTAGACACCAATCACAGAAGCATTGTCCCCATAACGAGCTCTGAACGCACTTAAGTTTTTAACCAATACGACTGCCCCCTTTGGAGGAATGATGCTGGATGCTGACGAAGAAAAATCAAATTGTATTCCATTCACAAAATCAAGAGCACCTAGGTCAACGCTAAGATTATCTGAGATGTTGGTAATCTCTAAATATTCAAAATCGTTTTTGTTAGAGGAAATACTTAATTCACTCCCCATCGGTTCAGGCGGGTTATACATAATTTCGCTTATTACGAGATTATCCCTCCACAAAGCGATATCGGGGATTCCTGTGATAAATTCAACCGGATCGGACCAGTGACTTTTACGCCCAGTATCATCTTCGTGCTGGGCGCGAACACGATAAGTTACACCTGGTTCAGCGATTTCTGCATCAAAAAGATAGTCCGCTACGAATGTTTCAAAATCGGGGGAGCCAGCTACGGTCTCGATTTCGTAGGTGCGCGGAGTATGTTCGATATAACCTGGAAGTCCTGGAGCGAGGATTTTTGCTATCCGCCAACGGATACCCCCAAATGAATTACTTCCATTGGGGTCACTAAAGCTAGAGCTCGTAAACGAAAGTTCGTCGATAGGATAATTCTCTGGACCCGTGTAGGTTATGATCGGCTCCTTGGGAATATTGGTATCGCGAGCCTCATATTTCAAATATTCATATCCATAACCTGCGACAATTCCATTTCCGGGTGACCACGAACCACCGGTAAAATTGTCGGTGGTGTAAGACATGATGTGGTCAACCAAACCTTCATGATCTTTCGATGTAAGATTACGGGTGTAGGACCCACCAATACGAGAATCCCGATAGGGTGACGCGTAAAAGTTACCCTTGTGGTTAGACTGGCCAGAGGCGTTCCCAGCGCTTCCCCTCGTCCTTGGGTGATAGTTCCAAAGATGGGCATCGAGGTCAGCCCAGGTCAGCGTTTGTCCACGCGGGTTTATCATTTGGGTGTATTCATCTACAAGCTGACCTATTTGCCCTCCGGTAGACGAACCATCTTCACCAACGAGATCAAGAATCTCTCGAGACCTGTTGCGAAACTCGATCATGAGCTGCGGGTTATTGAGGATGGACCTTTGTTGCCGAATGACCCCTGCCTGATGCGTTTCGGCGATATACATCATATCAAGATCCCATGGCATAACATGCCATTGGCCTTGGGTAGGTTCATGGTAAAAATAATGATTGTATCCGATCCGTATATCCACGTTGCCAAGGAAACGGTTGAGCGCTCGCATCGAATAGTAGCCAGGCATATACATATTTTCCCGCCACCATTGTTCGCTTTGTCTCCGGTTGGAAGCGGAGTAGAAAGATGACCAGTCAGACGAGTTTGTAACCTGAGTATCACCTTGCTCTTTCTTGTCTCCGCTTCCTCCTTCAATTTTATAGATATTACCATCAGCGAGACCTCGGTCTTTTAAAAATGAACCGTTAGGTGATTCCATCGCAAGATAAAGGCCCCAGACATCGCCTTCAAATTGATTGCGAGAATTGCTCTCGTCCTCATCGTCGATGACACGGAGTGCAAAATAATGGGTTCTGGGGCTTGGAATTCCTGCAAGTTCATACATCCGCATGGTGAGCGATTCATCAAGTCCAGCCATACCACGATTAACAGCTGCCCAAGGTGAGGACATCGGTTGCACATTAATGCGGGTCCAGGTCGAATCGTATGGTTCTCCCCAGTTATTAAGAGGCCGAAAACGACGAGCCCGATTAAAGTGGATACGCCACTTATTTTTCCCAGCAACGTAAGTTGAAGCCTCGCCTCGGTTTTCAAATTCAATATGGTCGTAGACCCTTCTGTTGTAGACTATGGTCCCCTTCATGTGTCGACCATCAGCGCCGCCGCTATACTGTGAGTTGTTTACGTCTGTGCTATTCGCGATGAGATGGTATGTTGATAGACTTTTAATCATTGAGGCTGGGAAAGTTTTTTGCCCGCTTGTTGGGGTAAATGATCCCGTCCAGGAGGGGGCTCCATCGTAGACAAAATAGGCGAAATTAGGTTGTTGATCATCAGCATAAGGTGCGGTTTCTGCTGTTCCATTGGCATCCTCAAAGTGGATTCGGTATCTAATGAGACGACGGTGAGAGTGTATCGCTTTAGGTAAAACCGCTGTATAAAGTGAATCACCGCTTATAGGGTCACCATCATTTCCGTCATCGGACATTTTGACTGAAATCCAGGATGATTCGTAAGCAGCATCCTCAAGTCGAATGTATGATCCTGGATTGACTATCTGATAATCTAGAGCCACTGGCCCCATTCCATCTGGGTCAGTTATTTTGGCTGTAATAGTAACCGATTCATCGGACGTTGGTTGCTGGGGTGAGTGCTCAACCTGACGAATGGCTGGAGGAGCGAGGGTCGATGATGACGTGTTGGGAGATCCGGGGCTCGGAGTTGACCCGCCGCCAAAGGCTTCGTCGGTTGCTTCTAAGGAGACATCAATTGAAAAATCACTACTTGTGGGACTTGCGTTCAGAGCATGAACTGAAATCACGTTAGTTCCGCCCACAAGGTAAGTGTTTGCTCCGCCAATGATAAACTCTTCCCACTCTGCTTCGTGATTTTCTCCACGGCTATCAAAGGATTTTTCTCCATCAGTGACGTGCACCCGTTTGACTTCTTGCCCGTTAATCCAGACGATTGCCCCATCATCGGCATAGACCTTCAGCTTTAAGTTTTGCGGAATTTCTAGTGGGTCGATTGTAAATTCTCGGCGAAGATAGACGGTTGAATAGTTTCTGCGCATATCGTCGAGGACAGTGGTATCATCTCCATCTCCATATCCAAGGGGTGTCTGGCCAGTATTCCACGAAGGATCTTCTGCGAAATCAAGGAAGCGCCACTTGTCGGCCGGCGACGACGGTTCGGATGTTCCTTTGCGATATCGCCAATTTGAATCATTCGCTGTGATATAGACCGTGTTTGGCCCTGGCCCGGTGTCGATCGTTGTTCCTGAGGTCCTCCACGATCCACCAAGATTATTGTCTAGGGCGGGATTAATGAGCTCCATCGAACCGCCACCGGCTCGGGCCCCGGTAGGCCAGGGGAAGCCATCATTATAATCGACTTGGTCTTGTAAGATTCCAAAGGCATTGCGCAGATCAATCTCCTCGCCAGTATTGCGAAGTCTTCCCTCCCATGGACCTAATGCCGTGATACCAAAAACTGAGTTCAGGGTGCCTGGGTCTTCCCCAATTACTAGGTAACCGTTTGAGGGGATCAATGTTCCCTCGGGAATGGAAAATTCCACGGCATCGCTAATCATCCAACCGGAAACATCGATTGCATTTTCACCCGTATTAAAGAGTTCAATAAACTCTTCGGCGCTCGTTTCGCCATTTGGGTTATAGTGAATTTCGTTGATCACTACTTGAGCCGTGACAGCACCCGAACAAAGAAAACTTCTGAAAATGGTAATTAGAGATCGGGTCGAGATTTTCATGTTAATTAACAGGCAGAGCCATGATTCTTTAAATAATTGCGTTAGCGATGCCAATTATAAGATCTTTTTAGCTTTTTCGAGATTGGGTGCCAATAAAGCTTCACAATGGATGTTTTTTGATGCAGGAATGGCAGAGGTCGATTTTAATCAAGTCTAAATCGGTAACACTATATTTGTTTTATGAAATTTACAAAGAACGTCTTCAACAAAGTCCAAACAACGACAATTTTCGCTATGTTGGGTTGTGGAACTTTACTTGCAGCGCCTATCGACCTCACTGACCCCAGTTTCGAATCAAATTCTGGCGGCGATATGGCAGCCGGAGGGTGGAATAATGATTTATTTCCCGATTGGGAAGGTCTTAATGGACAGAATGCAGGGGAAGCCTTCGAAGAATTTATTGCTGGGTTTGTTTCCGAGGGCACGGATCACGTCGGAATGGCCGCCGGATACTATATTTGGCAAGATACTGGAGTAGCTTTCGAGCCAAACAAAACCTATCAATTAACGGTTGGTATTGGCAATCGCGATGCTGGTTTTTCTCCTGCGGGAAATGTTTCGGTCTACGCGATTCTAAATAGCGCAGAAAACCTCGGTTTAAATGGTAATTTATTTTCGACTGCTGATGTGTTGCTCGATCCAGCATTACTCAAATTTGAAACTTTAGACGCCAACTCTGAAGTTCCCACAGGGAGTTTTGTAGATGCGACTCCGCTGCAGTTTACCACAACCGACGCAGTTCCTGCGGGAACCATTGTCGTGCTATTAGGCGACAATAGTACGGGTGGACGTTCCCATTTTGACAACATCCGCCTTGAGACTGTTATCATTGGCGATAATGACGAGGATGGCTTACCTACTCAATGGGAGATTGATAATGGCTTAGACGATAGCGACGATGGTTCCATCAATCCAGCTAATGGCCCGGAGGGGGATCCAGACGATGATGGTCGCACTAATAAAGAAGAATTAGATAGTAAGACTCTTCCTAACAAGGCCGATAGCGATGATGACGGGTTAAATGATGGTCAGGAAGAATCTTCAGGGACTAATCCCCTTAGTTCTGACACGGATGGAGATGGTCTTAAAGATGGGGTCGAATCAAATACTGGCACTTTTGTTGGAGCGAGTGACACCGGGACTGATCCTCTTGATTCTGATACCGATGGAGATGGTCTTAATGACGGAGTCGAATCAAATACTGGCACTTTTGTTGGGCCAGCGGATTCCGGGACAAACCCTTTAGACGCTGATACAGATAAAGATGGACGCTCGGATTCAACGGAAATATCGAACGGAAGTAACCCCTTAGTTTTTGAGGAGTTTGATGGGAACCTTGTCGCTCTTGGTGATTACAGCTTCGAGGATAATAGCCTCAATCCTGGAGGGTGGGGCAATAATTTATCACCTGAGTGGCAAGATCGGGATGGAGAAAATAATGGTGGTTCGTTTGAGGAATATATTGATGGCTTTGCCGCTGAGGGGACAGATCATATCGGTATGACAACCGGTTACTATATTTGGCAAGATACTGGAGTAGCCATTTTGCCAAATACGAACTACCGATTATCTGTGAGTGTTGGCAATCGGAATGCTGGCTATTCAGTGATTGGTAATGAATCGACCTACGCTATTTTGAGCACCGCTGAAAATCTTGGGGTGAATGGCAATTTATTTTCGACTTTTGAAGTTTTGGAAGATGCCTCTTTACTTGCCGCAGGATCATGGGATGCAGGCACCAATGTTCCAGAAGGGACATTTGCGGCTGCGCCTCCATTAGAATTTCAGACGGGAGGAGTAGCTCCAGAAGGGACTCTAGTCGTACTTCTTGGCGACAACAGCCCAAGCGGCCGATCGCACTTCGACAATGTGAGACTTGAAATTGTTGGCCCGACTGACACCACACCTCGTATTGAGAATCTTGCATTTGATATAAAAAATGGCTTTATCGATTTTGATGCCGAAAATTTAGTACCTGGCCGCATTTACCACGTTGCTACAGCTGATGACTTGTCTGCTTTCGAGGCCATTCAGGATTCTGAGTTTGAGGCCTCTGGTGTGAATGAAGAGGTTTCCGTTGAGGTGAATTTTGAGTCTCAGCCCAAGTCCTTTATTCGGATCGTCGAGGGCGCAGTTCTTGCTCGTTAATTCAGGATTGGGGCTTCAAAAGAAGAGTCTCGTAGTGGGACTCCACCTCTTCCCTTGCGTATGTTTGACTTGCAAACAGTTCAAATCACCGCGTTATCGTGGCTTAGTTTTTTTTCTTTATTAACTGAATCAGCGCGTGCTGATTTGGGACTTAAGGAGGAGGAGATTGCAGCTCAAGCCTCGGCTTTTTGGAAGGAATGGACGCATGCTTGGGATGATTCAATTGAGGACTATGAGCTGGTGAATTCGCTAGCCGAGGGCGCTTCTTTACATTTGGATAATCCCGGATCCATTAGTGTAAATTTACGCGGCCCTTTTCAACTTAATCGTCGCAAACAAGCCCAAGAGCCAATTCAAGGGCGAAATGCTGTCTGGAAAGAATTTCGCAACTGGCCTTCGAAGTGGTCGAGAGGCGATGTTAAGCAGAGTAAATTTAAGGTCGTGGGCGTCGAAATATCCGGGAACGAAGTTATTACAAATGAACTTGTGGCGGTGACCGTTGCAGGCGCAAAAATTTGGGAGTATAATGGCCGCTGGACAACACATTGGATCATTGAAAAAGAGAAATTACTTTTTAAATATAGTGAAATTTTGGAGGGCGAGGTTGGTCAAACCGACCATCTGATTTTCAAGGAAAAGACGACTGGAATTCTTCCGGAAAATAGCACTACTGATCTTGAGTTAATTGAAGAAAATTTTTATTGGCGGGAGCGGATCCCTGCCTCATTTGAGCCCGATCAATTTGGAGAAACTGGTATTTCAATTGCCGATGTGAATGGGGATGGCTTGGAGGATGTCTACCTCTGCCAAATTGGTGGATTGCGGAATAAACTCTGGTTAAGAACCAAAGAGGGAAGATTAATTACTTCTCCATCTTCTGGCTTAGAAATTCGTGATAATACAGCCGCAGCATTGTTCTTAGATTTTGATTCAGATGGGGATCGTGATGCTATTTTAACAACCACAGCTGGGATTGTTGTTTTTGCTAACGATGGGGAGGGAGTTTTTAGCGAGCAAGTTAGATTTGCTGATCTTCCCTATGGATTTGGAATGGCTGCTTGCGATTATGATCAGGATGGGGATCTCGACGTTTTTGTTTGTCAGTATTATTCGCAACGCAACTTGGAAGGTGAAACTTTGCGCGGCTCGTTTCCTGTCCCTTATCCAATCCAGAATGCTACCAATGGAGGACCAAATGTTCTGCTGCGAAATGATGGGGGATTAAAATTTGTAGATGCAATTCAAGAAGCGGGATTAGCTAAGGATAATTCACGGTATAGCTTCGCGTGCCTTTGGGAAGATTTTGACAATGATGGTGACCAAGATCTTATCGTGGCAAACGATTTCGGGCCCAACAATTTTTACAGCAATGATGGCAAGGGTGGCTTTGTGGATTGTAGCGGTGCCCCAGGAATAAAAGATGGAGGTTTCGGCATGGGCCTGACGGCAGCTGATTTTGATTTAGATGGCTTATATGATCTTCATATCAGCAATATGTATTCAGGCGCAGGCAATCGGATAGCACGGCAGCAGTGGTTTCATGTTGATAAAGACGAGAAAACACGGATGACCCTTCTTGGTTTGGCTCGAGGTAATACTCTGCTAAAGAACTTAGGTGAGGGTATTTTTTCTGATGTTTCTGGTCACAGTGGAATTTCGATGGGGCGTTGGAGCTGGGCTTCGCTTGCTGTCGACTTGAATAACGATACTCGTGAGGATATTCTCGTAGCCAACGGATTTGTCACGGGCAAGGACCCAGACGATTTGTGAAGTTTTTGGTGGAGACAGGTCTTGTCGAATTCTCCAACGCAGGTCGATATTGAGGGGAAAAGACCCACTGAATCACCTTACGTCAAGCATTGGGGCGAAATGAATAATCGCCTTAAAAGGGGGGGATCGCTCAGCGGAAGGGAGAGAAATTGCGCTTTTTTAAATATCGACGGTAAGAAATTTGCGACTGTTTCGGGTGTGAGCGGATTTGATTTTCCAGACGACTCGCGGGCCATGGCTCTAAGTGATTGGGATGGCGATGGACGCATGGATGTTTGGGTTTCTAATCGGAACGCACCTCGAGTTAGATTTTTTCATAATAGATTGATTGAGATTGGGGATTGGATTCAGTTCGACCTAGAATCAAACAGGATGTTGGACCCAATTGGATCCCGGATCGAGCTTACCCTAGGTGATGGAAGCAAGCTGATGAGGAGCCTGAGAGCCGGAGAAGGCTTTCTCGGACAGTCATCTCGGTTCATTCACTTTGGGCTGTCGAAAAAGAAAATAAAGGCGATTAAAGTTCGGTGGCCACAAGGTGATTGGGAAGACTTTGCACTAGCTTCTCCGGGGAGTCGCTACCTGCTTAAAAAGGGAAGTGGAATTCCGACTGCCGTAAATAGTAGTCAACTGTCGGAGATACAAGGAGAGGGCCTCGAGAGAGTCACCAAGAGGAAGTCACCTTGGATTCAAGTCCCTCTCACAATTCCGATGCCGCCCATCGTGATGACCAAATATGATAACCAGAAAGTGGTTCTACCCCTCGGGAATGAGAAAGCTTATCTCGTCAATTTTTGGGACCCTGAGTGCGCAGATTGTGCGATCGAACTATTAGAATGGAAAGAAGAGCGTAGCAAACTGCCCGGCGAATTACAGGTCGTAACCTTGCTAGCAAACTCAAATCTTTCGTATGAAGTTGGCCGTGAATTTGTCGAGGAACATCAATTGCCCTTTACTTGGGGGAAGATTGAGTCCGACTCAGCTTTTTTATTAGCTGAACTTCTCCAAAAACTTTTCCAGACTCGAGATCGCTTTAAGGCTCCTGCCAGCTTCCTTATAAATAGAAAAGGTGAATTGATCTCATTTGCCCTAGGCAAAGTCTCAGTGGATGAAATTAACGCGGAAGTGGCTGCTATCCCTAAAGCTCCTGAGACCACAGAAGAACGATTAAATAGACTCTATGGCAAAGGCGTTTGGCTAGCTCCGGTTGAAAGGGAGAACCTCTTGTTTGTGCCTGAGAGTCTTCTCAATAAAGGAGAAGTGGCGTTGGCTGCGGATTATGTGCGGCGGGCATGGGACCATCTTTCAAGGCATCGAAAGATTAATGCCCTTCTTGTCGCTATTGGTGATCATTACTTCAAAGGGGGTAATATCGCACAGGGACTAAACTTTTATCTAAACGCGCTTAATAAGGGACACTTAAACCCTGTCGTTATGAATAATGTTGCTTGGCAACTTGCGACTCATAAGGATCGAAGAGTAAGAAATGGAAATTTGGCGGTAAAGTGGGCTCTTAAGGCGCTTGAGATCACCAAAGGAAGACAGGCCACCTATTACGACACTCTTGCCGCTGGGTACGCTGAACAGGCAATGTTTATTGAGGCTCTAAATTTCGTAGAAAAGGGGCTTAAGACAGCAGAACTATC
>Ga0257110_1001430_pt1 | contig 11291 bp, 13 predicted proteins | sample LP_taG_7_FD_190184 | JGI IMG/M metagenome (GOLD analysis project Ga0257110, IMG submission 190184) | Marine microbial communities from Northeast Subartic Pacific Ocean, Canada - LP_J_2015_P26_10m | ecosystem: Environmental > Aquatic > Marine > Oceanic | place: Canada: Northeast Subartic Pacific... | reverse complement strand
TAATAAGAGCTCTTCATGTACATTTTTATTTATAGGACTATTCAGATTAGAGTTTTTTGGTAGATTATTTTCAATAACTCCTGTATTAGACCCAATTATTTTTCTATCTTCTTTTTCTTTGTCTAAAAAGGTGAGTATTTTTAATTTTGAATTAACATAATTTTCAAATTTATCGTGCCAATCAATATGATCTGGAAAAATATTTAAAATAACAGCAATGTCAAGATTTAATTTCGTAGTGTAATGTAATTGATAACTTGAAAGTTCTAAAACTACATACTCATAATCCTTACCAATAATATCTAGTGGTGAAACACCGATATTGCCTAAAGCAATGGAAGGTATCATATTTAAATTTAAAAATTTAGTAAGTTCATTTACAAATGTAGTTTTTCCATTGGTTCCTGTTACTCCAATTATCTTTCCGGAATAATTATTTGAAAAAATATCTATATCAGTTTTTATGGAGACCCTTTTAGATATAAATTCTTGTAGAAGCTCGTGATTTGGTATTATTCCCGGTGAAATAATTACTTCATCTATCTCATTTATTTTATTTTTAACAAATAGTTTTGATTCTTCGATATTTTTGAGTTTTTTTTCATCGTCATCATAAATAAAATACACTTCACCCTTTGAAGATAAATATTTTTCTACTGATTTACCAGTTACGCCGTATCCAAAAATTAAATATTTCAATTAGTTACCAAATAAAACCCAGTCACCATAAAAGAGGCCGAGTGCTATTACGACAAATATTCCATTAATAATCCAGAATCTTACAATTATTGTTGTTTCGGCCCAATTATTCATTTCAAAATGATGATGCAATGGTGCCATTTTAAAAACTCTAGTTCCACGAAGTTTAAATGAGCCTACTTGAATAATTACGGATAAAGCTTCAACAACATACAGCATACAGACAAAGAAAATGAGACCTTCTGCACCAATTGCAAAGAAGATTAACGGAAACATTGCTCCTATAAAATGTGAACCTACATCTCCCATTATTATTTTTGCTGGATTAGTATTCCACCATAAAAATCCCAAGCAGGATCCTGCAATTGAAGAAACCAAAATCGATAAATCTAGAGATAAGAATGAATCATTCATAAAGTTCGAGTAATACCCTTGATGTCTAAATATCCAGAAGGTCATTACTAAAATTCCTCCAAATGAAACTGTAGAAGTACCTGCAACTAAACCATCTAATCCATCAGTTAGATTAACTGCATTTGTGAAGCCAACAATGAACAAGACTATTAAAAACCATTTAATGATTCCTACATCTATTCCAAACCCACTAAAGAGGTAGAACGTAGTGCTCAAATTCAATGTATAAAAATAGTAGCTTATGAAAGAGGCAACTATTATTTGAAGTATCAGTTTAGTTATTGCACTAAGACCAAGGTTTCTTCCTTTCTGAACTTTTAAAAAATCGTCTATAAATCCTACTGATGCCATTAATGTTGCGAATAATAAGAGACTTAGAACTTCTGGAACTATATAATCAATCTCTACCTTAAAGCCTTGTCCTATTGTCCAAAAGTTAATATGAGCAATTAAAAAACCAAAAAAAGTCCCAGCGGCAATAAATACTCCACCCATAGTTGGTGTGCCTTTTTTATGCTCATGAAAGTTCAATTCTTCCTGTATAGTCTGACCAATGTTTTTCGACTTGAATAAGTTGGTGCCAATAGCAGTAAATAATATTACAAATAAGAAGCTTATTCCTCCAGAAACTATTGTTGCTATCATTTCATATCTTTAATTATTTTTTTTACTATTTCTGAATCATTAAATTCTACAGAACCGCTTTCAAGTTCTTGCACTTTTTCATGACCTTTACCTAATACTAATAGAACAGAATTTCCTCGAAGTGATTCGAGTCCTTTCTTTATTGCTTTTTTTCTATCTAATATAATTTCTACTTTTTTGTTCAAATCAACACCTGACAAAATCTCTTTTGCAATGAACATAGGGTCCTCTTTTCTCGGGTTATCGTTTGTTATTATTATTTCATCAGCTTTATTAGCTGCATTACCCATAAGCTTTCTTTTTTGAATATCCCTATTTCCCCCAGCTCCAATAATTACGACAACTTTATCATATTTATCACTAACGACCTGAATAGCCTCATTTACTGCTGCTGGAGTGTGCGCATAATCTATAAATATTTTATTTTCTTCATAAGGAATCATCTCAAACCGACCCTTGGGGTTAGTTATATTTTGAGTATTTGAAATTATTTGCTTAATTGATAATTTATCCGAGTAATAAGCCATTCCGAATGCTAATAAATAATTTAATTCAGCATTGGGACCTATAAATGGAAGTTCTACTATATATTCATTTCTTTCAATAGTAAATGTGATACTGGTTTTATTATTTTTTTTGGCAATTTCACTAATACTCACATCATTGTCTTTATCAAATCCAATACTATGAGATTTATTGTCTACCTCCTGATTTATTCGCTTGCCCCATTCGTTGTTAATATATACATATTTCATTGAAAGTTTTTTATTAAATAGTTTTTTCTTAGCTTTAAAATAATTTTCAATATTTTTATGATAATCAAAATGATCTTGTGAAAGATTTGTAAATCCTGAAACTAAAAACTTGATATTTCCGACTCTATTTTGATCCAAGGCATGGGATGAAACTTCCAAAACAATATCATTTATATTGGAATATTCTTTGCTTCTTAATAATTTAAATATATTAAATAATTTTGGAGTTGTTAAATGTTCTTCCTTCGTAACACTTTTAAATAAATTACTCTCTGTTGTTCCTATAAATAATGCTTTCTTGCCAAGTAGTTGCTTTAAATAATGTCCAGTTGTAGTTTTCCCATTAGTCCCAGTAAGCCCATAAAAATTTTTTGAAATATATTCAGGATACATTTTTTTTAATGCATGATTAAATATATCATCATAATTTTCAAACTTAATTATATTTTTTGCCTCAATATCACAATTCGTAGATGTTATAACAATTTTCGGTTCTTTAACAAGACTCTGCTTTATATATTCATTGAGTTTTTCTTTATTATTCATATTAATAATCAAAATACAATCTTCGAACACATCTAAGCTACTGTTTACCAAATTATCAAAATTTATATTTAGTTCATCAAAAATTTGTACTTCTCTAGAACTTTCCATTACTCACCTGGAACTAGGTAACTTACAATAGTTTTAAAAATTGGAGCTGCTGTAGAACCCCCTGTTACGTATTCAGAACGTTGTGATACTGATGCTCCCCATAGCAAAACCGAGCCAACTACAGGACCTTCATCCGTCTCTATAAAACCGGTGAAAGATGTGTTGAACCTTGAGTCTGAATAACCAACTCCTTCAATATGTGTTCTACTCGTACCAGTTTTACCACCGATTGTATAGTTATCCATTCTAAGAGATTTACCTGTCCCATTTTTTCCCTCAACTACATTAATTAACAACTCTTTTAGTTGGTTTGATGTAGTATCTGAGATTATTTGATTTTTATTTTCTATTCCTATAATTCCTCTTGTTAATGTTAAATCTATATCTCTGCCACCATTTGCAATAATGCTGTAAGCTTTAACCATTTGATATTGAGAAACATCGATTGAATAACCAATCGAAAGAGAGCTCAAACATGTTTTGCAAGTATTATATTCTGTAAATTTACCTCTTGTTTCACCCGATAACTCAACTCCTGTTTTTTCAGAAAACCCAAACTTTTTTAAAAAATCTTCTACATCGTCAATTTTTGAAGTTTGTGTTGCAAGAATGGTTCCAACGTTAGATGATCTTTCTATTATTTCCTTTACAGATAAGGTGTACCTTTCATGTTTAAGAAAATCGTGGAAGCAACCCTTATCCTTACCTTTGTAATTTTTATTACAAGAACCTTCAATTATTTCAATCTCATCATTAACTTCAAATTTCGTCGTTGGTTTTATCAATTTATTTTCTATTGCTGAACCTATTGTAAATATTTTTAGTGCAGAACCTGGTTCATAGTTTGCCCTTCCACTAATTAAATTTATGTTAAATTTTTCAGTTTCAGCTGCTTTTTTTTCAGCAGAAATTATTATTTCGCCAGTCCGAGCATTAGCAAATACAACTGAACAGTTGTAGGCTTTTGTTTCAACCAAGGCCTGTTCACAAAGATTCTCGGTTAGGTATTGTAAATCTCCATCAATAGTGAGTATGATATCTTCACCATGAATGGGTTGTTTTGTAGTTATTTCACCTTGGGGTATCAATGAACCATCAGGTGCTGATTCATATCTAAGCTCACCATTTGTACCTGTTAATAGAGAATCATAATAGAGTTCAAGACCCTCTATACCATTATTGTCTGGATCTACTCTTCCTACAATATTACTTAATGAATTTGAATGAAGAATTCTTTTTGAAGATATCTCTGCATATACACCTTTATAATTCCAGCTTTTAATTTCTTTTCCTATGTCAAAATCAACATTTCTTTTGAGATAAAAATACGAATTTCTGGATGTAAGTTCTTCCAGTATCTCAGTTTCATCAATATTTAAAAATAGTGAAAGTACTTCGGAAAGTTGTTTTTGATCTATTACCTCACTAGGTCTTATGCCTATGTTGAAAGACTGGACGCTACTTGAAATAACATTAAGATTTCTGTCATAAATTGATCCCCTTGATGCTTCTAGTACCTCAACTTTTTCCCTATAAGAAAGAGCCTGATTTTGAAAGTAATCAGATTGTGAGAATTGTAGGTCATAAACTGTAGATAAAAACAAAGATGCTCCAGTAAAAAAAGTTGCGTTCACTAAAACAAACAAGAGAACTTCTTTAACTTTTTTATATTTCATTTACTAAATCCTAAAACTGTTGTAGTTTCATTAATTTCTACTTTTGACTTATACGGTGCAACTAGATTCTTATTTGTTTGCTGGATATCAAGTCTTGTATAAGAATTATTTTTTGATAGTAAGTCAATATTTTGAATTGAGTATTTTTCGATGAACAATACATGGGTTGCTTGTTTTTCTCTCTCTAATTCTATGATTTCGATATTCATTTTATTAATTTCCGATGAGATTGAATTTATCTCTAAATTAAGATATAAGTTAAAAATTACAGAGAAAAATATAGAGAAAAACATCGTTCTAAAAATTAATTTTCTATTCATAATTTAATTACACATCTCATAATTGCTGACTTTGATCTTGGATTAAGTGATTTTTCTTCAGGGCTTGGTGTGTATTTCTTTTTTTTGTGGTACCTAAATTCTTGTTCAGTGGCACAAATACATATGGGAGCTTTAGGGTCACAAATACAACTAACTGTTAGATCAGTCATAAATGCTTTGACAATTTTATCTTCCAGAGAATGATATGAAATACACACAATCGCCCCGTCTGTATCTAAATGATTTTTTATTTCCCTTAGTGAAGTTTCGATCTCTGATAACTCATTATTAACTTCAATCCTCAAACCTTGAAATATTTTTCTTATTGTTTTTGTTGTAAATATTGGATTTTGTCTTGGAAGTGCATCTTTGATTAAATTAACTAAATCTAAAGTTGTATCGATTGGTCGAAGTTCAATAATTTTTTTTGTAATTTGGAAAGCGTATTTTTCTTCGCTAAAGTTATTAAAAATATTTAATAATTCATCTTTGGAATATTCATTTATTACTTTCTTTGCAGTTAAGTTATGTTCTTTATCCATTCTCATGTCTAAATCAGCATTCTGCTGAAATGAAAAACCTCTTTCTGAAGAATCAATCTGATGTGAAGACAAGCCAAAATCATAAAAAATCCCACTAATACGATTTAAATTATTTTGAGTTAGAAAATTTGGTATTTCTGAAAAGTTTAATTTAATAACATGGTCATTTTCACTTTTTGCTGCGATTGCTTCATTGTCTCTATCAAAACCAATCAACTCTAAATTATTAAATTGTTTTAATACTTTAAAATGTGAGCCATAACCATATGTAGCATCGATGAATACTCCTTTTGGAAGTGCTTCAACAATTGAAGTAAGTTCTTCAACCATTACACCACTGTGTGGTAAATACCCTGCCCTGTTTGTATTCATACCCAGCTCTCTAGAACTGGCACCAATTGGAAAGTTGGGCGGAGTAAGGGTATTCCAATTTAGTTGTCTAGAGAGCTGGCTATGAACTTATCCTTTCACTTCGTTAATGTTTGCAAATGCATTATCAGAATCGCTTTGAATCTTCTTCCAAGTTTTAGTTGCCCAAATTTCTATCACTGGGCCGGATCCTGTAACTGTTACATCATCATTTTCACTGATAGCACTGTATGCTCTTAGGTTTTCAGGTATCTGAATTCTTCCAGCAGAATCTAATGAAGAATCTACTGCACCAGAAAATAGAGCTCTTCTTAATTGTCTGGATGTTTTATCTGTGGAAGGCAAAGAGGCCATCTTTTCTGATTCTTGATTCCAGTTTTTTTTTGTAAGAATTTGTAAACAGTTATCAAGTCCCTTAGTAACTACACAGCCCTGTTGAAGCTCTTTCCTGAACTTAGAAGGAATAACTACTCTACCCTTCGAATCCATTGTATGTTTATATTCACCAAGGAACACTTTTTCCGCCTTTCGTGCCTTGAACCACTCTGTGACATTATATGACACTTTGTGACATCACGCAACACAAAACAGAAAAAAATTTATGTGAGTATTAAATACTCTTTCCAGTCAGGGTCTGGATTGTTTCCAATTATTGTTTTGATCCAGAAGTTTCCCTCTGGAACAGTAGGATTTTTTTGAAGATTTAAAATAGTTTTACTTAATTGCTTGTCAGCTTTTAAAAGATTACATTTCTTACAACATGCAACCACATTACTCCAATCGTGTAAGCCGCCCTTAGATTTAGGTACTATGTGGTCTATTGACTCTGCATCGACGCCACAATATTGGCAAATATAAGAATCTCTTATAAAAATATTTTCTCTGTTTAGAGCCACTCTCCTTGCGTATGGAGCTTTTACATAATAAGTTAAGGCCGCAACTTTAGGTATAAAGAAAGATTGTTCAACAGATCGTAAATTTATATTTGATTCTTTTAGTACATTTATTTTTCTACTAAATAAAAGTGCTAGAGCGCGTTGTGGTGTTGCTAGAGAAAGCGGCTGGAAGGTAGAATTTAATATTAAGGTCTTGTGAGTATTTATATTACCCACGCTGGATAGCTTTAATTAAGTTAAGCTTGCATTTCTTGATTAATGACATCTTCTTCTACTTTAGTTAGTAAGTTCAAAAATCTTTCTTTATCAAGTTCAAATTTTGATACATCTTCTTTAACTTCTTTTGCTACATCATCAATTGTTTCGAAAAATGCAAGCTGTCCTGACTTAAGTGCATCAAAAACTTGTTCTTCTTCAACTGAATATATAGTCTTACCATCAGAAACTAGTTTTACTTCTGAAAGTTCTGAAGCAAGATTTCCATTTTTTGTTAAATACTTCCAAGCTCGTCTAACTCTCTGGATACTCATCCCATTATCTAATAATGTTTTGACTACCCTTAAGGAAACTATGTCTCGAAAAGAGTAAAGTTTTGGAACTCCGGGTTTACCTTTCGAAGACTGAATACTTGGAGACACAAGTTTAACTTTGTCCCAGTATCTTAACTGATGCGAAGTACATCCAGTTAAATAACTTGCTTGCTTTGATGTAAAAGCATCTCTTTTCAAAACCTTACTCCTAAATAGTGATGTATATTAAATTTAATTAAATCTATTTAGTTTGTCTAGAGGTATCTTTATTTCTTATTAAAGAATAAACCTGTTTAAAATTCCATTCATTTATATTCTCAGCTTTAAGAAGTGCTTTAGTATTCCTCACAAAAACATATCCAGATACTGCCATTAAGGCAAAGCCGGCTGTAGCGACAAGTGGGAGGACTATGTAGCTTCCAAGCATGGTGAGTAGTCCTACAATAAATGTTACAAAAGAAAATGTAGATCTTGTTCTTGAAAAATTTGAAAGAGTTGAGGTCTTTACGGTTTTAGCTAAATCTGGATCTTCTTTTGATAGCTCCAGTTCTATCTCTTTTAATATTTCTTCTTCTTTTTTGTTTAATGCCATAGTTTAATTTTAATATAAATTGAAACTACCCTGTAATTATGAGTAATTTATTTTTAAGACATGGCGAGGTCAATAATATCAAAAATATCATGTACGGTGATGTCCCTGGATATCGTTTAAGTTTAAAGGGAGTTAACCAAGCTAAAGGTGCTGGAGAATTTATACGAAATAACTTTGAAATAGAAAAAATTGTTTCCTCCCCTGTTTTGAGAGCTAGGGAAACCTCCAGTTATGTGAGAGAGTCATTAAATGTTAACATTGAAATTTCATACAACTTGTATGAATGGAGCGGAGTAATAGGTTGGATGGGTACAACTTTTAATGAGTTTACAAAAACTAATGACTATGAAACATACTTAAATAATCCGCTCGAGATATCAAATACTTACGAAAATTTAAAAAGTGTATTTAATAGAGTAAATGAAATTCACGAAAACTCTAAAAATACATTATTTGTTTCTCATCAGGACACTATTAGAGCCTTTACATATTATAAAACTAAATCTAATGTTTTTAATGAAGATAAACCTAATCATTGTGGAATACAAGAAATTAAAGATGGAGTTTTAGTATCCCATTCTTATTGAGACATTATTAATAGATAATATAACAAAGTTAAAGCTCCTCCAAAAAAAATAGAAAAACTAGAAATACCAACCACTGGTTCAAGGAATTTAAAAAACTTAGATTTAAAAATTTCTAAATATTTTTCAACAATAAATCTACTGAAAAGAAAAGCACCAAAACCCGCAACTATAAAGTACACGAAACTTGATAACGTTATCCAGGGATTAACAATAACCATATTAAGCTAAACTTAATATCCTTATGAAATTTAGCAACAAATCTAAAATAATTGTTTATCTCTTAACTTCTTTCTTTGCAAGCTATATTGGGTATGTTCTTGGCAATGCCTTCTGTATTTCTAATTGTTTAACAGATGTACTATTAAATATTCTTATCTCTAATTCTGTTGCTCTGGGTGGGGTTTTTGTATTGGTTAATTTATCTGAAAAATCTATAACTGAGTGGAATCAAATGTCTAGTGAAGAAGAATAGTCGATCGCTTCAATTATATTATTTACCTGATGGCTCTCTACGTCTTGATGGAATACCAGTCTGATAACATCTTTTTTAATGTACCCAGAGATAATATTTTTATCTTCTAGTTTTTTTCTGAAAATTTCTGCATTGCTTGGAGTATCAAATCTAAAAAATATCATATTTGTGTCTTTATAAGTAACCGTATGAAAAGACCTATTTTCCTTGTCGATTGAATTATTTACAAGAGAAGCTAACTCATGGTCTTTAATTAGATTATTTCTGTTATCAATTGCAAATCTTGCCGCTGAAGCAATAATACCTACTTGTCTCATTCCCCCACCAAGCTTTTTTCTAAACTCTCTAGCTTCACTAATAAATTTTTTGTTCCCTAAAAGCATTGAACCAATTGGTGCACCTAAACCTTTAGAGAAGCAGAATGTTAAACTGTCACAATAATTACCATATTTAACTGAATTTGGTTCCGTAAGAATTGCATGCCAGATTCTTGCACCATCAACATGGAGCTTCAGACCATTAGAGTTAGAAATTTCAGATAAAGCCTTAATGTGTTCATACGGGATTACGCTACCACCAGAGGCAAGGTGGGTATTTTCAGTAGCTAGAACTTTTATTAACGGTTTATTAATTTTGGATTCTTGTATTGTCTCCATCAGACTTTCGTTGTCATATACTCCATCAGTACTTTTGATATCTCTAAATTGTGTTCGTGATAAAAAAGCTGCTGCGCCATGTTCATAGTTTTTAATATGTGAATCTTTTGTAGTTATAACTTCTTCACCAGGATTGGTATGAATTAATAATGAAATTTGATTTCCCATTAATCCTGAAGATACAAATAATCCATCTTCGAAACCCATTAATTCTGAGCAATATTCTTCAAGACTGTTTACTGTTGGGTCTTCTTTATACTCATCATCTCCAACTTCTGCCTCTAAAACTTTTTGCAGCATTTCTTTTGACGGTTTTGTCACAGTATCTGAACGTAAATCAATCATCGTTACATACTATCATCAAAATAACTTTGCATGTTTTTCATAGCTTGTCTAATTCTTTGTTTATTTTCTACTAGTGCAATTCTTATAAATCCCTCACCATGATTTCCGAAACCAACCCCGGGAGATATTGCTACATTTGAATTTTTTAATATTTCTAATGAAAAATCCATTGATGTTTTTTTATAAAATTCTGGAATCTTAGCCCAAACAAACATTGTTGCATCTGAATCAAAAATATTGAATCCAAAATTTTTAAGATTTTCAACTACTAAAAGTCTTCTCTCTTTGTAGATTTCGGATACTTCTTGCGGGTAAGAATCTAGATCGTTGATAGCAACTGTAGATGCTATTTGAATTGGTTGAAAAGTTCCATAATCTATATATGACTTTAGTTTAGTTAGGGCCTGTATAGCCTCCTTATTTCCAAGTGCGAATCCAACTCTCCACCCTGCCATAGAGTATCCTTTCGTAAGTGAGTACAATTCAACCGAATGTGTTAATTCTCTATCTGAATATAAAAGTGATGGAGGTCTTTGGTCCTTAAAGAAAACATCAGAATAAGCAAAGTCATTTATAATTAGAAAATTGTGTGCTTTAGCAAGCAAGACTAACCTGTCATAGAAATCTTGTGTAACGGTTAATGTAGTTGGGTTATGAGGAAAAGAGATTAATACAACTTTTATTTTTGTAGTTTTCAAAATTTCTATCAAGTCATCTAAAAACTGGTTTGTATCTAAACATTTAATTTTAATAGGAATGCCGCCAGCTATTAACGGAGCAAAGTGGTGTATTGGATAGCTTGGGTCAGGGACCACTATTTTATCTCCACTATCTAACACGGACATCAATAGATGAGTTAGGCCCTCCTTGCTACCTATAGTGTTTACAATATTTTTATCTTCATCTAGGTCAATATCATAAATTCTTTTATACCTCTCTTTCATGGCACTTCGTAAACCAACTATTCCTTTAGAAACTGAATATTTATGATTTTTTTTGTTTCTAGCTGATTCAATTAACTTATCCACGACCAATGGATTTGTGGGAATATCAGGATTTCCATAACCAAGATCAATTACATCTCTTCCATCTTTTCTTGCTTCAAGTTTTTGAGTATTAATTTTATTAAATAAATACTC
>Ga0257110_1001427_pt1 | contig 11305 bp, 13 predicted proteins | sample LP_taG_7_FD_190184 | JGI IMG/M metagenome (GOLD analysis project Ga0257110, IMG submission 190184) | Marine microbial communities from Northeast Subartic Pacific Ocean, Canada - LP_J_2015_P26_10m | ecosystem: Environmental > Aquatic > Marine > Oceanic | place: Canada: Northeast Subartic Pacific... | reverse complement strand
CCCCAGGGAAGCGGCGAGCTGGGAGAGGACCACCACAACCAGCAGTTTTATTTAGCTGGATGATGATAGGTGGTCTAACTCACTAACTCGTTACCGGAAACATATTGTACTGCCGTAAATGCAATTTTCGTCCTTGACAATGGCATGATCTGATTCCGAATCATTCCTTTTTCGAGAGTAAGTTACAACTACGATGGCCGGGTCCATGTGAATGGGCGATAAAGATCGGACTGCGAATACAGCAATCCGTGGACTGAGAATACCGGACTCGTCCACGAGCAGACGTGTACTCGTCCGCAGCTGTGCTTCTAGGACCACGTCCGCCATTCTGATCGATAGACGGGCAGACTTCCACGAGGTATCTCAGCAGATAATTGAAGTGCTTGACTTGGACAATTTGGGAGATCTTGCGATTTGTGATTCAGCAGACCTAATCCAAGTAAGCAACGAATGCGCCCATCCATACGAAATTGCGGCAAGAGGGGATTGGATCCGTTCGGAGTCCCATTGGCGATCGACATGGCAGCGTATGCTGAACCGCTGCGAATGCCAACAACGAGATCGCCTCGAGGTGCGTCTGACGCAGAGTTCCAAGCAACTATTAACAGATAATACAGGTGCTCCTTGACAGACTTCAGCAACCTCATAACTTGTTGAAAGACTCAGCGACGAAAAAAAACTGGCTACTTGAAAGGGAGGCAATACTGTGGGTTCTTGCACGAACCTTACAAAGACAAAGAGAAGTATTAGATGCAATTACGATTGAGCGTATTGCGTCGCTGATAGCCCTGCCAATGCACCATGCTATGGCTGTGACGCATGGTACATATTGCATTGCCTCGAACACCCCAACAGCAAGGTTACTCTCTCGGGCGCGAGCACAGTGCCTTCCCAGTCGACTTGAATAGATCGATGTTAAACCTGAAACTAAAGGTTGGCGCTGTGGATAGAATAGTTCTCGTGCTCCGACGAGCATCAGGAAAACATTCGCAAACTATGGCTGCTTCATCTGCACTAGTGCGAATGTTCTGTGTGGGTATCTTGGCTCAAATTGCGACCGCAACGGTTGGAGACAGCTTAGACTATGGCTGTAATATAGGAGAAGTGGTGACGGCTCTGCTCTCCGTCTGTACGAGATCGCATCTATCATCAATTAAGGACGGTAGTCCCAAGCAAACCTTGCTGCGGGCTTCCACTGTAACATTGCAGGAGGTGGACGGTATTACCGCGGATAATGCGGCTAATACACTGGCAACGCTTGCATCAGCACAACCTGGCCAAGTGGCGATGGTAGCCCTGAATCAATTTCCTCGAGTAGTTTTGACTCTCGCGAATGGTTGGGAACGGCCAAGCCTGAGTCGGTGCGGAGCATTGATGATTGCAGCCGTCGTGCGGACATCGTTTGGCAGAAGATGCCTGCTGCGTTGCACTCCTGTCCCCGCGGCAGTGTCCGGTGAGAAGAATATACCTACTGCTGGAGCTCTGACTGCTGCTGATGGATGCCGTCTCCTAGCCTCATTTGCGTGTATAGGCGTCGAGACAGGAGTCAGTGAAGTCATTATGCCCGCCTTGCTCTGGTCAGCTACACTACATGCAGCCATCATTGGACTCTGGGGCCTCGTCGCTGAGCTAATTCCGACTGTCAACAGGATCTCTGTCGATTCAATATTAGGGCTGCAAGATTGTTGGGCCGTTGCACTTGATATTGCCGAAGCTGTTGTCAGCGGCGTTGGGGACTCGGCACCACAATCTATACCAGCAGCTATAATGCTCCTCGATCGACTCGCCCTCCTGCCAGAGCTAGCATTCAAGGGAAAAGGTGAACGCATCATCCGCGTAATTGCCATGCTGCATGCCGCTGATCAAGTGGGTTGCCGCGAGAAAGACAAGGAAATCCGGGCTGTGAGTGCTGCTTTGGTTGCTGAGGTCAAGCGTGGCGCGGCGCTTGTGCTCGCACGTCTGAGCAGTTCGATCCTTGGTGTTGATAGCACAGGCATGAGCACTAAGCGCGCGCGTCGCTGTTGGGGCGTGTGAATATTCTGCGTCCCCCCCCCCCTTTGCAGTGGTTCGACTGTGCTCTATAGGTTCTGTGGTGCTCTTTTGTCTAGCGCAGATAGTTTTGCGATGGTGGTTCAGTGTCGTAAGGCCGCACTAGACAAAAATCATGTTTAATAAGTCAGGTTTTGGGCTGTATTGTGCGCTCGTTGCTTTCAGAGGGTGACAAAGTTTTGTGTCACCGCACGGTCATCGCTGCATTTTATCTCGCTTATAGTGCTACTACGGATACGACCGCATCTCAAGCTACCATTAGTGCCTCTATTGAACTACTTGCAACACGTCGAGATCCTGACATCGCAACGTTTGCAGCGGCAATTGTCTGGGCGATCGCCCGAGCCGCACAAACCGGCGTACTAATGGCCGGAATTGATGAAGTGACATCGAATCAATGATAGGAGCGACAGCGGCAAAAGTTAGTGTCATTTGGAGCTGTAGGATCTTTGGTCTGTTTACTGGGGTGGGCTCCAAATGTAGAATGTCGAGCTTGGGCAGCAGCAGCAATTGCCCTCTTAACCTGCACCGATCATGGTAAATATTCAAATCTACATGCTGGTGTGATGTCGTTTTGATCTATCCTGTCAGGCGCATCTGATTTGAGACGTATCGCGCCAGCGACCTCCTTATTGGCTGCCTTTGCCATGCCAGTAAGCGGCGATATTCGCCACCAGGACTCAGTCCAACGAACCATAAACAAGGTCTGTTCGTGTGAAAGATTTGCCATGTTCACATCCAGTCTCAATCAGCACGGTCAAGTCCCTCCTGCTTCGCTCAGTGGCGCGGACTACCAGTCGCTTATCACATCTTGCATCTTCTCAATCTGGCGTGCGTACGGGCACGAAAATGGTCCATAAATGTCGCAACAACTGACGTCAGCGAGATTGGACGCAAGCATGCACAGGCGTGCAGGCTATAGTCGAAACACATCGAAGCTATACTGTCCTAACAGCCGTCCTTGCAGTGCTGCGATGTCCTGATCTTGGCCATATTGCCCTGAGATGTGCTGCCAGCCTCATCTTTGAGCTTGCACGATATCCCAGCAACCGCATTTTGCTTCGCCGCGCAGTCATAGAGGTATCAGCGGGCAATACTGGAGCGAAGGATATGTCGATTGTGCAAGAACGATGGGCTCTTGCAGCCCTTGCCGTAGCACTGCTCAACGCCAGCAACACCGCACCTGTCTCCGTTCCTTGTGGCGTGGAGTTCAGAGAGTATCGTGTTGAAGTGATACGCTTGGTCACCCGCCTTGCAAAGAGCCGCGCCGAGGCAGGCGCACTTGGTGCATTAGGCTGCGTCGAGGCTCTGATTACGTGTCTAGGTTCAAGGCTCTCTAGTACTCACGATGCGGTCTTGGCTGCCGTTGTCGCGGCTGTGCGGAATCTCTCAGCTCATCCAAAGAACCACGGAGTTATCGCTCGACGAGCCGCTGCGATTCTATGGCTTTATGCTGCTCCCAGTAAAGACACAATTCGTGACAGATTGACAGTTGCTGCAGATGCAACTGCAGCAATAGCAAATCTACTCCATTCCGAGGACTCAATCGTTCGCACCTACCTCTATAGAGTTCAGGTATTTGTTGACGATGCATTGTTCCTCTAGCCAATGATGAATAGGTCAATGACGCGTCGCGCTGTGGCCATGGGCGCGCTAAGGTATCATTTTGCCCGCCAGTCTCTGTTCATGATAACTCCAAGGTACCTTTCCTGGACTCATGGACGCTTCGTCGTTTTGTGGACCTCAACAGTCGCACTGCCCCGACTAAGAACGATCCTTGGCGCCCAGCCGTGGCTCTGGTCGGAAGGACTTTGCGTGTCGAGACTTTGACTACACATACTGCTCCCGGTCGCCCTGATACGATTATTCTTTCACCTTACGATAGCAAACATCACGTCCACTTCCCGCCTGACTCAGACGCATGCTTGAAGGTAGGGCAATCCCGCGATTGGCAAACTTTAAAACGTCCTCTTCAGGTGCCTCGAGGGTTGATGAAAGGTGCTATTCGTGACCTTCAGCGAGGAGCGTCAGTGTACCGCTTTCAAAAGGTCTGCGGTGCACGAGTCAACAGGCTTCATGCATTGCCCAATGTTGATGACACTGCTTTCTACTATTACGCACGCAGTAACGCCTCTGCTGTTCCGGCCCGCCGACCGCGCACATAATGATTTTACTAAATTCAGCCCACTGCTCATTGCGTAGGCTGTAGATCCAACGCCGGAGCAGCGACGGCCTGTACCCGGGAGCCTTAATGTGCTGGGCCTTTCGATGCCTGCCTTACCACCCTGCACGCTGCCTTCCGGTCGGGGGGCTATCCTCCTCGACCAACTAGAAATTCGCAGTTGCCCTGATGGACCCGACCTCAGTACCCCGGAGCTAAACCAGAAGATGGACGAAATTGAGCTTGCAATCAAGGAGACTGTTGATGATCTCGAGCTTGTAGTTTCCCATGCTCATGATGTCGATCATTCTCTCGATGCGGTGAAATTAGACCTGGAAAACACGTGTGTAATCTTCTTATCAATGGACCTGATCTCTGTATCCTAGGCGCTGGGATATCGACAAGTCAATATTTGCTAGCCGAAAAACTGCCAGTGATGGCCATAGCTACAACGACACTCCTCTTGTTTGGTCTAGGCGCTTTCATACGGACTGGTTACGGGTTGCCAAAACCCAGAGATTCAAAAAGCTTGTAAGTATGGAACTTAAAAATGAGGAAATGGGTGAAATTGTTGTCGCGGAACCATTGCGGGACCTGTGCGAGGCTGAATACCCCAGCATTATGGCTGCATTTCACTACTATTGTGCTTTTGATGGTGATATGGGTCCAACTGGTTCAGTGTCATGTCGTTTGTTGGCTTTCCCACCCATGAGTAGGTGATGGTGGTACCGCGTGCTTTTGTGTGCGCGAGAATGCATACATGCGTTTTGTCCTCGACATTATCGGCGGCGAAGAGAAGTGGCGCTCAGAGTCGCGCAAGCTATGGTCTTGTCCTCATTTTCATTGCATTTCAGGCGCCGGCAGCTCCCTCTCGCAGTTTGGCAGGATCTTCAGATCATATTTATCACGGTACGCGGCCTTTCTCCAGTCATGCCCGTATCATCTAATCGCAGGTAAATAAAGAAGATGGACGTCCGCGTAGTGCTTCTGATGCAGATATTAATTTAGATATGTACTTAATGGTACATGAATGGCTCGAGGCAGTCGTTCGAATTGGCTCTCTACTCTACCGCAAGCGCCACGCAAATGCTCTCGTTTTAGCCGTGAAACATTTATTTGCTGTAATGCACGAGAGGCTTCCGACAACAGCGTACGACGTCGATTTAGACGGATATCGTTACGGTCGCTTGTACACTGCAGTAATTGAAGATATTTTCCTGAGAGTGCACAATGAGCTGAAAGCTGTTTATGACTGCTACAACATGTACCATATGGGATCAAAGGAACGGCGTGGCATGCATTTTGGCCCAGCGCGTGCTGTTTTTGGGATCGATATCTGGAACCAGATGCTGAATGACGCGCTTTTCGGTGCTTTCGAGAGTAAAAGTAAAGTCTCACATACGCTTAGAATGTATAGGCTGGCCTCTACGACAGTAATAATCTTGGTCCATTTCCAAAGCGGCAAGATTACAAGCTCCTCTTCCTCTGGTCTCGACTTTTGTGCTTTGATGAGTATGATCGTGCCAAGGTTGGACAGCTATTCTTTGTTGATTTCCTCGAGCTTCTTGCTCGATGTGCCGACGCCCATGCAGAGGGGACTTTTCGCAGTGACCTTCATTACAAACACCCCCTCGCAGATTCCCTTGCTGTTTTTCTCAATATTTTGCTCACTGGTATTGCGACGCACTGTTCTGGAAAGCTCGTCGTTGTCGCTCCGGGAAATTCGAGCGATGGCAAGATTGCTGCAGATCTCTCTCACTATCTTCCCACGAACAATAGGAAGATCGCCAATCCTTCAACTCATGAGGCAGACGAGGAGGTAAATGTGGTGCAAGGTAACAACAGCCAAGCTTCAACTCATGAGGCAGACGAGGAGGTAAATGTGGTGCAAGGTAACAACAGCCAAGCTCATTAAAAAATAAGTTTTTTATCTCTATCGGGGCATGCTCAATTGGAGATTCTGACCCTAATCGGGGGATCGACCTTCGCAGCACGTCTGCTCATCCCCCCCAAACCCTCTCCTACTCGCGCCTGTTCTATTTGCCAGTTGCAGCCTAAATACTTGGCCATTCCCCAAAAAATTAAACTCAGGTGGCGTACTTGGTGCATGTGGCCTTTTCCCGGGATTGTGTTTTACTGACTCCGCGTGCTTTTGTGGTGAAGGTACGTCCCAATGTCCAAATGGAGATAGAGAGCTACGCCCAAGCGAGACAGGTTCATCTCCATAGGGTGACGTCGGCGATGTCGAAGTAGCAGGGCAGATAGGCTGGATATTTTAGGTGGACCAGGGCCCCGGAGACTGCAGTATTAGAAAGACGCGCATCTTGGGGCCTGGTGGAGACTTCATCCTTATATCAAGGGCCCGATACTGTAAGTAGGGAGGATGCAGCTGTTGCCCTCAACGAAACCACCTCAACTTGAACTTACAGCTTCCAAGCCTCTCTTTATTTTCAAGCAAACATCTCCAGGTGAAAACTATACGTCAATAACGTAATATTCGCCTGCCCAGTCAGTCATGCTTGCCAAGAGGCTAGTCACGATCGGGGGACGCCACCAATGCTCATACATGCGAGCGATGACATTTCTCGGGCCAAACGTTGCCCCCAATAAGCATGCTGCGGGTTGGTGGTTCGAAGCCGAAAGGGAGCATACTAGTGCGGCGTGCCTGGCTGCCGACTAACAGAGTTGAATAGCTGTATGATCGGCATTAATATATAAAATGCCGAGCTCTTCATACTCCTGCAACATTGCAAGAAAGTCATCTTCCCGAATAGCTTGCTTGATAGCGGCACTTTTCACCTGTGAATAATTCAGTGTTCGTGTATTTCCCTCATTGGCACAGTTGCACAGCAGATTAAACGCAGCAGATTTGGCATCTTCCGACACGATGCTACAATCCAAATACAATGCAGTTTTTGATGTTTGGCTGAGGCGGCATGCTTCGCTCACGTCGTCCTGACACACTTGACTATCAAGCCGAAGCCGTGCCAGGGCCTGTGCGAGTCGAAGGATTGAAAGCAGCTGACGCGGCGTCATAGACCCCTGCTCAATTTCAACCGAACGTTGACGCCAGGCAACATAGGTCTCTATGATGGTGCTACTGAGGTTTCTGGGGACAAGGGGCTCAAATTGGCGAGCTTGTGCAATGTACTGTGCAAGAAAGTCCGCACCAAAGACCAAGAAATCCAATTTAGGATTGGAAAGATGACTATGCACATGTGTGACATGGCGTGCTAGTGCAACATCTCCTTCAATCTCGGGCGTGTCTAGCAAAAGAAACATGAGATCAAAACGAGAGAGAAGACTGTTTGGCAGATTGATATTCTCTGCCATGGTCTTTCCCCTCACATATCGCCCGTAAACGGGATTCGCGGCAGCTAGGACTGCGGTTCTCGCATTTAACGTTGTGGTTATACCTGCCTTGGCAATAGACACCGTCTGTTGTTCCATGACCTCGTGAATTGCTGTACGATCATACTCATCCATCTTGTCAAATTCGTCAATACAGCACACTCCACAGTCAGCAAGAACCAGTGCCCCGCCTTCCAGAGACGTCTCCGACGTAGAAGTATCTCGGACAACAGCCGCTGTTAACCCAACCCCCGAAGATCCTTTTCCGGTCGTATATATACCACGCGGACTTGTTGCAGCAATCGACTTCAGGAGTTGAGACTTCGCCACACCAGGATCACCCATAAGACATATGTTGATATCTCCACGGATGCGAACTCCATCTACCAGTGTCCGAGTCACGCCCCCCACCAATTGCAGCAGCAGTGCCTTTTTGACGTCCTCGTGACCAAAAATCTCAGGGGCTATAGATCGTGCTAACCTAGAGTATGCATCTCGTGAGTTTGCAAGCTCATCGATTTGATCATCCACTTCTGAGTTCACTTCTAGCTCAAAATAATTCTTTTTTACCTTATCAATGGCCATCGCTTCAAGAAAAGTGTCTGTGTTAAGCCCCCGCCTAAGCGCAGTGAACTGGCAACTATGGTATTGAGGTAGAAATACGCCACTAAGAACAATTGTATCACCCGGAATACAACGGCGAGTGAGTTCACCACGACAATGAACAGCAATCGATCGGGGCACGTGTCCAACTGGCACATGTGAAGGTAGCTCTTGGATTCTTAGCTCCTGATACTTTGTGAATTTTGATGATCGCGTCTGTGGGAAGATACGACCCATCATCTTGTTTGCGACGCAGGGCTGAGATGTGCAATGTGACAAAGGCAAGAAGGACTTCTGGTTGGAGACATCGTGGTATGAATCATGTCCGCATGTCTCGCACGTGTATGTTATGACTTCAGCAAGCGGCCTAACATCGGATGCCCGCGTCACGATACCACAAACCTTGACCAACCGACCGATACTAGCCGCTTTCAATTCACGCACTGAGCCCGCTACGACTTTCGTAGGCGGTAACAGCCTTACTTCGTGCCATCTGCGCAACGATAGCGGGAGAGAACCGTTACTCGAATGGCCCTGTTGCTGTTCGAGCCCGTTGATTAAAAGGCCTGGCACATGTTCCATGGGCATAGCATCAAGTAGTTCAACAGTTATTTGTTCAAATATTGCATGATAGCGAGCTGTGTTGTGCATGATCCGACATGCAAGTTCCTATGGTGCAAGACACGAGTGATGATCATGTATAAGATAGTGCTCTGCGCCGACAAAACATCCTCTTTGGCGTATGCAATTAGGTCATCCAACTCAATTGCCAACACGCGGCTTTCCCGTGCCTTAATCGCTTCCAAGCCCCTGACGTATTTGTATTGCTTGCCACTAAGCCTGGATTTGTCGCAGAAACAGGTCAGAAACCGCTCGAGGGCCTTCACATCGATCGGAAGCATCATTATTGTTCAAATATACACATACACTGGCCCGGTAGAAAATTGCATTTACGGCAGTAGCTCTACAATATGTTTCCGTCCACTGGCCTTTCGTATCTCCCACTAGCCTGAGCTAAAGGAAGCAAAGTAAACTCCTCCCTCAAGGGGGAGGCTGAGCTCAGTTTCAATTAAAGGTGCCAGAATGAAGGCCGACGGACCGCGCTTGGATGGCGCAGCCACCTCAGCAGCCTGAGGGACTATGAGCGCAGCATTACTCCAGAATTTAATAATTTCGCCCGGGGAGACGGAGGACCCCCGGTTTCCCTCCATCATGGCCAAGTGGACGGAAATCTTCGATTAGCCAGCTGCAGGAAAGTAGCGCCCACTCGACACTCGCCCCTTATGCTCTTACTTGATCTGCATTGCTGAAGCGGCCCGCCCGGGCCGGCGGAATTTTCTCTGGGTAATATTGGATAGGGGGCATAGTGTAGGTCCGGGAGGCGACAGCCGTGGTTAGAACCAGCCCAGTCCCGGCTGAGTTGCTGGATAGTAGTTTGATGGACGTTATAGCGACATTAGGGGGCTAATAAGCAAGCCTAACTTCCTTCATTATCTTGCTTGACTAGAAAGCTACTTTGCGCTCGGAAGGGCCCGGGCCGGCTATTTCCGACTCGGGCGGCCAGGCGGTCGACCCAGACGCCAAAGCCCCGGGCGGGGTCCAAACTAGGCCGCGTCGATTTCCCCGCGGGCAGCGGCCGAGCGGTAGAACCTAGGGCTGCGCCTGAGCGCGGGGGGGGCAGCAGGCTCTCAGGGAGAGGGTGGCGGGGGCTGAGCTCGGATCGAGCTGCCGCAAAGCCGACAGGACTCTTCTGTCGCTTTCGTCGCGGGGCTACATTGCAGCCAAAGCCTGTGCGAGGCTTGTATGGTTCTTGTTCAATTTGCTCGGTGGTCTCACCCGAGGTTAGCCCACGTTCCATCTGTAGCAGCAGTGAAAAGGCGTCATAGGGGTTCGCCAACTTCATCAGTATTTAGGGCGCTGGGGGCGTTTCGTGGGACCAAGCAACAGACAGAGATATGGGAGGGACGATCCAATCTTTCGATGCTGGCCAAGCTAAGGTGAAGCAAGAAGAGAAGAGGTTTCCTCTCACCAAATACGTCGCCTTTTGCCAGGCCATCGAGGACACAGCCCGGATGATCAGCTTCGGCTGGCACGCGAGCTAGAAGCATACGAAACAGGCTGGAGGCATACGAAAGCTCTTGCGGGTGGAACAGACAGAAAAGCGTCTGCGCTAGGAGTTCTTCCCTGCCATAGCCGGTCATCTGGACAAAGTTGTCGTTGACGGCCACAAAATTGCCGAATCCATCTGTTAATGCCCAAGGAACAACCTGGCCATCATTGTCCTTCGTTAAGAATTTCCTCCTGAAAAATAGACGCAGATATCAAGCGCATCGGTGAAAACAATGCCCAAATTCAACACTTCTTGTTTGGCCGCGCCTGCTACAGTCTTGGTGATCGACCCCCGGAGACGCGGTGGGTGCGGTGGTTCGAGCTATCGGTGTGTGCTCAGATACTTGAAATGCAGGGGGCAAGCTGCTTTGGCTTTCAGTGATAAGTTGGTTTGTCACCGAGAAGACGTGTACTAGACGGAGGCGTTCAACCTCGAGCTCGGATATCACTTGAATTGATTTCCGGATTTTCTGCAAATATACGTCTTCCTCCACCAGTTTCTGCATAGGATAATGATTTGTGACGAAATTCAAAGTTTCCATTCTCCTTTCGTGTCTCCCGAGTTGTCCCACGTCCGTTGGGGGGAAGTATCAGTGCACATTGAGCCTACATTGAAAATATATCGTCCGACTCCTCGGGGATTATTTCCTGACTTCTCTTCAACTTCTCTTCAACTTACCCTCAAGGTCTACTTCCACACTGGACCATAGGCTCAGCCTACTGGACCATAGTGCACCCAGCCCGGCCTCCCTGGCCGCCGCCGGGCTGGGCCTCCCCATGCTCGAGGCATCGTCAACGTCAATGTTTGACGAAATTCAATGGCTATGGTTGATTTAAACGGGAGTTAAATCGGCACGCGGGTTGCCGGCACCGGCCAAGGGGATCTAAGAACCGTGACGGCACTTGCCAAATCCCGCATGAGGGGGTCGGATAATACAACTTGACTTTTGTTGTTCCCACCCCTCAGAAACCGACGCGTTTGATCGCGTGGGACAGGCCCTCGAATTTAACTCGAACATTTTTCTGGACGAT
>Ga0257110_1001424_pt1 | contig 11324 bp, 12 predicted proteins | sample LP_taG_7_FD_190184 | JGI IMG/M metagenome (GOLD analysis project Ga0257110, IMG submission 190184) | Marine microbial communities from Northeast Subartic Pacific Ocean, Canada - LP_J_2015_P26_10m | ecosystem: Environmental > Aquatic > Marine > Oceanic | place: Canada: Northeast Subartic Pacific... | reverse complement strand
ATTCCCTGTGGCGCGGCGTACGTCTTGTATGCCCTCACGGGTTTTTGTGCTGACAATCGTTCCTTCATCCAGCCACTGACGCGCAATGTCGACGCTGGCTTCAAGCAATCCACCCGGATTGCTGCGCAAATCAAGGACGTAACCCTGAGATCCTTGCTTCTCCAGTTCGCGAATCGCCGCACGCATCTCTTTCGAAGCATTGGCGTTGAATTGCTTCAGGCGGATGTAGCCCACCTTGGTGCCATTGGCACTGGTGTTGAGCTGACTGTCGACGGCATGAATTTCAATGCGCGCCCGCACAAGGGGGACGTCGATGATGGAGCCCTTGCGGCGCAAGCCCAGGACCACGTTGCTTCCTTCCGTTCCACGAATGAGCTTCACCGCATCTTCCGTGGTCATCCCCTTAGTGAGTTGACCATCAATCGAAACGATGACGTCTTTGGGTTGGACCCCTGCTTTTGAGGCAGGTGTGCCTTCGATCGGAGACACCACCACGATTTCTTTGGTGTCTTTGTCCAGTGAAATTTGAATGCCGACACCGGTTAATTCACCTGACGTGTCGATTTGCATTTCCTTAAACTCTTTCGGGTCTAAGAATCGGGTGTAAGGGTCATCAAGACTCGCCAACATGCCGCGAATTGCCTCATACGATTCAGCTGTTCCGGCATAGGACTTGGAGAGCAAATCCTTGCGAAGAATGGACCACTGATCGAGGTCGTAACCGCCAGATGAATCAAGGAAATCGCGATAAACGATCTGCCATACCTGATCAATCACCTCTTTCGGGCTGTTGGTGATAGACGACGAGGTCGTGCTTGGTAAACCCAAACCAGGGTTAGCCACAACCACTGCTGCTGTGATTGCACCTGCACCTAGTACCAAAAACCAGCTACGACGTTGAGAGCCATTGATGCTGAATTTTTTAGCGCGCATGCCGTCCACTAGGACCTTTTCAGCACCTTAACGACATCATCGGGCTCAACCCAGCGACCATCGTCTTTGATCAACTGAACCAAGGCTTCTACCCCTTCAGACTCGGGTACTTTTCGGATCTCATCACGATTGCGATAGAGCGCGATCACCCCAGGTCCTTTGCCGACGTAACCGTAGTCTGCATCAGCCATCTCGCCAGGACCGTTGACAATGCAACCCATCACCGCAATGTCGAGACCGGTGAGATGCCAGGTGGCGTTTCGGACCTGATGGAGAACCTCCTCAAGATTAAACAAAGTGCGACCGCAGCTCGGACAGGCCACGTACTCGACCATCGTCTTGCGGATTCCCAGCGCCTGCAAGATCGAGAAGCACACAGGAATTTCCTTTTCAGGGGCTTCTGTTAATGACACCCGGAGGGTGTCTCCAAGTCCTTCCGCTAGCAGCGTTGCAATTCCGGCCGTGCTTTTGATGCGGCCGTAGTCGCCATCACCTGCTTCGGTGACACCCAAGTGCAGTGGATAGTTGAACCCTTCGCGATCCATGGTGTCGGCCATCAATCGGTACGCCGCCAGCATCACGGGCGCACGGGATGCCTTCATCGAAATCACGATGTTGTGAAAATCGAGTGAATCGCAAATGCGCACGAACTCCATGGCCGACTCCACCATGCCCTGAGGGGTATCTCCGTAGGTGAACAGCATGCGTTCAGCCAAGGAGCCGTGATTCACGCCAATCCGCAAGGCCTTGTTTTGCTCTTTCAGCACCTTCACGAGAGGAGCAAACGTTTCCTTGATCCGATCTCCAATCGCATCAAACTCGTCTTGGCTGAACTCCTGGCGATCGGGATCTGGTTTGTCGAACACAAACAACCCAGGGTTGATGCGCACTTTGTCGACGTGCTTCGCAACTTCTAAGGCGATGCGCGTGCCGTTGTGATGGACATCGGCCACGAGTGGGACATTGCATCCCTGAGCTCGAAGCGCTGAGCGAATCTTCCCCATCGCTTTGGCATGTCCGATCGATGGAGTCGTGACGCGCACGATTTCGCATCCTGCATCGACAAGACGACGGATTCCTGCGACCGAACCGTCGATATCAAGCGTGTCTTCATTGATCATCGATTGCACCGCAATCGGGTGCTCACTCCCAATCGGCACATCGCCAACCATCACCGTGCGCGTCACCCGGCGATGAATCTTGGTGTCGTAACGCTGCGAGGCGGTCATCAAGGATCGCTCGAATCTGGAGTTAACCCTGACACAACCCCGTTAAGAGCGTGCTTGACGTTGGCTAGATCAGCCATGAACAGCGAGCGGGGCTTACCAGGGTCTCGTGAAGGATTGCGCAACAGGTAAGAGGGATGAAAACTCGGCATCACATAACGCCCTTGCCATTCCGTCCACTGACCCCTTAAGCGACTAATCGGGGTGCGGCATTCGAGTAATGCAGCTGTTGCAGTCGCTCCAAGAATGAACAGGATTTCCGGATTGACCTCAAGAATTTGACGATCCAGCCACGGTCTGCAGGCCTTGAGCTCAGCTGGGGTTGGACGTCGATTGCCAGGGGGCCTGCATTTGATCAAGTTGCAGATGTAGGTGTCGTCGGTTTGATCAAGACCGACATCCGCCAGGCAGGCATCCAAGAGTCGGCCGGAACGCCCAACAAAGGGACGACCCTGAGCATCTTCATCAGCCCCTGGTGCTTCACCAATCACCATCAGCCGCGCTGCAGGATTCCCGCGACTGACCACAACATGCTGGCGCTCTTTCGCTAGGTCACAGCGCTGACACTGGAGACAGGATGCCTCTAGGGCTTCTAACGACACGCGTATGGGTTGCTCAGCTCAAAACCCTATGAGCCCAGGGCAGCTTGCGGCAGCACCAAGGTGAGAAAGGGCTGTCCCTCCGGATCCTCCATCCAGCATTCCGCTCCAAACGATTCGAGACGAGCGGCTTCCCGCCGCCGTGCTCCCAACGTTTCCAATTGCTGGATCCAACGTCCGAGCTCCGTCTCTGGATGGTCGGTTCCGACCCGTTGAAAACAAGGGGCCAGCGCCGCTCCTCGAACGGGCCAAGGCCGTTGACGAGAAGGGCGATAAATCTGAAGCGTTCCTCCGGTTGGTAAAGACACCATCCAGTGATGGTCAGACAGTCCTGCACGGCACGAACATCCCAAAGCTTTTGCATAAAACTCAGCGAGAGATTGGGGATCGTTGGCCGCCAACACCCAACTCAGTGAGGTCGTTTCAGCTGACATCTTCGTCATGGTCAACATTTCGATCCAGGCTGTCATCAGCACATCGGTGTTGTCACGGACGCCACATCAGGCAGGATGTTGGTTCACATATCCGAGCATCCATCGAGGGGGTGCCGTGCTGATGCCAGGCCCCCCATCTCTCTCGCACCGAGCTTTGGCTCTGAAGCCATCGCTCACACTTGCCATCAGCGCCCGAGCAAAAGCTCTGCAGCAGCAGGGTGTGGATGTTTGCAGCCTGAGTGCAGGGGAGCCGGATTTCGGGACACCAGAATTCATTGTTGAAGCAACGATCCAGGCCCTCAGGGATGGCATCACGCGGTACGGCCCCGCTGCTGGCGATCCCGAGCTGCGCGCTGCCATTGCTCAGAAATTGAGTCTTGAAAACAAGATTCCCACCACCACCGATCAGGTCTTGGTGACCAATGGCGGCAAACAGGCGATCTACAACCTGTTCCAAGTTCTTTTGAACCCAGGTGATGAAGTCATCATCCCGGCCCCCTACTGGTTGAGTTATCCAGAAATTGTTCGCTTGGCCGGTGGAAAACCCATCACGGTTGCGTCGTCAGCAAGCGATGGGTTTGGACTTGATCTCAATTTGATCGAACAATCCATCACCCCAGCAACCAAGGTTTTGGTGCTCAATTCACCGGGTAACCCAACGGGTCGTGTGTTGTGCCTCAGTGAATTGGAAGCCTTGGCAGAGCTGGTGCGAAAGCATCCAAACCTGATGGTGATGAGCGACGAGATTTATGAATATCTGTTGGAAGATGGAGAATCTCATCACAGTTTTGCCGCTGTAGCTCCAGATCTCAGAGAGCGTTGTTTTGTGGTTAATGGTTTTGCCAAAGGTTGGGCGATGACCGGATGGCGACTCGGATATCTCAGTGGTGACAGCACGGTGATTAAGGCCGCGGCCGCCCTTCAAAGCCAAAGCACCAGCAATGTTTGCAGCTTTGCGCAACGAGGAGCCTTGGCAGCGCTTCAGGGGTCACGGGATTGCGTGCGCGAGATGGCTGTGAGCTACAACACCAGGCGTGCCGAGCTCTGCAAAGGGCTTCAACAGATGGAAGGCATCACCCTCGTGCCACCCAGAGGTGCGTTTTATGCGTTCCCTCGCTTGCCCGATGCCATTACCGATTCGCTGGCTTTTTGCGAGCGTGCTCTTGAGGAGGAGGGATTGGCGATTGTTCCTGGTGGTGCCTTTGGTGATGATCGTTGTGTGAGGCTTTCTTGTGCTGTCTCGCGTGAGACGATTTCAGAGGGACTGAGTCGGTTTCAGACTTTGCTAACAAGTTCCTAACTCCATTACTTGTCAACCATGACCAAACCTTTGACACGGGTCCGAAAAAAAGGGGCCGTTGTTCTTTTGGCTCTTTTTTGTGGCCAGGGCGCAACGGTCCTTCCTGCTCAAGCGCAATCAATACTTCGGATCGGGGCCATACCTGATCAAAATCCAGAACGTTTAAATCGTCGTTACGGCCAACTCGCCACTGAATTAAGCGACCAACTCAAGGTTCCTGTGCGGTATGTGCCAGTGAGTAATTACCCAGCAGCCGTAAGTGCTTTTAGGACCGGAAGTTTGGACCTTGTTTGGTTCGGAGGACTCACAGGGATTCAGGCTCGTCTTCAAACGCCAGGGGCCCAGGTTCTGGCACAACGAGCAATCGATGCGAATTTCAATAGCGTTTTTATTGCCAATACTTCAGCGGGTTTACAACCCATCAGCAGCATTGATGGTTTGAAAGCTCTTAATGGAAAGCGCTTCACCTTTGGATCAGAAAGTTCCACGTCGGGACGACTGATGCCTCAGCATTTTCTGGCCCAAGCAGGGGTGACCCCAAAGCAATTTGCTGGCGGACAAGCAGGCTTCAGTGGAAGCCACGATGCCACGATCGCTTTGGTACAGAGCGGCTCCTACCAGGCAGGTGCACTGAGTGAGCCTGTCTGGAATGTTGCTGTCAAGAATGGGAAAGTAGATCCCAACAAGGTGAAAGTGATCTGGAAAACTCCTTCTTTTGGGAATTACCACTGGGTGGTGAGACCAAATCTTGACCAACGCTTTGGGAAGGGATTCACCACGAAACTCCAGAAGGCCATTTTGGGTTTAGCCCCCACCAACGAGCGGCAAAAAAACATCTTGGAGTTGTTTGCAGCCCAACGGTTCGTTCCAGCGCAGGAATCTCAATATCAACCCATTGAGGAGGTGGGTCGTCAGCTTGGCAAGATCCGTTGACCGCTCTCCTTGAATTGGTGAACGTCAGCCTGAGTGGCCCGAGAGGAGATCGATTGCGCTCGATTTCCCTCTCGGTTTTCGAGGGAGAGCGCATCGCCTTGTTGGGACGAAGCGGGGCTGGCAAGAGCACCTTGCTGGCTATCGCCAATGGCAGTCTTCGTGTGGACAAGGGAGAGGTGCGTTGGCGCGGTGCGTCGATTCGCACCATGCCTCGCCGAAACAAAAGGGAGATCGGAATGCTCTGGCAAGACTTGCTGCTTGTTGAGGAGCTCAGCGTTGGACAAAACGTCAACAGCGGAGCCTTGGGCCGTCACAACCTGATCTGGGGATTGGCCAATCTGTTGTTCAACGTGGATCAATCCGCTTGCAAGCATTGCCTTCAGCGAGCAGGTTTGGATGCTGGTCTCATCGAGCGCGGGTTGATTGACGCTCCGATCCGCCAGTTGTCCGGAGGGCAGAGACAACGCGTGGCTCTTGCTCGGTTGCTGCGTCAGCAACCGCAACTGATCCTGGCCGACGAACCGATCGCGAATTTGGATCCTGCGATCGCCTCTGAGCTATTGGATCACTTGCTGAATCGTGCGCCAGAGGGGCCGCTGAATTGTGGCGCTAAGGCGATCGTGATCAGCTTGCATCAACCCGAACTTGTTCAGCGCTTTGATCGTGTGATCGGTTTGCAGGATGGGGAGCTCGTGATGGACCAACCATCTGAGCAACTCACAGCTGCTGACCTTTCGAGGTTGTACGAGGCCGGATGAACCGCCTGAAACCAGCGGCACCCCTGCTCACCCTGTTGCCTGCTATGGCACTGGTGCCCGTTCTAATCGTGACTTGGACAGGGCTGCATGGAGGCGGACTATCGATTTGGCAGCAATTCCTTTTAGGGGCGCTGCATCCATCGTTGGAACCCGATCTTTTGCAAGCGGTTTGGCATGGTCTGGGCGTCACCATGGCCACGGCTCTGCTGAGTTGGAGTCTCAGCTTGTTGTTTGGCGTGCTGCTTGGGAGCGCTTGCGCAGATGTGGTGTGGAGAAGCTGGTCTCTTCCTACTTGGCCAGCGACAGGGCTTCGCCGGGGCCTTGCGATCCCAAGAGCCGTGCATGAGCTGGTTTGGGGCCTATTGCTATTACAGGTGTTTGGGCTCCATCCCTACGTTGCAGTCGCTGCTATCGCGATTCCGTACAGCGCGCTGGTCGCAAGGATTTGGCGAGATCATCTCGACAGCGCAGACCACCGCCCTCTCGATGCCTTGATTAGCGCTGGGGTGCATCCGGTGTCTGCTCTCATGACGGCTCTAAACCCAGGCATGGGAACTGTTTTGATGAGCTACGGGGGGTACCGGCTCGAATGTGCATTGCGAAGCGCCACGCTGCTCGGGGTTTTTGGTTTAGGAGGACTCGGCACGGAACTGCAGCTCACCCTTCAGTCGTTGCAGTTCCGCGAGCTGTGGACAGGTTTGTGGGTTCTAGCGGCCGTAATGCTGATTCTTGAGCAGCTGTTGAGGTTTTGGCGAGAACGCTCTGGAGTGGGTGTTCACGGTCAGCGTCGAATCCTGTTGTTCGGAACATTGGCGATTGTTTTGGGAGTAATCGGCACGTTTTGGCTACGACACATCGTTCCTGATCAGTTTTCAGGACTCAGTTGGATTGGGATGGAGGTTCCTTCTTGGACCCAGCTGAATGCCGCCGCCACTGAACTTCCCTGGCTGCGCATGATTTTGGAAACGCTGGGTCTCACCGTTTTGGCTGCAGGGATTGCCATTGGACTTCCCCCCCTGGCCTTGCTCCTTTGGCCATCGCCAAGGTGGCATCGGTGCTGCTCCATGTTCTGGGCTTGCATGCGTTGGATCCCTCCGCCACTGATGGTGCTTCTGTTGTTGCTCAGCAATCGGCCGAGCCTGGCGATTGGTGCACTAGCGATTGGTCTTCACAACAGTGGGGTGATGGGGCGTTTGCTGCTCGAAGGGCTTCAGCAACAAAGTGACCTGCGTCAGGAGGCTCTCAGAGCGATGGGGAGTTCGGAGCGGATCAGTTGGTTGTACGGCTTGCTCAGTCCTCAAAGCCCTAGTTATCTGGCTTACGGGGCCTACCGCAGCGATGTGATTCTCCGCGAAACAGTGGTGGTGGGAGTGATTGGTGGAAGTGGTTTGGGCTGGCAGCTGCTGGAATCACTCAGCTCCTTTCATTGGGCCGCGGTGGTCTTAGTGCTTTGTTGCTACTGCGCTCTCACGATCAGTGGGGAGTCACTTAGTGATCGTTGCCGTTCGCTCTGGCTGCAAAGCTGACATCTGGATTGCGTGACCGCCAGTGATGACAACAGCGCCCCGCAAGCTTGTCGTGATCGGTGATAGCGGTGTGTACGGATGGGGTGATCCAGAGGGGGGTGGATGGTGTGAACGTTTAAGGCGTCAATGGATGACGATGCCTTCTGCCCCCGTGGTGTACGGGCTTGGTATTCGTGGGGATGGACTGGAGCGCGTCGCTCAGCGTTGGCAGCAAGAGTGGAGTTGCCGCGGTGAGCTCCGTCGTCAGAAGCCAGATGGTCTGCTGCTCTCGGTTGGACTGAATGACAGTGCACGGGTTGGGAGGCTTGATGGACGGCAGCAATTGAGCGCTGAAGCGTTTCGGTTTGGGCTTGAGCAATTGCTTTCGGCGATGACGCCTGTCACTCAAGTCATGGTGATGGGTCTAAGTGTTGTTGATGAAGCGGTCATGCCTTTCGCTGACTGCCTTTGGTACAGCAATGAGGCAGTGGCTATTCATGAAGCGCAATTGGAGGAAGCGTGTCTCGAAGCCGATGTTCCGTTCTTAAGCCTGCACCGAGCGATGGCAGCAGAGCCTGATTGGCTCACCTGGTTGGAACCCGATGGCATTCATCTCAACAGCACAGGTCACTACTGGATTCATCAACGACTTCAGGAGTGGAAGCCTCTTCTCAATTGGGCTGGTCTGGAGCCCCAGCGTCAGTTCACACCCTTGATGACGTCTTGATGCTGGGTCGGGAAATTCGAGCAAGGGTTAGAGCTTCGTCCTCCAGGGATTTGATCGGGTTGGATTGCTCCTGAGCGATAAAGCTCACAAAGTTGTGCTGGTGGACGGCTCTCATACCAATCGTCGATCGAATCCTCGGCGTTTATAGGCACAGCTTGTGTAATCGCTATGCCGCTGAAAAGAGACATGAAAACGAAACCAATTGAGAGGTGATTGCGTGGTTTGATCATGGCTTAAGGGTTTGCATCGTTCCACTCATAGCAAGTGTTCACTCTTTAGATGACTTGGTTTTCATCCTTTCGAGTGGAACTTTTCCTTAGAAAGAAGGAGGGTGGAAAGGGTGATGAAAGCGACGTTGAAAGGGTCGGAATTACCTACATTTCATGCCTTCCACTCAGAGTCTTCGACGGCGCGAGCAGCGCAGGTCATTGCCCAAGTCCATTCTTGAGCGCAACGATGTTGTGCTTGAACATCTTGGCTTGGCGCACCATGCCGCCATCCATCAGTCCGCTCGCTACCCAGGCGAGCAAGACGATTTAGTGCAAGAAGGTCGCGTGGGCTTGATCAATGGAGTGGCCAACTTTGATCCTCAACGTGGATTTCGCATCAGCACCTATGTGTTGGCCAGAGTTAACGGCCAAATCCTGCATTTCCGTCGCGATCGACAACACACGCTGCGGATTCCGTGGCGCTTGAAGGACTTGCATAGTCGGGGCATGCGTCTTCAGGCTCAACGCTTGCAGCAGAGACTCGAGCCATTGGATGAGCAATGCCTGGCTGCATCCCTCCAAGTGAGCCCTCAGCGTTGGCGGGAGGCCGTGATCGCTCATTCCCTCGGACATGTGGAATCGCTGGATGTTGCTCCTTCCATGCAGGGGTTAGGAGTTGAGCAGAGACGTTCTCTGATCAATCAGATCGAGGATCCTTCCTCTATGCCTGCATCGCTGGATGACCCCACCCCTCGATGGTTGAAGGATGCGTTGAAGACCCTTGAGCCACAACAGCGTTGCTGGCTTCTTGCTCACTATGTCGACAACACCCCAATCAAAGATCTTGCCTTGAGAGAGAAGGTTCACCCAGGCTTGCTTCGTCAATCCATTCGAGCGGCTTTGAGCACGTTGCGACAGGCAGCACATCCCTCTAATGCACAGCCTCCCGTTAGCCACCAAGTCCTAAAGGGACCGCGATCAGCATCGCCAAGACGGCGGCCCAAGCGGTTTGCAACCCGTTGACGATCTCATTCGTTAACCAACTGACCTTCTCTTGAGCTAAAGCTCCCAGCAGGCTTTCCAGCAGGGTTGCGATCAGACCCACAATTGCGACCACGATCATCGCTGCGGGAGAAGTCAACACCGATAGCCCAGCCATCACCAGCATCATCAGCAGGCTGCCGGCGGCACTCGCCAGGGTGCCCTCCAAGCTCACGGCACCTTCCGTTCCTGCTGGCACTCTGCGAAGGCTGGTAATTAAAACGGTGGTGCGTCCCCAGCGTTTGCCGATCTCACTGCCAAAGGTGTCAGCAAGTTTGGCTGCGAAGCTTGCTGCAAATCCAATCAGCAACAGCGTTGCGGAGCCGATGCCTGCTCCAATGAAGAGGGCGATCACCGTGCCAGTAAAGGCAGACCCCCAAACATTTGCTGGTCCTCTTCGGCCTCCACGCGCCTCCGCAAGCCCTTGCTTTTGTTTTTGGGCAAAGCCAAGTCGTGTCACCAGTGATCCCAATACGAGGTAGATCACAACTGAGACCCAGCCTCTCCAGCCGAGGCAGCCCCAGAGAATTGTTCCCAGGATTCCTGCATGCACCCATCCCTTGCGTGTCAGGAGGGGAAGGCGCTGCGCCATGGCAATCAGTACGCCATTGAGAAGCAGGGCTATTCCCCACATCGTGATGTTTTGGTCGGGCAAAACCATCGAGCTGTGTTGCACTGCCCTAAGCATCAACCCATTCAGAGTGTTTGGGTTGGATAATCAGCCCACGTTGTCCACCGGAACCTGGCATGGCTCTGAAGAGCAAAGGCTTTTTCCTCAACCTCGAGGAAGGCCCTTCGACCGACCAGGCGATTCAGATGGCGCCTGTGCGAGATATTCCCGATGAGGACAGTCAAGAGGAGTCTCTTGAGCCGATTCCCGCCATTTTCAAAACAACGGACGGAAGCGGCACGAGTGAGACCGCCATACCAGCTCAAGCGGTGAGCACTCCAGCCTCGGCTGCAGCATCAGTTACGGCTGCTGCACCAACAGCATCTGCATCGACAGCACCTGCACCTCTCCCGGCTGCCGCAGCAGGCTCCCTCACCACGGCGGAAGCAATTGCATCTGCCTTGGCTGAGGCTGAAGCGGCCCGTCCTGTCGCGACGCTCAGCACCTTCGCTCCAGACATGCTTCGTCCTGGTAATGCTCTTCGCTCTGAGCCTCGCCGTCCCGGGCGCAATTTGAAGGGCTTTCGTGACATGGCCTCAGAGTTATTTAGCAGCTGACGATGCCTCTTCAGATGTGATTCGCAGTTGTAGATGTCCGACGCCAACTGCTGAGCGCTGCCACCCCGGCAATCGCTGCGGTTGAAGAACGCAAAATCTCCTCACTGAGACTGATGGGAGACCATCCTTCCCTTATGGCTTGCGCTTGTTCCTGAGGGTCCCAGCCTCCCTCTGGACCAATGGCAAGCCAGATGCAGTTGCCCTCCCGAGGGGTCTGGCGCTGCAACCACGGATCCAGTGCAGTGAGTTCTTCTAAGCGTGTGGTGGCAATCGCCAGCGTGTCGCTGTTGTCTGGCATCGTCCACCAGTCTTCTGTGGATGCCAGAGGCAGAAGCTCGGGCATCCAAAGTCGCTCGCATTGCTCGACTGCTTCTTTGAGGATCAGCTGCCAGCGCTCTGGTTTGAAGTCTGCTTGGGGTGTACTTCGCTTGG
>Ga0257110_1001423_pt1 | contig 11329 bp, 12 predicted proteins | sample LP_taG_7_FD_190184 | JGI IMG/M metagenome (GOLD analysis project Ga0257110, IMG submission 190184) | Marine microbial communities from Northeast Subartic Pacific Ocean, Canada - LP_J_2015_P26_10m | ecosystem: Environmental > Aquatic > Marine > Oceanic | place: Canada: Northeast Subartic Pacific... | reverse complement strand
TCAGGTAAGTGGAAAGCTTCATGGGATAGTAGACACAATTGGTTTTCGCTCCACAGTTATTAGACAATTTGATACATCGCCAATGATTATTCCTAATAAAGATTTATCTGATGTAATGGTTATTAATCATGCAGGTATTATCAACAGAAGACTGGATTGGAAGATTAATTTAATTTATTCAACAAGTGTTGAGCAGCTAGAAGCCATCAGGACTGAAATTAAGGATCATATAATTCAAAGTAATGACTTTGTATCCGAAGGAGACCTTGAACCAGTAGTTAGAGTTATAGAGCTTGGATCAAGTTCAATAGATATTATGATTGTTTGTTATTCTGATCCATGTGGCTTTGCTGCTTTTTGTAATACTAAAGAAACCTTAATTTTTAATATTATGAAGATAGTAGAAAAGAATAATTCTGAATTTGCATTCCCATCTACATCACTTTACTTAGAGAGTACGCCGGAAAAATCTTAAAACTTTATGAGTGATCAATTCATATTAACTTCAACGCTTGTTGTCCTTCTAGGTTTTTTTATATGGGGTAAGTTTCGATACGATGCTATCTCAATGGGCGCGTTAGTTGTTTTAGTAATTCTAGGCGTAATACCTTCTGCTGACGCTTTTTTAGGCTTTGCTCATCCAGCAGTTATAACTGTTGCTCTTGTATTAATTATTAGTCAAGGGTTAAAGAATTCAGGTCTTACAGGCCTCGTAGGTAAGTTGATTGGGGGTAAAAAATTTACAGAATTTCAATTTTTGATATCGCTTTTATTTATAGCTGCATTTTTATCTTCATTTATAAATAATATTGGTGCTCTAGCCATTCTGTTGCCTATTACTTTAAATATTTGTCAGCGCCTTGAATGGCATCCTGCAAAATTTTTAATGCCACTTTCTTTTGCTTGTATTTTAGGAGGTATGAATACTGCAATTGGCACCCCGCCAAATATAATTATCTCAGAATATAAAGCATCAATTAGCTCAATGGGATTTAATTTTTTTGATTTTTCTTATGTTGGTCTGGTTATAACCTTATTAAGTCTTATTTTCTTATGCATACTTGGAACAAAACTTATTCAACTTAGAGATCTTAAGGGATCTGGCTCTAGTCTTATTAATCTAAAGGGTTACTTATTTGAAGTTTGTATAAGTGAAAAAAGTGAATTGATAGGTAAAACTTTATCTGGATTTAAGAAGCTTGCTGGCGAGGATGTTGAAATCATTGGTGTAGTCAATGAAACAGGTGCTGTAAGCAAGGTAAAAAATAATACTAGAATAAAATCTGGTCAAATTTTGGTTATTAAAAGTCCGCCAGATGATATTGGTGTTCTGCTAGATAGATTTAATTTAACAATCCCTAAAGAACTCCATTCATTTGATGATGATGACTTAGAGGAAATTGAGGCCATGATAGTTCCTGGCTCAAGATTGATAGGCAGGAAATATGATTTTTTTCTAAAGTTAGCTTATGAAGAATTAAATTTATTAGGTCTTTGGAGAAAAGGTGCAAAATATAGAACAAGACTTACTAGAGAAACATTTAAATCTGGAGATGTCCTACTATTAGGTATAAGGGATTTGGATGAAGAGGATGTTACAAATAAGATTAAGCATCTTGGATTAATGCCTTTAAGACAGAGAGAACTTCAAACTATTCCTAGTAGAAGTAGATTATTAAAAGGTTTAATTTTCTTTACTGTTGCGATATGTCTAGTCGCATTTAACGTTCTTTCAACTGCTGCCGCATTCCTTTTATGCGTCTTAGGTTTTGCTAGAATTAAAATTATTGATAGTAATTTCTACAGAGATATAGATTGGCCCATAGTAATTATGTTGGCAGCAATGATCCCAGTAGGCACTGCCCTGCAGACAACTGGTTTGACTGATGTTATCTCATCAAGCATATCTGTTTTTGCAGGTGATCTTAGTCAATTTTGGCTTCTCTTCACTATATTAATAGTAACAATGGCCACTACAGATATCATTAATAATGCAGCTACAGCAGTCATTATGGCTCCCATATCAGCTGGAATAGCCATAGAGCTTGGCTATCCTATAGAACCCTTCTTAATGGTCGTTGCAGTTGGCGCTAGTTGTGCTTTTTTAACTCCGATTGGTCATCAATGTAATACTGTTGTAATGGGTCCCGGAAACTATAAATTTACTGATTATTGGAGGCTCGGCCTTCCTTTAGATATATTAATAATCACTGTATCTATTCCTATGATCCTATTTGTCTGGACTTAAAGCTTAGAACTTCAATCAATTCGTAAGAGTATGTAAATACTCATAAAAATCTTAATTATTCCTTATATATAAACTTTATATAGCAAATATTTATACATAGTTATTATAATATATATTGATAATTGATTATAAATAATTATAATAAAGCTAATTATTGATATCAGGAGCACCTAATGATTACAAACGTCCAAGAAGCAACAGTTGAAGAGACCCGTGAATGGTTAGAAAATGATTACTTTATGGCAATGAAATTTGATCCATTAGTTTTATTTGTTGTTATCCCAGCTGTTATCCAGATAGTGGTAATGGCATTCATGTTAGTTTCTATGTATATGAATGGTATCTTTTTTGGCTAGGTTGTTTAAGTTACTTTTAGGTCTAGGTGGAGCTGAAACTAACTTTACCCCTTCTCCTCTTAAAATTCTTGCGGTTGCTATTTTATTAGGTTTTTGTTTTCTAGCAATCGTAACAACCCTAATTATTATTACAGGACAATTTTTATGAAAAAACTATTACTACTTTCACTACTTTTGATTAACTTTAATGCTTTTACTGCCGACTATACTGTCAAAATGTTGAATCAGGGCGCTTCTGGCATCATGGTATTTGAGCCAGCTGTCTTGAAAATTAATAAGGGTGACACAGTTAATTTTATTGCAACAGATGCAGCTCACAACTCAGCATCCCTTCCTGGCATGATCCCTACTGGAGCAAGCACATGGACAAGCGAGCTGAGTAAAGATATTAGTGTTACTTTTGATGTAGAAGGTGTTTACGCCTATCAATGCACACCTCATGCTGTCATGGCTATGGTGGGCGTTATTCAGGTTGGAGAAAATCCAGCTAATTTGAATCAAGTTGCATCGAAAGCAGAAAATATGAAATCTATGTTTGTAATGAATCAAGACAGGTTAACTGACTACATTTCACAGCTCTAGAAATTCAAAATTGGTAGACCCGAATGGACTCGAACCATCGACCTCTGCAATGTCAATGCAGCGCTCTAACCAAAACTGAGCTACGGGTCTATATTTAGATTCTGCATTATACAGATATTTCTTATATGTTTATTACTAAGGTGATTTAAATTATCTTGTGGTGCTTATGAGGTCTAATAAATATTAATTTTTAATTAATTGCTCCATTAATATCGTATTTTGCAAAGAAAGACCAAATCTGATCAGTTGCACTTAAACTATGATTGTTTAAAGATGGCCAGGTATGACCCATGGTGCTATGCAGTATAAGTTCAACACCAACATTATTTGAACAGTTTTGATAGGAATCAACGAGGATATAACTGCCGTCATTTAAATCAGTAATAACAGATGAAGGATCTTCATCACATGCATTATAAGAAGACCAGTACTCCATAACATCTGGAATACTTAAGGACCATGAAGCCCCAGTATACTGAACGGTATTATCTTGCAAGCCGTGTATTTGCATAATAGGTATAGGATTAGCTGGCGAACAACCGTTATCTATTTCAGGAGTCATTGATCCTGTTACAGATGCAATAGCTGCAAACTTATTTGATTTGCATGCTAGTCCATAACTCATATAGCCGCCATTTGACATTCCGGTCGAATAAATGCGATCAGTATTAATAAAATATTCATTATCTATAATGTCTATAATATCCTCAGTAAAGCTAATATCATCAACTGTGCTTCCTATAGTCCAGCCTCCTACATTCCAATGCGTTACTCCATTAAGTAAAGAACCTTGAGGATAAACTAAAATATATTCATCTTGATTAGCAAGGCTTTCAAAGTTTGAGTAGTAAAAGATATTTGTTGCTGAACTGCCATATCCATGAAATATAAATAGCAAAGGTGCATTAGATGAAGGTGTATATGATGAAGGTACATATAGATAATATTCTCTTAATAATCCATTGTGAGTGAAGCTACATTTCTGAGTATTTGTTTGAAAGCTTCTACAAGCTAAATCTGTTGGATTTTGAATTTCAGGCGCAACTTCTGATGATGAAGAAGATCCTCCGCCTCCACACGCCGAAATAAGAACAACCGCAAGCAATGCAAAAAACGTATATTTATTTTTCATCATTTTATTTAACACTTTTTAATAAAATCAATCAATCAAGGAATGCATTTTCTTCAAATGCCCTAAAGTATCTTTTAAAATATTGGTTGTTTCTTGATCATCAGATTCGTCAAGTAACTTTGCGGTCTCATCTATTGAAGACTCAACATAACCCCATAAACCTTTGGTAGCAATGCGCTCATCAAATAACTCTTTATATCTATTTTTAAAGTCATCTGGAGCTTGTTCAAAATGCATTTGACAAATAATTCGTTCTGCAAAGATGCGAGTTCTTTCATCCTCAAAGTTTCTAGCAATTTTAATTCTATGCTCAGCTTCATCTGTAAGATGAAATTCCTGCATAAGATCTTTATCTTTATATGAAGGAAATCCACCAGAGTAGATGGTCTGTTCTATATGCTCTGGTTCAGGGAAACTCATCATTCTATCTGACATGGCTTGAGATACTTTTGTTTGAAAGTCTTTATGATTTTTAACTAACTGAGCTCTTCTATTTAATTCATCAAAATTAACATCAAATAGTGTTCTATCACTTAAGAGGTCACTATGACAAATAGGGATAGTTTTATTAATTTTGTATTTCTTTAAAGGCCCACTTCTACCCCCAGAATTAATTAGTTTAAATATTTCAGATAGCTCTAATTCTAAAATTTCCTCTGGATCATCAAAACCTAAATCAAAAAAAACAATCTCATTTGGCCTTGATGGATCACTGCCACAAAATACAACTGGATATCTAAACATCTGACGTCTAAATACTTCCCCTAAGGCTAAGAACCCATCAGTATTAAGTAAATTCATTACACCTGGTTTAGTTGATATGTTTAAAAAAGAATTAAAGACATCTGGTACTACTGCATTTATTTTTTTTGTAACATCTATCATCAAGTTACAGTCTGCAATTGCATCATGAGCGCTATCAGCACTTATATTATTTGCTCTAGCTATATCTTCTAACTTGAGACTAATTTTTGGTCCATCTTCAAATAAAGGTATATTTATTGCTTCAGGAAAGAAGCAAACAATATTGTGCATCATGAGCATCAAATCTAACCTGCCGTTTCCATTGGTATTAGTAGTATATGGTTCGAGCAGATTCCAAAAGAATTGCCTTCTTACCAATTCTTCATCAAATGCATGACCATTATATGAAATAAATATTCCAGGATTATCAAGAGTCCACTGTTTCCATTGTCTTTGAAGATCTAAAATCATCTCATAATGAGATACATTTGAATTAAATAGATTGGTTTTTTTGTTAGTTAGCATAGCTCTTGGATTTGGAATAACCCAAGGTAAAGGAGCGCAGCCTATATCTTGCTCACCTAAAGAATTAAAAGCATTATCTGTAAGCACTGATCCGCATTGAAGAATCTGACTGAAATCTCGCTGGATTCCAGTCGTCTCAGTATCATAAAAAATTAGATTGTTATTGTCAGACACCTAAATGCTAGCTTCTAGATATATGCGAAGACTCTACCTCACCAGCTTCATTGACTGTATATTTCCCTAATTCATGTCTTGCAACTGCTCTTCTGTGAACCTCATCAGGACCGTCTGCAAGCCTTAAAGTTCTCATGTGAGCATACATTGATGCAAGTGGATAAACCTGTGAAACACCTGCACCACCATGCATTTGAATAGCTCTATCTAATATGTCACATACAACATTTGGGGCAACAACTTTTATTTGCGCTATTTCACTAGCAGCAACTTTATTTCCAACAGTATCCATCATGTGCGCAGCTTTTAAAGTTAAAAGTCTTGCTTGATCTAACTCAATTCTTGAATTGGCAATAATATCCATATTTCCGCCTAATCTTGCCAAAGGCTTGCCAAATGCAACCCTAGACAAACTTTGTTTACACATCATAGCTAGCGCTCTTTCACCTAAACCTATAGCTCTCATACAGTGATGAATTCTTCCTGGTCCTAATCTACCCTGTGCAATTTCAAAACCTCTACCCTCGCCTAGTAACAAGTTTTCTTTAGGAACTCTTACATTAGTAAATTTCATATGAGCATGTCCGTGGGGAGCATCATCATATCCAAACACGTGCATCATTTTAACTATTTCAACACCTTGAGCATCCATAGGAACAAGTATTTGAGATTGTCTCTGATGTCTTTGGTTGTCTGGATTAGTAACACACATAAAAATGATAAATTTACATCTTGGATCTCCAGCACCAGAAGTCCACCACTTCTCTCCGTTAATTACATATTCATCACCATCGAGTACTGCTGAGGAAGCTATATTCGTAGCATCTGAAGATGCAACGCCTGGCTCAGTCATTCCAAAAGCTGAACGAATTTCTCCATTTAGTAATGGCTTTAAATACATTTCTTTATGCTCTTCTGAACCGTACCTTTCAAGAACTTCCATGTTTCCTGTATCAGGTGCAGAGCAATTAAATACTTCTGAAGAAATTCCATGAGCGCCCATAACTTCTGCTAAATGCGCATATTCAAGATTAGATAATCCTGCTCCATTGTTACTTTCTGGAAGAAACATATTCCATAATCCAGCAGCCTTCGCTTTCGCCTTCATCTCTTCCATGATTGGAGGAACTACCCATGTTCCGTTAGCATCTTTGGATTGCTCATGATATAAAGTTTCATTATGTGCAACTTCTTTATCAATGAAATCTTGTACTCTGTTTATAAGATCTTGTGCTTTTTGACTGATTTCGTATTCCATCTTTAATCTCCCTTCTAAACTGCTACCAATATGGTAATATAAGTTTCGTGAATGTCTTGTTTATAGCTTATACAATGATAACTTCACATCACTTTCAATACTAGTTAGGAATTAAAAAAACTATGAAAATAAGCACTTTTGACCTTAACTTATTTGTAATATTAAATGCTATTTATACCCAAGGAAGTCTTACCAAGGCTGCAGATGTTGTGGGTATTACTCAGCCTGCTGTAAGTAATGCTTTATCAAGATTAAGAGCAAAATTTAATGATGATTTATTTTTAAGAACTGGATCAGGAATGATCCCAACACAAAAAACTGAAAATATGATTGCTGATATTCAAAATGCCCTAATGCTGATGCAGCAAAGTGTTGATGAGCCAGACGAGTTTAATCCTTCAACAAGCATTAGAAACTTTAAAATATCTTTGGCTGATGTCTCTGAAGGAAGAGTCTTACCATATCTTATGGAAGAGATTGATAAAATAGCTCCTAATGTTTCAGTGGGAAGTTTTCACTATTCAAGAAGAGATCAGGTTCATGCTCTTGCTACTAATCAATTAGATTTCGTTGTTGACCCAGTAATACCTAGATCAAATGAAGTTAAATCTCAAAAAGTTTTTGAAGATCATTTTGTAGTTGCGCATAGAAAAGATCATGCATTAACAAAGCTAGACAGGATTACTATTGAAGACATACTCTCACAAAGGCATCTTAATATTTCCCAAAGAAGAAAGGGTCCTCATATTATAGATGTTGAGTTAGCCAAACTAGGTCTAGAAAGAGATATCGCTCTCAGAGCTCAACATTTTTTAATAGCGCCTGATGTGGTTAGAAATTCAGATATTGTTTTGTTTTGCACTCAAAGCTTTGCCTTAAGACATCAACTTGATTATGTTGATATACCAGCGGAACTTCCAACGATGGAATATTTCTTAATTTGGCATGCTAGTGATGATATGGATGGAGCCCATATCTGGATGCGTAACCTTTTAATTGAGGCTTATAAAAATGCTAGAGGTATTGAATAACTTTCTAGCCTAAGTTGTGGCCACCTAACTTAACTATGCCGCCATCACAGGTAATAGTTTCTCCCACAGTAAAAGCTCCTGCTCTAGAACATAAAAATATTGCTAAGCCAGCCATATCCTGAGGCGTCCCAATTCTTTTTCTAGGATTTCTTTTAGCAATTTCACTATAATCATGAGCAACTGCAGCACCTAGCATGTTACTTGGAAATGGTCCTGGAGCAATTGCATTAACAAGAATATTCTCATCTATAAGTCTTCTAGCTAGCTGTCTTGTTAAATGATGAACTGCGGCTTTTGATGCGCCATATGAATAAGTTTCAAATGCTGCAACATTCATTCCATCTATCGAACCAATGTTAATAATCCTTGAAGGATCATCTATTGTTCCCTTTACTCTTAATAAAGGTGCAAGTTCCTGAGTTAAGAAAAATATGCTTTTCACATTCAAATCCATAACCTTATCCCAACCACCTTCTGAGAAAGCTCCAAAAGGCTCAGCCCATGCTGCTCCTGCATTATTGATTAAAAAATCAATATGCTCTTCTTTATCCTTAATTTCATCAGCAAAAGCCTTAATACCGTCCAAACTACTTAGATCACTTGCAATAGAAATACACTCTCCGCCATATGTATTACTTAGCTCTTCGGCTTTTAAATGAAGCTCTCGCTCTTTTCTGGCAGTGATATAAACTTTTACACCATTAGCAAGAAAACCTGCAGCTATCATCTCTCCAATACCTCTGGAACCACCAGATATAACTGCAATTTTACCTTCGATACCAAATAGGTCATTTATTTTCATTTGAAAACTCCTAAGAAATAATAAATTTAAACAATTATATATCCTTTTTAAAATATAAATTTATTTGATGCCTATAAAAAATAAAAAATTTAGAGATAAGTGTTTGATGATGCATTCCAATGTAAAATGATTAAATGGAACTATTCACAAGCATCTTATGGCTTGCCTTATCTTTAACCTTACTTATATGGGGAGCTAATAAATTTATAGACAATGCTTCCACTATTGCAGGAAAAATCGGTATAAGTGATTTTATTATTGGGCTAAGCGTTGTTGCATTAGGCACCTCTTTCCCAGAAATATTTGTAGGAATATCATCAATTGTTAACAACACTGAAGAAATAGCTCTTGGAACTATAGTTGGATCTAATATTTCAAATATTGCATTAATTTTTGGTGTTTCATGCATTGGTTATACTGCTGCAATAAATCCATCTTCAAAAAGAAATTTTGGTGCTCTTGCGATGAGTGTCCTAGTTGCTATATATGCTCTAAGTGATTTGAATATTAGTCAGCTAGATTCACTGCTCCTTCTTTTGGTTCTTGGTTATTTTATTTATGTTATGGCTACGCAACTAAAAGACTCTGATCAGCCTGCAGAAATAAGTGATGCAACTTTTTTAAATCTTTTTACTTTTCTTGTTATTGGTCTGATTGCTCTTGTAATTGGTTCAAATTATGCAGTTATTCATGGAGAAAAAATTGCGCTTCTAGTTGGTATACCAAAGCTTATTGTAGGCCTTACTGTATTAGCTCTTGGAACCAGCCTTCCAGAATTAGCAGTCACCATTAGTGCTCTTATAAAGAGAAAAAATCAAATGGTTCTTGGTAATATTATTGGTTCAAATGTTCTAAATATTGCTGTTGTAATGCCTATCTTGGGAATATTCTCTAATCAAAACTATGATGCATCGATAATAACAAGAGACATGATTGTAATGTCTGCTCTAACCCTTGTATTTATTCTCATAGCTTTGAGCTTTAACTATAAAAATATATCACCCAATATCTATAGATTCTTGGGAGTATTTCTAGTATCTGGATATGTTACCTATATAGGTTTTTTAAGCGGTATCTTTTAAGGGTTTAAAAAGAAGCAAAAACGCTAAGCAGAAGGTAAAAGTTATAATTTCAAAAATAAAAAAAGTATTAACTAATGGTGGCGTGGATGGAATTGCTGAAAATATTATTCTACCAGTAGCAATGCTTCCGGTTAGAAACATTAAAAGTTGTAGAGATTTTTTCATATAACTTAATGAAAAAATACCAATAAAACATAAAATTCCAACACCAAGATTCAGACCGCCATATATACCAGCAAGCTCAGAGTAACCAATCATGCTTGAAATAGTTAAGCCAATATATTCAGTTATGGAAGGATAGTCTGCACCTACTGCAGAAAATAATGGAGAAAGTATTGCCCATACACCAATACCAAAATACATAAGTGTCATTGATAAAAGAAATAATCTAATAATCCAAATCATCGTAAGCTCCCTATTTTATATCTATTAAGCTATATTACATGCTTATGAATTATTCTAATATAAATGCATAAATATTTTACTTATTTATTAACACTAATTGTAAGCATGAATGGATTTACAGACTTTGATAGGCTTGGCCCAGAGGATATTTTAATTACACCCCTTCCATTACCTTATGATGAAAAGGTAGTTGATTCATTGCAACTAGATGAATTTATTGACCTGTCTATCACCAAAGGTAAGCAACCTGTTGTTATATTTGGTGGTAATTGGTGTCCAGATTGCAGAATCCTTGAAGGTACATTAGCTATGCCAACTATTAAAAAATTTTTACAGCAGCATTACCAAGTAATGCATATCGATATTGGAAGATATGATAGAAATATGGAGCTAATGGATCACCTGAATATAGAATCTAAAAAAGGGGTTCCAAGGGTTGTTATATTAGATTTAGAAAAAAATATTGTTAACTCGTCTACAAGTAGTGAATGGACAACTGCTAGAGATAGAAAACAACAAGAGATTTACAACTATTTTCAGAAATTTTTATCTAATAATTAGTATTTAAAATGCTTGATCTCTTCTCCGCTTTTTCCAATTTCAGTCATAGCTTTAATACCTATTTCTAGATGAAGATCTACCCATTTCTGGGTAACTGCTTTATCTGATTCTTCTGTTTTGACTCCATCTAGAGTAAGAGGAACATCTGATACAAGCAATAAAGCACCTCTTGCTATTTCATTATAATGACCAACAGAAAAAATAGTTGCCGTCTCCATATCTACACCAATCGATGTAGTTTGCTTTAAACGTTTTAAAAATTTCTTATCATGCTCCCAAACCCTTCTATTCGTTGTAAAAATAACACCTGTTCTGTAGTCACTTTGTTTTTCAATGATAATATCTGATACAAATTTATGTAATTTAAATGATGGAAGTGCTGGAACCTCTGGAGGAAAGTAGTCATTAGATGTTCCATCTCCTCTTATG
>Ga0257110_1001422_pt1 | contig 11339 bp, 24 predicted proteins | sample LP_taG_7_FD_190184 | JGI IMG/M metagenome (GOLD analysis project Ga0257110, IMG submission 190184) | Marine microbial communities from Northeast Subartic Pacific Ocean, Canada - LP_J_2015_P26_10m | ecosystem: Environmental > Aquatic > Marine > Oceanic | place: Canada: Northeast Subartic Pacific... | reverse complement strand
TAAGTTACTACAGATAAACTCTCATTATCTAAAAGGTCTTCTTTTTCGCTTAAAACATTAACTATTTTATTTAGTATCCATAATGGATATTTCACATTGTACATTTTTTCTCCTTGTTGTCTTAATAATTAGACTTTATAAATGCGTAAAAGGTTACAACTAAATTAAATTAATTCAGCTATAACCTTATCAGCGCAATCGTTACAGATTAATTGATATTGTTCTTCAGGTGCATATTCTTCAGAACATTCGTCGCATTCGTGCAATGGTACACTCATGAGATTTTCTCATAAGCGTAACCACTACCCTTAACAATGTCATTAAAGACACTGCCAACGCTATCAGTAGAGCTGTTAACTTTACTTAGTGTTTTATAACGCGAAAATGGTACATCACTATATCTATAAGTAGCACCACTATTAAAAGTAACAAATAGATTACTTTTTTTCCAATCACTTATATAAGCAATTGTTTGGATAACAGAACTTCTAGAACAACCAAAAATTCTACTTCGCTTGAATATCATATATTCTCCTTATTGTTTACATTAATTAGACTGTTTTGTATCCTTAATGGTTACATCATTTTCTAATTTTTTTTGTCTTTTATTTTCAGCCTTAGCCTTCAATAGCATGTCTAATATTCCAATCATATATATTTAGACTTCCTTCCTGTGTTTTGGTTACATATTTATTATTTCTTTTAAATCGAGTTAAATCTATTTGCATTAGATCTACGAGAAGAGTCAGAACTTTTTCATATTAGGGGAGATTAAAAGTCTCCCCTAATCGAACAACTAGTGATAATAGTATCAAAGTTTAAGCAGCCACCCCCCAGATGCAGTTTATAAAATAAGTCGAGTCGGCTTAGATTATCACGCCTAAAGTCAGCAGTTTTCCTGCCTTACATTTCCACGCCGATGACACATCGAAACGCTTCTTATAAACTATAAAAATCTAATAGTACTTCCAACCCTTAATCTGGATTTTTAATTTATACTAACAAAACCTTTTTGGGTTACCCACCCTAAGTATTTTTGCGTTCTGTTTTATGGCTATCTGTTTAAGACTGCCGATTTACTATATCTAATTAATCTTCATCAATTAATTCACAGATGAAACTCTCATCAACGATAAACTCAACTTCGTTAGAGTCATCAATTGCAATGCCCACAATTTTTACACTGTTTTTCCACTTTGCAAAAGATTTGCCCAAGTCGGAACGAACATACATTCCTCCTTTAAACTCCTTCTCAAAGTCAGCATCTTGATTCCAAAAGATTACTTTATCCATATTTTTCCCTTCATTGTTTAAAAACATACTGCGACTGTGTCAAAGCTAACTCTTATCTTGCAAGATTAATTCCACTTTGGTGGAGCTTAGCGTATATTCACTGCTAGTGTTCAAGGAGATAAACCGAGCTTCCTTCTTAAGTTAGAGCCATTGGGTAACTTAAGACATACAACAAGTGTCATCCTTATGAGAACTGTGTTAATGCCTTAGCCTAAAGACCTTCGCAATCAACACAATCGCACTATGTTTTTTTCCTTCTAATACTTAGACTGCGTGCAACCAATAAAGGTTACACACAATCTTTAATTTTTTATTTATTTTCGCATTCGTCACAAATAAACCATCCATTCGTGCAAATCACTCCACACTCAGAACACTTCATTTATTTGCTTGGAATCTTTTATTTAATTCCTTCTTTACAGCCCTAGCAGTATCTCCATGCCATGACTGAGCGTTAGCTAGAAAATAAATGACTATGTCATCGCCATCATCGTAGAAGTATTTATCTTCTATCGAATCAAGTGTTGACATTGCATCTAGATAAGGAGCTGCAGCAAAATTTACATTCGCCCAATCTTCTCTAACTACTTGAGCTATTTCACTCAATTTTTTATCTTCTAATTTCATATTTTCCTTTGTTGCTTATTAATTAGACTCCTTGTAGCCATAAAAGGTTACAAGGAATCTAAGAAATATTTTTACTCTTCTTCGCTAAATAATATGTTGTCTACAAATGCCGATAGATGCAAGCCATATAGAGCATCTTCAGTGCGTACACTTGTAGCACCTTTAAACTCTATTTGGAAGCCATCTTCCCTTTTTGGTAAGTCAAGCATGATATCAAGGTAACTAGAATCTCTCTCTATCTCACCTTGTACAACATTCTCTATTACTTGTTTAGCAAGTGGAATCATAACCAATGGTATTGGTGGATAACAATTGCCTCTAAAATGAGCCTTCAAGCCTTCATCTAAGCCAAGTATTTGACTTACATTCATAGCTGTTGAATATCCCATATATGTCTTCTCCTTTGTTGCGTACTAATTAGACTCCTGGAACTCGAAGAAGGTTACATATTTTTTAAATTTTTTTATATGGCCTATGGATCTATAGATTTATAATTACATTGGAAACTCAGAAAGAGTCAGATCTTACTAACTTTGTAACACACATCAACTTGTAAATTATCCTATACCTTTACAAGTGCTAGTAGATTTTCTATATAGGTCAAATCATACCTCAATGTGCTACAAGCTTAAAACCATAGGGGGCTTTCGCCCCCTACAATTAACAACAAGGGGTTGTTAAATTTTTTTAATAGCCTCAAACAGGTCTATTCTATCCCCCTCGTAGGTGTCAACTAAGACTTTAGGCAAACCATTATCCTGCACTTCACAGATAAAATGATAGGTATACTCTTGCCAAGCGTCGACATCCTTATTCGTAGGCATTATGCCAACGCTTAAAAAGTCTAGAGGGTTATCAGCCCAAGCGTCTGCAAAGTTTTGTGCTAAATATACTATATATTTCGCACTTAAATATGAGCTATCGTTAAAACGACTATCCATACTTGTATCCCTTAAGGTCTCTAAGAACTCTTTTATATCAAGTCCTGCTCCCTCAATGTACCCATCCCAATGTCTGTAAATAACAGCTGTTGGCTTTTGCATTTCTAATTGTTCTTCTGAACTATAGAATTTATGTAGACTTCTAGTCCCCATAATATGATTCTCCTTTGTTGCTTAATAATTAGACACCCTGCAACCCAAAAAGGTTACAGGATTTCTAAAATAATTTTAGGCTCGAAGTTCTTTGAACCTCTCACCCTCTTTAGGATTAGTTATCATTTCGCCAATCATTGTATATTCGCCAATGTAACCACCTCTGTTGTTTTCCTCATCAGCTTGAATAACCCATCGTCTATATGAGTTGTCCTTTAGTAATAAGGTAACCACTATATTAGAGCTATCTAATTCCCATTTGCCATCTCTGTCAAACCAAATATTTTCATAATTGATATCGACAATAGTTGCGTCAATTAGCTTTGGTATATCAAGCGACACGAAGCCCGAGTTCTCTAACATTGCTAAAGAACTGTCTTTGGTCGAAGTTATACATAAGCCATCATGGTTATATATCTCTGTTTGGTCTTTTGGTTGTAAGTCTCTTAATAACATACATCCTCCTTTGTTGCGTACCTAAATTAGACTATCCCTAGAGGTAAAAGGTTACAGCTTTTTTAAAAGTTTTATCTCAACCTAAACTATAGGTATAGATACTCTGGCCCCTGGTTAAATCTATAATCATTAAGGCTGCAGAAAGAGTCAGAATGATAGATCATACTTTGGCCTTAACACCTAAGTCAATATATCAAGAGTTTAGTTCGAACTAACTCGTTAGAGTTTTAGGCTATCGCAGGTACTTTCCTTTCGATACTGTTGCGTTTCGTGAATTTAGTTAGGATATCTGTCAAATGCTTTTATCCTAGGATAAACATTATCAAGAGATTGCCCTCTATTTCTTCGTGAGTAACTGTAGTTTCGATAGTGTAGTATGAACGACTTTACGCCCCTCCCAAATATATTGACTTAGCTATTAAGCCCTTATATAACTTAGACTACCTGCAACCTAAAAAGGTTACAGGTTTTCTAAAATTTATTCTTCTTCGTCAAATATTTCAATATCAAGATTTACTGCAAACGATTGATATTTATTTCTGATTTGCACAATAGCTTCATCTTTACTATTAGCACGAACAGAAACATCTTCACTCACAGTTGCATAATATTTCTTCATTATTCCTCTTCTAGGTACGCCATATTAGGGACTTCATATCCCCATTGGTTTTCTAGAGTATGTATTATGTTAAGGATTTCTTCCCTAGCATAATTTTCCTCAGTACCACCTTCTCTAATAATTTCAAGCAATCGCTTGACTACGAAGTCAATCATTTGATTTCCTCCTTGACTTCCTTGATACAACTATGCTGTAGGAATTTTATGTTAGGAACATTACCACCAAAAAGGTGTGATACCCACATACCTATTTCCATATCAAGTGCCTCAGTAAAAAAGCCTACTTGTTCTTTATCAGCTTTATCGTGAGCCTCCCAAAATTCTTCACCTAAATCTGCTTCATCAAATCTAAGTGTGAACTTTCCGATTATCTCGTGTTTGTTAGACATTTCTTCTCCTTGTTTTGCTTGTACTATTTAGACTTCATCTTTCTCTAAAAGGTTACATATTTTTTTAATTTTATTGGATTGGCCACTCTTAACAAGTGGCCTCCCCAACCATAAGCAACCAAGGAGGTATTTACGACTATGATCTTAAACCATTGGCCCCTTGTTTTTAGTCAGAATATCGTGAAGGCAGGAGTTACACTGTACCCCTGCCAACGCCAATCGATTAGTTTTACGAATTATAATTCTATTAATTCGCCCTTGTTATCAAAGTGTCCCCAATCAGCATTACCACCTTCTTCGTGCCACCTAACGCTTCCTGTTAAGTCGTACTTACGACAGATATAAGCAACCAATTCATAGGGAGGTCCCCATGCAGATTGATTACTAAATTCAATCATTGTACTTTCTGAACCATTGGATATATCAACTAAGATATCACCATGAACTTCTTCTACAGGTGTAGGAGTAACCCATTTGGTTCCCCAATTATTTCTACGCCATTCGTACCAATCACTACAACCATACTCAGCATAAATCTTTTCACCTTCTTCAGTAAGAGAATAAGTTTTATTTGGATATTCACCTTCACTAATAGTTATAGGTACAAGAGTTAATGTATCATCGTGTTTGTTATCCATTCTTTGGTCTACAAATTCGCCTTCAGCGTTTTTGTAAGCCCAATTCTTCAGAGACAACCCTTCGTGTGTCATTGCACCACTTGTTATTTGGTCAAGCACCTTAGGTGTAGGTCTGATACTAGTAAGGTCGAAACTATCAACTTCTTCATCGTTATCCCAACTAGAGTATTTAATTGTATTATCTTCTATAAGCTTAGAAAGAACATTTGTGTCCCCTTCAAGTCTTATAGTGTTATCACAGTAGTTTGGCATTACGCCTCCTTAGTATTGCTATCGGCTTTCGCCCTCATATATTAGACATGCAGTATGACAAAAAGGTTACATACTTTTTTAAAAAAATGGTAAAGGACTTAGGTGTTGTCCAATGTGTGCTAACTCCCGATACAGGGTGGTGTTTTTTACCCAGCTCACCTGGTTCTATTACCATTGTGGATCTAGAAAGAGTCAGATCTTATCTGTAATTCCTCTTACGAGGAGGTTTGCGCTTTGGTTTTTTTCCATCTCTTCGTGCTTTCTCTTGAAGCCACTCATCTAATAAACCTATAAACATCTATACCTCCTCATAATTAATCCCAAAACAGTTCGTAGTCGCCCTCAGAATATGTCCTGCCATCAGCCTGATGTGTGTCAAATTGGTCATCAGGGTCTTCAATCTTTTCAAATTTCCCTAAATCTTCTTCGACAAACCATCCACATTCATTTAGTCGAACAGAAGACATCTTATTGCCTCCACCATTCTCTGTTAGGTCTGTTATATAATCAACAGCCTCACCTGGGCTATCTGCTTGTACAAAGGCCTCAGACTCTTGTGTGTACTTTACTTTATATAAGTTACCCAAGTTCTACCTCGCCTTCTGTATTCAATCGACACATTGGTTGACTATCGAAGTGAATAACACTTCTGTCTAAACCTGAACTTCTATTCAGGTCCTGTAATATGTCTGTGAGAATATCAAGCTTATCATCGTGGCTTACCACTAATGTTATGCGTGATATTTCTATTGCATTTTGCATATTTTTCCTTTCGTTACTTACTTTGACTTCTTCTTTGAAGAAGGGTTACATAGTTTTTAAACTAATGTGCAGCAGCTTTGAATGTCTAGATTATCTAGAAATTTTATCACCCGAAGGTTCCTCTCGCATCTCTGCACAAGTGGAGGCATCGGGAATCGAACCCGAGTTTAGATGATCTGGGGTTGCCAAATCATCTACTTACCATTTGCCCCCTAATTCTTAGACAGTTTCAACAACTGTTAAGAAGTTAGGTGAGATGTGCCATGTAACAGCTCTATCTGTCTCTTGCACCTTCACATTTTTCTTCATGATAGAAATGATTTCCCCTGTTTTAGGGTTACCTTCTTTATCTTGAAACGATACAGTGTCACCTTTACTAAATTGTCTGAGCTCGACTGTACGCATATAGTTCCTTCTATCGTCTACAGCTGTAGCTACAGAGTTAAGGTCACTAGCTTCCATTGTTTGTATTACTTTAATAACTGTGCTTAGGTCAGTCATCATATCCACCTTTCACTTGTGTTTAATAGTATTCTGCTTATCCAATAGTCTCCTTGAGGTTCAATACTAAAATATGTTGATATTCTGTCTTGAACTTCGTCATAGAATTTATTGAATTCTTCTTGAGCCTCTGGTAGAAACTCAGTTGTACCACTCTCATCAACAGTCTTCATATATAATTTTGTGTCCCCTTGATATTTTGCGTACATAATCATGTCAGCAATGTCACAAGTAACAGCTATCATATCTGAGTTGTTGATAACATTGTTTACTTTTATTTTTTCTTGCATACTACTTTGACTCCTCTTCTTCTTAAATGGTTACATAGTTTATAAAGTTTTTTATTGAAGAAGTTAGCAGTATTAGGTGTCTTGTTCATTAAGACCAGGGAATTAGTCACAATAAAAGCAGCAAATTCCTCCAGATCGCAGCCAGATCCATCCAGATCATTAGGCCTGATGCCCCTATATATAGTATGTTTTACCTCATTAAGGCCTGAAAAAGAGTCAGAATACAGCAAATTACCGGGTTGATCTGGTTAAATTGCAGCATGATCAGCGGTCTGGATCTATATATTAACTCATTAAGGTCCTGGAAATAGTCACAATATACTACCCCAGGTGTGTGTATCTATGTGTTCTTAGTTGTTGATAGGCTATACAGGTTATGATTACCTTCGTTTTCTATTTCTTTCACTAAATTTCTTAGGTTGTATAGGTCTTTTGTAATTACCTTTCATGAACTCTTTAAGAACATATTTAGCGTCTCCGTGTGGAAGCCAAATTGCAGGTTGTGTTTTAGCTCTTCTTCTTATTCTTTCTAGTTCTTTTAAAGCTTTTGGGTAAGCTGGTGTATTCTGGGGAATATTCTTAATAATCCAAGCCTGTACACCATCAAGGTCTGCTCCATATTTATTTACTATATGGGTGTTATCCAAATCATTTATATATCTTTCTTGTGCTCTTATTTCAGGAAAGATAGTTGCTAATCTATCGTAAAATTCAGGGTCTTCCTTTGCCCATTTATCTAGTTTTTTTGAATTCTCTGTGTTTAAAGGTGTAGCAACTCTAAAGGTATCCTCTGCCCATAATTGTGATTCGTACCAAGATGTATAAGTTTTACCCGTATCGTGGAAATATTTAAATATATCATCAACTTCCCAATCATATATAGGCTTACATAACTTAACTCTTGTGTTGTTCGGACTTTGTGAAATGTAATTATCATACAAAGCATTAACAACAGACCTGTATCTTACTAAAGATTCAGAAGCTCTTATTCCAGTCATTATGGCTACACTACCTTTATACTTTTTGGCAATGATGTTATCTACTGTGTATTGAGTGTTTACTGTTTTTGTATCACTTAAAGTCTCTGCCCAGGATGGTTTAGGCCTCATCCAATTTCTATCTTTAAAAGGTGTCCAAAAAACAATAGAAGTACTTTCTCCTAAAATATACTTTGTACTTCTTAAAGGTATCGCATACCAAGTTAAATTACACCAAGGTTGCTGTGAATACCATTGAACTGTATCTAATACAGCTGTAGGTACTAACTCTTCGTCTCTAAAGATTACATCTATACTGTCATATCCTTTTTCTTGTGCTACTTCCCAATGTAAATTAATGAGAACAGCTGAATCTTTGCCACCTGAAAATGATGAAACTACATTATCATGCAAATCATATATATGATGTATTCTTTTTTTAGACTCAGTTAAGACATCTGTGTCTATAAAGTTTCTTTGTCTTGCCAATTAGAAGTCGTCTGCACCTTCGAAATCAAGATTATCAATTATTCTCGTACGCATAGAATTAATTTCATCTTGAGCTTTACGGTCTAGTAGTCTTTCGATAGCACCTGTTATAGTTCTAGTTACTGTTAGCTTTTCATTCGGTGTGAATAGCTGATTCTTTTCACAGTATTCTAGAAACTCTTTAGTCTCACTTATTAGTTGTAACGGTGTCATTTCTTTTTCTTTCATTCTTCTTCTCCATATATTAATTTTTTTATATGACTATCTAATCGTTCCGCATGAGTGTCACCATGCTCCATAACTCTTAAAAAGTCTAAGAATTTATAAAATACTTGTTGTTCATATTCTGTATCAAACATGATGTCAAAGTATTTATTATCTTCTCTTTCTGCTTCTTCGTATTCAGGTTTATCAAACTCTAAAGAACTTTCTGTATCTTCAAACATATCGTTCATATCTTTGTTAGATATTCCTAGGTCTGATAAATCTGCTGTCGAATCTTCAATCATTTCTATTGCCTCAAGTAGTTCAGGAGTATTCCAACCACCGAGTTCTTCTAGTCTGTTATCTGCAATTAAATAAGCCATAGCATCTTGTTCATTCTCTATATTTACACCTGAGACAACAGGAACTAACCATTCTCCATCTTTATCTTCTTTGAGGTGATCTGGGAGACTTAAGCTTTTCTTTTGCATAAGTTCTAATGCTTTTTTTCTTCCATGACCTGCTAATAACTTACCTGTGTTGTAATTTTTTATAAAAGGAGTTACAAAACCAAATCTTTCTATAGACAACATAATCTTTTCTATGTCGTGATTTTTTGGATTTTTAGGTTCAACTTCTAAGTTAGAAAGTCTTAACCATTCAATATTTAGTTCATCACTCATCTGTTACTCCCTTTACATGTTCTACTAGCCTTCCAGATACACTGTTAATATCTGAATTGTCTTTGAGCCACTCTAAAAATTTAAACCAATTACCTTGTTGTGTTGTGTCATCAAAAACCATTCGATATTTTATTCTTGGGTCTCCGAGTCCTCTATCTGTATCATCAGTCTCCCAATCAGCTTCTATGTTGTCTAGTATTGCTTGTGCATCAGTGTGGTCAAACCCAACACCTTCTAAGTTATCAATATCTTTTAACATATCTAATAAAGCTTTTTCGTCCCAACCACCAATCTCTGATAGCTTGTTGTCTGCAATAAGATAAGATAAAGCTTCTTCTTCATTTTCAAAGTTAAGACCTGTAACAACAGGAACCAACCACATACCGTCATCATCTTTGAGTATTCCTCTAGGTAGTGAGTATTCACTCTTGTACATATTGATTAAAGCTTCAAGTCTTCCATGACCTGCTACTAGTTTTTTAGTATCATCGTTTCTTATTAAAGGAGAAGTAAATCCAAATCTTTTTATAGCTGTAATCAAAACACCTATGTCGTGGTCTTTAGGGTTTATGTCTGCACCTAATATCTCATCTATGCGTATGTATTTAACTTTAGGTTCCATTTTTATCCTTCCAAAAATTATTTTTAGCTTCTTCTATATACTGTAATTTTTTACCTAATGGGTTGAAGTTAACAGTTTCTTGTTTTCTATATTTTGCAATTTCTTCAATCTGTTTTGTTCTAAATTTAGTATATGCAGTAAAAGCAACTGCTGTATTATATCTAGGGTAAATAGTAAGTCTTTTTTTTCCTACATAGTTATGTATAGATTGATATGCGATTGTGCTACCTTGACAAAACTCATCAAATTCTACAGGTGAACAGTTTAAATCTTGCCAGTAATTTCTCCACTTCTCAGGTTTTAAAACATATATATGCTCATTAAATTCTTTTGTGTTTGGATAAAATTCTTGAAACTGTTGAGCCATTTTGGTATATTGCTTTAAGGATTTAAGAGTAGGATCTGTTGTTCTTCCTGACAAAAAATAAGAAAGTGTGGCACCTCGACTAGCAGGTAATCCAATCAAGGAAGCCAACGCTTTGTAGCTCATACTAGGATGCTCTCTCCTAATTGTGCTTACTATTTTTCCTAAAGAATTAGCCGAAAGAAGTTTTAAATAGTCTTCTTTCATTATCTAAATCTCGTTATAGGTAATTTTCCTGTTGCTTTAGCCCAAGTTTGTATATCTTCTTTGTACCATAAAGGTGTCTTACCATTGTTAAGATAAGCCTTAGGTACGGGCATTTTTTTTCTATGAAGCCATACAGCAACTCTGTTAGGCTTCACAGACAATAGTTCTGCAACTTCATGTGTAGAAACTATATTTTCCATTTAGAACGGTGCTTCGTTTTCAGCTATTTGTTCCATTGGTCTAGCCACTGGTTCTTCTGCTCTACCTGTTGCAGGTAAGTTAGAACCTTGGCTTACAACTGAACCACCTTCTGAGTCTGAAGCATAACCTTGGCTCATACCACCAACCTGGGAATACTTGAGCGACACTCCTACATCTTCAGCAACAATTTGTGTTGAAGACCTTTTGATAGGATTACCATCAGCATCTTTGCCACTCTCATATTGGTTAATTTCTACCCTTCCTGTTACAACAGCTCGAAAAGATTTCTTTCCTCCTGCGACAACAGACTTAAAGGTCTCGTCAATGTTTTGTGCTAAATCTCCAAAAGCTACAAAATCAAACCACATTGAGTCTTCATCTGGACCTTTAGAAACAGCTAATCTTCCTCTGCAATAAGCATTGCCATTGCTAGAGAATTGTAAATCAATGTTAGTTAAGTTACCTTGAAAGGTTCCTTGTGTAACTGCCATTTTATTTCTCCTCGTTATATCTATCCCAATTATCTTGGATAGCTTCTATTACTTTATTTAGTTCGCTAAGACGAATAATACATAGCCCATCACTTGTGCCTTCTGGCATAGCAACCATCATGAATGGTTTGCTTTTCCCATCACCGCCTATCGCATCTTTAACATTTGCCCATGATTGTTC
>Ga0257110_1001421_pt1 | contig 11342 bp, 11 predicted proteins | sample LP_taG_7_FD_190184 | JGI IMG/M metagenome (GOLD analysis project Ga0257110, IMG submission 190184) | Marine microbial communities from Northeast Subartic Pacific Ocean, Canada - LP_J_2015_P26_10m | ecosystem: Environmental > Aquatic > Marine > Oceanic | place: Canada: Northeast Subartic Pacific... | reverse complement strand
TCAGAATCAGCAGTTCCCAATCACGAAGCAGAGCCTCCCCAATCAGGGTGGTTTGGTTGCTGAGGGTAATCCTCGGCAGTCCGATCTCACTCGGAGTGACCAGCTTCTCAAGCCAGCTTCCACAGGATATGGAACGCCTGGATATATCACGCAAGGTGACATTCTCCAAGTTATTGGTTCTGGACTCTCTGCCCGCTCGGATACCTTTACGGTCCGTTCCTTTGGCGAGTCTCGTGATATTAATGGTAAGGTCCTTGCGAAAGCTTGGTGTGAGGCAGTTGTTCAGCGCACTCCAGAGCCCGTTAGGCCTGATCAGGTCACTGGGTTAAACCCACGGGTCCCCGTGGATGGCGAGGTGAACTTTGGGCGGCGCTTCGAGATTGTTTCCTTCCGCTGGCTTCACGCCGACGAGGTGTAGTCCTCGCACTAGGAAGAGCATTCCCCCCCCAAAAGGCTTCGGTGTCCCGGAGCCTTTTTATTTTTCCACTCGACGGCTCGCTATGGTTGGGTGAATTTGCAGAGAGATATCGATTTAATTTGTTATGAAACTACTTCCCTTTTTTGTATCTGCGTTGACTGCTTTTCCATTTTTGCTCCATGCCAAAGCTCCGAAGGAACTGTTAAAAGAAGCTCAGACTAATGCGGCTCAGTCTAAGAAAGATGTCCTCATGATCTTCTCAGGCTCGGCTTGGCACCCTCAAAGCAAGTCCTTCGAAGAGAAGGTTCTTAAGACCGATCCATTTAAAAAGGCGATGGGTAAAGATTTTGTGCAAGTGCTTTTCGAAATTCCCCGGACACGGGACGAAGCTCACGAACAGATTCTCGAGCTTGAGCAGGATTACCATTTCAAGACCATCCCATCAGTAGTTTTGACCGATTTCAAGGGTAGGCCTTATGCTTATTCGAGCGAGACTCGTGAGAATGCTACCGAGTATTTGAAGCACCTTGGGGAGATGCATCAGGTTCGAGTGGACCGTGACAAGGCGTTCGCTGCTGCCCTTAAAGAGAAGGACCTCAAGCGTGCGGAGCTTTACGTAAAGGCACTGAAGGCTCTCCCTCAAACTTTCATTCGCGATTATTATGCACCAGAGCTAACCCTTATTGTCGAGGCTGACAAAGATGGGACGACCGGGTATGTGACTGAGATCAAAAAAGCCGAGGCGCTTAAACAGGAGAAAGCGCGATATAACATGATGTTTCGTGATAAGAAATATGAGGACATCATTAAAGCATCCAAGAAGGATGGGGAAAACCTTAAAGGGGAGGACGCCCAGCGGATTAAGATGTATGAAGTCCAAGCTCTTTATTCTTTAAAGAAGTATGACGAAGCCGTAGTTGCGATTGTGGTAATGAAGAAACTTGCACCTGAGTCAGACCTTGGTAAGCAGGCCGATAAATTCGGTGATCAGATCAAAGGAGCAAAAACCCGGGCTGCAAAAATAAAAGAGATGGCCAAAAATCCAAAGCCTCGGAAACCAATTGTCTCTAAGCCGGTTGCTATTGTCACTGATATCAATGAGCTAAAAAAAGATGCCAAGACAGCAGAGGAGGATTTAGTCAAAGCTATCGCCGGCGAGAAGGATTTGCAGAAGTCCAAGGCCGAAGTAGATCAGAAAATAAAGACGGCCGAGGCAGCTTTAAACACACTTCGTGATGCCGGGGAAAAGGCTGATACTGCCCTGAAAAATGCCGTTACGGAGCGTGAGAAACTAGCCCGTAAAGCTCAAGCACTGAAGGACGTGGTGGAAAATCACGAAGCGATGGAAAAGCGTAAGCGCGATATAAGCGAGCTGGAGAAGCGTGCTGCTGCTCTGCAAAAGCAGGCAGATGATCTCCGGAAGCAAGCCGATAAGATCAAGAAAGGAAACTAGCCCGATGTTTAGATTGGCCCTTGTCTTAGTCATGATTCTACCTCTTCAAGGGGCTTGGCTCACCGATCTTAAAGAAGCTAAGAAGCAGGCGTCTGAAGAAAAGAAGGACGTTTATTTGGTTTTTTTAGCCACTGAAATTTCCGGGGCATGCGTTCAATTCAAGAAACGCGTGCTCTCCCAAGATTTGTTTCAAGGAGCTATTGCAGACCGTTTCGTGCCTGTTCTTTTGGATGTTCCTCTCAAACAGACTCCTGGGATTGTTTCTCCGCTTGCTGCCAATCGAGTGGTGGCAGAGACTTTTGGAGTTGATCGGTATCCGATGGCCTTTTTTCTTAATTCTAAAGGGATCGTTTATGCTCGGGAAATCGGGGCAGCCACTAATGGACCACTAAAGCACGCTGCCAAAGTCATTCGACGATCTAAGGATCAAGTGGCGAGATTGAAATCAATCAAAGAAGCTTATCAGCAGAATGGTCTTGAGAGGGCTAAGAGTTTGATAGCTCTGGTTAAGAGCACTCCTCGGGGATCAGATCCTTCCCTCGACGCTGAACACCTTGAAGAGCTCGCGAGGCTTGATCCGAATGACTCTCTGGGCTTCCAAAAGAATCATCTTGCAGAGAGAGGATTTGCGGATTTGGATCGTGGCCTCGAAGAGGTGTTCCACAAGGATTCCTATGACGAGGTGATTCAATTGGTCGACGATTATATCACCAGATTTGAGCCTAAAGGAGCTCTGTTACAAAAAGCCCTTTTTCCTAAGCTTGCTGCCTTAAATCACGGTAAGCAAACGGCGGAGGCGATTAAGGCTGCGGAGGCAGTTATTGCGGTCGATGCCAATTCTTCACATGGTAAACTAGCCGCTCAGATCCTGAAGCGGCTTAAGTCAAAGTAGCGGAGCGGATCATTAGAGTGCTCGCCCGTAGGAATCGCAGCGGTTATGCCAACCTGGTCTCCAACGTGACTCGCCGCGTGCTCTAGGAGAATTGGTGATTCGCAGATCAAGCCTTCTCTTGGCTGCTGCGCAAAATTCGCGGGCGGCGGCTTGTCCTGCCGGAACATCCTTCATCTCCATGAGAACCCACATTAGTCCCCAGCCTTGATTGTTATAGCGCTCGGTGGGGTTTGTTCCGTCGCCCTTAAAGTTGACGTAGTCAACCAAGGCATAAACGCCATTTGCACTTGAGGCTACTTTGTTGTAATTCGCTTTGAGACGCGTCCGCTCTTGGCTTGGTGCGGCATGCATGATCCTAGGAAGAGCCGCCTGCGATTTGTAGGCAATGAACTCGGTCTGAATCGTTATGTTCGCCGCCAACCATTTACGAAGACCGGCCAACTGCGAGCCGTTGAAATCGCGAATAAAGGAGGGCTTGTTAGGCCAGGGGCAATTGGGGTTTCGGCCAACTACGGGAACCTGCAGACCTCGCTGAATTGCGTAGTTGACGAACTCGGGCCAAGTCTCGCTCCAGCGTCCGTTGAAACCTCTTGGATACCAGATGAAGTGTCCGATTCCGAGTGATGGGAATTCTTCCCCGTCATTCCAATGAGTTAATCCGGTGACCTTACCTGCTGATTCATTTTGCCAAATTTTTCGACCAATTGATGATTTTTGAGCCGCCGTGAGCTTTAGCGTTCCTGCGTTCAGAGCTGCTGTTGGCTCAATTGCGCGAGGTCCGTGCGGCCGGGGTTGGCCAATTGGCGGGTCCGCCGAGCATCCAGGCATGAGGCAAAGGATAGGCAGAACGAATCGAGCAACTTGCATATCGGGAAGAATGCGCTCAAAGTCGAGACATCGCAATGGACAAAAACGAACTTCTTAAAGTCCTCACGCCCAGTTCTCAGGATGTGGTGAAGATTTTTCTCACGGCGGTCATTATTCTTATCGTGACCAAGCTTCAGCTATTGAGTGATCGACTTTCGGCTCTCCTCATCGCCCTTCCGCTTACTTCAATCCTCGCGATGATCTGGATGAGGCATGAAAGTAAGATTCCCAATCAAGCCATCCGGATTGAGAGCATTGCCAATCATGCCTACTATACCTTCTGGTTTGTTTTGCCGACTCTTCCCATGTTTCTGGTCATTCCGTGGATGCTCCGTAAAGGTCACGGCTTTTATTTTACCCTTTTTGTAAACGCGATGCTCACCATTGCTCTTTTTTGGCTATTGGTTGTGATCCTTAAAAAGTTTACCAATATCGAGTTGATGTAATGAAGTTTCTTTGCCTCCTTCTACTAACCGGAATGTCACTCGCCGCGAAAAATCGTCTCTCTGAAGCTGATGCTAGGCGCTTCGTTGACCTCGCGCTTGCTGGGCTTAATCGGGAATTTCCTAATAAGCCGGGAAACGTTTTACGCTCTCCGAAGGATGCTAAAGCTCCTAGCCAACTCACACCCGTTTTTTTTGGCCATTTCGATTGGCATTCGTCAGTGCATGGTCACTGGACTTTGGTTCGTCTCGTCCGGCTTTTCCCGAAGGCGGAATGGAATCAATCCGTGCGAGCGGAATTGGCCAAGAAGCTGACCCGAGAGGGCTTGGCAAAAGAGGCGACCTATTTGAAAAAGAATCCTTCATTTGAACGCATGTATGGTTGGGCTTGGGCTTTGCGCTTGGGGATCGAACTTCGGGCCCTTGATGACGCTCAAGGAAGGAAATGGGCGTCCTTTTATCGTCCTGTCGAGAGGGCGATTGTCCTGAATGCAAAATCGTACCTTCCCAAACTCGATTGGCCAATCCGATGTGGATTCCATCCTGAATCATCTTTCGCTTTCGGGCAATTATTAGACTGGGCCCGTTTGACTGGAGATCAGAGCTTCTCGGATCTCTTGATCAGAAAGGCAAAAAGATTTTATCTTGAAGATGTGGCTTATCCGGTTCGCTATGAACCCAGTGGAAACGATTTTTTCTCACCCGGATTAAATGAGGCAGATCTGATGCGTCGGGTTCTCCCGGCTGCTGAATATCGTAAGTGGCTTGAAAAATTCTTTCCGGGATTTGAGCTGGGGAATCTCACAACGCCGGTCACGGTGAGTGATTTCGAGGATGGTCATTTGGTTCATCTGGTTGGCTTGAATTTGAATCGGGCGTGGAACTTGCGAGGTATTACAAGCGTGTTGGATGGAAATCCAAAATTCGAATTATTAAAGGTTGCGGATGCTCACGAAAAAGCGGGGCTGCGTGATGCCATCAGCGGCCACTACGAAGGCGATCACTGGCTGGGAACCTTCGCCGTATATCTTCTCACCGGAGCCGGGGAAACCGGAAGTAAGTGATGAGTCTGGATAAAATTAACAGCCTTCTCAGGGCGCTTTCGACCAATCCATTTTACCAGAATAAATTGAATGGGCTGACTTCAGTATCTACTCTGGAGGAATATTCGACAAAGGTGCCTTTTACCACCAAGGCGGAGTTGGCGGCTGATCAAAAATTGCACCCACCGTACGGAAGTAATCTGACTTTTCCCCTCGAGAGCTATCACCGCTTCCACCAAACCAGCGGAACTAGTGGACAGCCGATGATTTGGCTTGATGATAAAGCGGGCTGGGAGTGGCTTTGCGAAAACTGGGCGTGGGTCTGGAAAAAGGCTGGAGTGACTCCCGGGCAGGCCGCCTTTTTTCCATTTTCCTTTGGCCCGTTTTTAGGGTTTTGGGCGGGTTTCGAATCGGCGGTCGGACTTGGAATTCGGGCCATTCCAGCGGGCGGACTTTCCAGTGAAAATCGTCTTAAGATGATGGAGAGGCTGCGTCCCGAAATTCTTTGCTGCACTCCAACCTATGGACTTCGATTGGCTGAGATCTCGGATGATGCGAAAAGCCTTGGAGTTAAAAAAATCATCGTGGCCGGTGAGCCTGGTGGGAGTCTGCCGAAAGTTCGTAATCGTCTTTCCGAAGCGTGGGATGCCGAAGTGATTGATCACCATGGGATGACGGAAATCGGACCGGTAACAGTAAGCGATATTACTAATCCTAGACGATTACTTGTTCGCCATGAGGCTTACTTTTGCGAGGTTATTAACCAGGACCAACAGGGGATTGGTGAGCTGGTTCTTACGACTTTGGGGCGTCACGGTTCGCCGATTTTGCGTTATCGTACAGGTGATCTAGTGCAGCCGGATGAGAGCTTCGCGCTCAAGGGCGGAATCATTGGGCGTGTCGATGACATGGTGGTGGTTCGTGGTGTGAATCTCTATCCGGGAGCGGTTGAGGAAGTCGTGCGTTCGGTTGAGGGAATTTTGGAATACGAAGTATTGATTGAAGAGGTGAATTCGATGGCGGAAGTTCGCCTTCGTGCTGAGGGATCTGGAGCGAGCGAACTTGAAAGTCGTTTGCTCGAGGTTTTTAGCCTGAGGATTCCGGTCGAGGAAGTTCCGGAGGGAACTCTTGAGCGATTTGAAATGAAATCGAAACGTTGGAAGCGTCGCAAATAACGAAATCTACTACCGCCAACCGATCGGTTGGGTCCACGCTTGTTCCTTTTGACCGGAGTAAGATGGATTTGGGTGCTCGCGAGTGGAGGTGACAACTGCGCGCACATAAAGTTCATCTCCGCTGAGCTGGTATTCCGCAGTGGTACCGGACACGGTTCCAAAAACTTCGCCAGTTGTGTCTGGGGTGCTGCGACGAGTTCCAATAAATTGGGTTTCAAAATCGACCCCTTCGATCGGAGTTATTTCGACGAGATTTTTTCGGGATCCTTGGTCGTATTTCACTTCCTTGAGTACGACGCCGGTCGAAGCGTAAAATTCTCCCCGTTCCATTGATTTAACCAATTGATTGGCGTTTAATTCTTCAGCCCAAACCATGACCCATCCCCGGCCTGGCGATACGTTGCCACCGTGGTAGTAGTGGGAGTCGTCGGTCGCCACTCCAAAGAGTGGGGGAGCATTGTGTGCGAGTATGCGCAGGGTGTTTGCGATATCCCAGATTGCTTCATCACTTGGGTGGTCCGTGTCGCCAAGGTGGTTGATGCTTGGGTGGCCGTTGTAAACCTCGAAAAATTGTTCTTCCACGACTTCGGCCAGTTGCTGCGGAGTGACGGACCAATGGAAGTTAGGGTGATTAAGGTGGGTGAGAATAGGGCGGTTAAGTCGTTCTGACTGCTCTTTGACCGCTCGTAAATTATTCCGCATTGTCTCGACGACGGAGTCGCCTCCCTGCGGTTTTATGACCTCACCTAAGTTAATAGCGTTGATGTGAATGTGATATTGCCGAAATTTATCGGTAACTTCTTCGGCTTCGATGAGAAGAAAATCACCATCAGTTTCAAAGCGGGGGCGAATTTCCTCAAGAGTTTTCAAGCGGACTTCTTCACTTCCGGGTTCGCCCCGAAGTTCGACCCAGTCTTTACCGAAGCGTTCGAGGTATTTGGCCACCGTGCCGCTATCTCCTTTTTGGCGGCGTTTCTCGACTTGTTTTACGGGCATCCATCTCTGGCCGCGGCTAAGTGTGTTGTGATCGGAGAGAGAGAGGAAATCGTAGCCTTCTTTTTTATACCAATCTACGATCATCTCCGGCAGGTCATTGCCATCGCTCCACAAGGAATGGGTGTGCGTGTTCCCCTTGAACCAACGACCCTTCTCGACCCACTCAACTTTTCCTTCGTCCGGTTCGCGCCACTCCCGGTAAACGATTACGAAAACTACGGCCAACAGGAGCAAGAGTGGGATATATATTTTCGCTTTCATCATCGAAGTCCCTTATTCCGTATAAGATAAAAAGTTGGGTTACGAATGAATTCGTGAAGTCGTTTGGTTACGATCAGGGTTTGAACCTTGTAGTCAGACCTGACTGTTAGGGTCATCCTATTATTCGTGTTGATGGAAAGTTAGCCTGTTTATTTTTTTTGGGATCTCGTGATGTGTGGTGGGCGAAGGTAGAAGGCTTCGACTGGCATGTTTAGGAGATCTTCCTGCTCTTCCGGCGAGCGTGTGAGCCACGACTTGAGAAGCCCTTCGGCATTCGAATGACTTTCTAGGCAATCGGTAATCTCTGGAAGGCGCTGGGGTGGTTCAAATGTGATTTTGGGTCCTTCGCACTTAGCTAGTAATATAGAAAATTCTTCTCTATCAAGGAGCTTGGGAGGGATTTGAGCCCGACCATTTTGGACCGGCATGAGAAAATAGGAGTCCCGCCGCGCATCTCCCACGGCCCAGATCGTTTCGTTACGAAACGCCTCGGGGACTCCCTCGAACGAGCAGAGACCAGCGACCCGGCATCCATGGACTTGGGCGATAGCCTGAGCTGTTGCAATACCAACCCGTGTTCCGTTATAGGATCCGGGGCCGATACCGACGACTATAGCGGAAAGTTTTTCATCGGAGGGAAGTTTACTAAGCAGATCTAGCAGGGGTGTGAAGAGATCACATTCCTGAGATCGCTCGCTCCGAAAGGATTTCTGGGAAAGAATGCCGCTTTCGTTGGCCAGGATCATGGTAGCTTGGGCAACACTCGTCTCTAGGGCGAGGATTGTGTGGTTCTTTGTCACGGCCATCTTCGGAAGACAGTTAATTTTTTCTAACTAAAAAACTCAAACAATCTTTGCGGGAAACCCTTGCGAACTATTGTTGGGGGCACTATGCCTCTGTCTTCCTAACTTTCACTACTTTTATTTTTATGTCTGATTACGCTAAAGGTCTCGAAGGAGTTATTGCCAATGAATCCGCACTCTCAAACGTCGAAGGTCTCGATGGTCGTCTTTCTTACCTAGGTTATTCTATCGATGAGTTGGTTGAGAATTGCAGTTTCGAGGAGACCACTTATCTTCTGCATTTTGGTAAGTTGCCAAACACAAGTGAGTTAGCTGATTTTGAAAAGTCTCTCCGGACAAATCGCGAGATTCCCCAGGGAGTCATTAATTTCCTGAAATCCGCGCCGAAAGACGCGAATCCAATGGACGTGCTCCGGACCGGAGTTTCCATGTTGGGGCTTTTTGATAAACGCGCCGGGATTGGTGAGCCGGACCAGGACGCTAACCGCGAGGTAGCCATCTCCCTCTGTGCCCAGACTTCGGTTATTGTCGCTTACTATCACCGTGCCCGTCAGGGGTTAGATTTGCCGCCTGTGCGTGATGATCTTTCCGAAGCAGGTCACTTTCTCTACCTCATTACCGGTGAGGAACCTTCCGATGCTGCAACCAAGACTCTCGATATTGCTTATATTCTTCACGCCGACCATGGCATGAATGCTTCGACATTCTCGGCTCGTGTGACAGTTGCGACTCTTTCCGATTTTTATTCCGCGATGACCTCTGCGGTTGGAACGCTCAAAGGACCTCTCCATGGAGGTGCCAACGAAGGCGTGATCAAGATGCTTCAGGAAATCGGCAGCCTTGATAAGGTCGATGCCTACGTTGAGGACTGCTTGGAGAATAAAAAGAAGATCATGGGAATCGGCCACCGCGTCTACAAGGTGCTCGACCCCCGCGCACCTCATCTCCAGAGGATGGCGGTCAAGCTTACCGAGGAGTTGGGTGAGACCAAGTGGATCGACATGTCCGAGCGGATTGCCACTATGATGCGCGAACGAAAAGGGTTGAATGCCAACGTTGATTTCTATTCCGCTACTGTCTATTATTCTCTCGATATTCCGACCGATCTCTTTACACCAATTTTTGCAATTTCCCGCATGGCTGGTTGGACCGCACAGGTTCTTGAGCAGCTTGAGGATAACCGCCTCTACCGTCCGCTCACCAAGTATGTTGGGCCGACCGAGCTTTCCAAAGTCGCTCCGATTGAGGAACGCTAGAAACGATTTTCAATCCATGGGTGGCTGGTGAATAGCCTATTCGCCGTTCGCGAGATTGAGTGTCCAGGCGCCAGCTTCACCTTCCTTGGTGTAGGATTTATCAGCAATTTTGATCGTTTCCTTTTTGAGGGGGCCAGTGGTTTCGCTGTGTCCTTTAAACTTTGCTTCGTTGTGGTGAAGCGTGATCGATTCGGTGGCAGTGAGACTGCCGCTGCTGGCTTCAATCCGAAGGAGAGAATCACCCCCTTTTTTCACTTCCGAAAAAATTCTAGTGATGAATTGAACCTTGGGATTTGCTGCCAAAGCAATTGCGGATGAGTATGAGAGTTCTTTAGTGTCGAGCGGGTCAGCCGAATACCAGGAGACGCTTTCCTTCGTCTCGCCAGCGTCGAATTCGATCTGCCGCATGTTCTTGAGGGAAACGGTCGCGGTGGGTGAATTGGTATCACGCTCTAAAACAAGGAGGGTGAGATTACCTTTGCGGTGGGCGAAGGTAGGAGTCCACGCTCGTGGGAGAAATCCGCAAGCACTCAATTCGAGGTTTGGATTGGTTGGAATGTCAGCAATTTTTATTTTCCGAAAATCCGGTTTTTGGCCGCTGATTGAGTAATAACGTGCGCCGCCTTTAAAGATGCGTCCGCCATCGTTAATTTCCCGCTTTTGATTAATTTTCCCTCCCTCGGCGTTCCATTTGATTAAGTCGACTTCGCGGATTTGTTTTTTTGTGACAAGACTGGGTAGCTTTTCGATGATTCCAGCGACGGTGTCATGCTCTTCTGCGACTGATTTCTTAATGAGGTAATCACCGTATTTATTGGGCATTTCAAGGATCCAAGCCTCTTGTGCGTTAAGCGCGGTGCCGAGTGTCATCAGCAATAATAATAATCTTGGAAGGACTCTCTTCATATCCCTTACAAAGTCATGGAGATCATGGTCTTGTCCAGCGCAAAGGAAGGCGCTATGGCTAGCGGAGCAGATGAATCATTATCAAGCAACGAGTCGATTTGACGTCAAAACCCTAAAGTTGGGCTCTGCACTACATCTGCGGAACCGCCATCCAATTTTCCTGATATTTCGATATTTTTATCTTATTTTGGTCCCCATCGGAGCTCTTCTTCTCTTTCTTGGTGAGCGGACCTTTGGTTTTCTCTGCATTCTCGTTGGCCCTCTGCTTTTTATGCGGAAAACCTTCTGGCAATACCGTCTGATTCATAGCTCCAAGTCTTCGCCTGAGGGGGGCCAGATGCTGACTTGGACCTTTTCCAATAAAACGGTCCATCAGGAATCAAAGGGTCATGAGAAGACCCTGGAGTGGCAAGAATTTGAAGATCGCTACTTGTCTCCCAAAGGAATTCTGCTCTATCTCAAGAAGGATCAGTATTTTATTTTACCGAAGTCGGCCTTTTCGGCACAGGAGGATTTTGAGGCCGTGAGCAAAATGTGTGAGACTAAGATTACCGCTCTATGAAAAGGGTTGAAATATACACAGATGGAGGAGCCCGCGGAAATCCTGGGCCGGGGGGATTTGGGGCAGTCGTTATTTTTGGCCAGTATCGTAAGGAGCTGAAAGGGGCATTTGGTCATACCACTAATAATCGCATGGAGCTTATGGCCGCGATCGCTTCGCTAGGAATCCTTAAGGAGCCCTGCGCGATCAGTTTGTATTCGGATTCTAAATATCTCGTCGACGCCATGACCAAAGGGTGGCTGGTCGGTTGGAAGAAGCGTGGGTGGT
>Ga0257110_1001415_pt1 | contig 11355 bp, 7 predicted proteins | sample LP_taG_7_FD_190184 | JGI IMG/M metagenome (GOLD analysis project Ga0257110, IMG submission 190184) | Marine microbial communities from Northeast Subartic Pacific Ocean, Canada - LP_J_2015_P26_10m | ecosystem: Environmental > Aquatic > Marine > Oceanic | place: Canada: Northeast Subartic Pacific... | reverse complement strand
GCTAAACTAGCAGGCGGAGTGCGCAGCACTCGACGCACAACCTCGACGCGCGCGCCTCACCCGCCGCCAAAACGCAGCACTCATGCGCACGCCGTTGCTTTTGCTCGTCGTGGCGCGCGCCGCGGCGCGCGCCGCGGCGCTGACCTGCCCGCGGGCCCGCGCGCCGGCAGTTTCGCGGCTGCGCCAGCCCGCGGGCCCCGGCGCGGCCCGCGCCGCCGCGCCGCCGTCGCTGCGCGGCGGCGGCGAGCGCGCCGACGCCGGCGGCGCCCAGAAGCTCGCGGCGCGCGTGCTCGGCTACGTCATCGGCGCGGGCAGCGTGCTCCTCTACGCGCCCATCCTGTACGAAGTCGCGGCGCAGCGGTCCGCGGACGGGCTCGCGCTCTCGACCTTCGCGCTGAGCCTCGCGGGCTACGGCGTCTCCGCGGCCTACAGCTACCAGAAGGGCTTCCCCGCGTCGACCTACGTCGAGACCGTCGCGCTGTCCGCGCAGTCGCTCGCGCTCTGCGTCGTCGTCGCGCTCTGCCAGGGCGCGGGCGCGGCGCCCGTCGCCGCGGCGGCGGCCGCGGCGGCGGCGGCCGTCGTCGCGCTCGCGACGCGGCCCGTGCCGCCGCGCGTCCTCGCGGCGCTCCAGGCCGGCGCGACGGCGCTCATGACCGTGAGCCTGTTGCCGCAGATCGTCCTCAACTTCCAGCGCCAGTCCGGCGGCCAGTGGTCGGCGATCACCGCGGGCCTGTCCGTCGGCGGCAACGCGATCCGCGCGTTCACGACGCTCACGCTCACGAAGGACACGCTGCTCCTCTGCGGCTTCCTCCTGGGCCTCGCGCTCAACGCGACGCTGCTCGGCCAGATCCTGCTCTACGCGTCCTAGTAGTAAAAAAAGACGACTCGGGCCGATAGGGTGCGGCCATAGGGGAGTCGGCGGCGGCGCGCGCTAGAGCTCGTCGAAGTCCGCGCCGGTCGCGCGCGCGTGGTTCGCCTTGGCGACGTTGGCCTTGAGGCGGAACTTGGCGTCGTCGCCGGCGAGGACGGCCGAGTGCTTCTCCATGAACTCGAGGAGCTGGGCGCTGAAGTTCTTGCCCTTCTTCTTCTTCGACGTCTTCTTGGGCGCGAACCGCGCGGGCCGCGCGCCGTTGAGGACGGCGTCGCGGCTCGGCACGAACCAGAAGCCGTCGATGTCCGCCTTGTGGTTCGTGCCCGCGTGCTTGTCGTCGGCCGCGTCGACGAAGCGCGCGCGGTCCATGTCGTTCTCCGGGCCCGCGGCGATGTGCGCGGCGCGGATGCCCGGGATGCCGTCGAGGACGTCGGCCATCTTCTCGAGGCTCGCCTGCTTCTGGACGCCCTTGGCGTCGAAGAAGTCGACCTGCGCGTGGAGCAGCGTCTCGCCGAGCCAGGGCCCCTCCGGCAGCGCCGCGACGCCCGCGACCGTCGGCGCCTGGTGCGTCGCGTCGCCGAAGACCGCGGAGCCGACCGTCGAGCCGACGGCCGCGTAGACCTTCGTGTCGACGAACTGGGCCGCCGGCGGCTCGACGCTCCGGAGCCACTGGGCCGCGTCTCCGTCGAGGCAGGCCTGGACCCACGCCGCCAGCGTGTCCTTGAACTCGAAGTCCGTGAGCACCTTGAGCGGGTCCATGGGCAGGAAGTAGTTCTTGCCGAAGAAGTCGAGCGCGTCCGCCTTGAAGCCGACGATGGGCAGCGCCGCGGCCAGGAGCTTCGCCGCGTCCTCCTGGGACCGCTCGAGGTTCAGCTCCGTGCCGTAGTCCGTGAGCGGGCTGGACGCGTGCGTCTCGTGGAGCCGCACCTGGATCCTGCCGCGGAAGTCGTCCGCGACGCCCTCGAGCGCGTCGAAGAACATGGCGCACCGGCTCTTCATGCGCTTCGGGCACGAGTCGCCGATGAAGACGTGGAGCTCGCCCTTGACGCCGCGGTCGCCGATGAACTTGGTGACCGTGAAGTCCTGGCCGCCGGAGTCGGGGTCGTACTTCAAGATCTTGTCCGCGGTGGCCCAGCCGACCCACGCGGTGAGGTTCGTCTCCGCCGCGGCGTCGTTCGCGAGGAAGTTCGTCTCGCCCGCGGGCGAGTAGGCCGTGAGGCCCAGGGCCGCGTCGGGGGCCAGGTCCACGACCTTGATGAAGTTGATGTCCATGAGGTGCTGGTGCGGCCGGTGCGCCTCGGCCATGCCCTCGAAGAGGTGGCTCAGCACGGACCCGTCCTTGAAGCGCGCGACGACGGTCCGCGACGTCGTCGCGACCTCGAGCGCGTCCTCCTCCTCCATCTCGACGATGACGGGCCGGATCGCCGCGTAGAGCTCGCTCAGGTCGCCGCCGTAGAACGGCCGCGGCACGAGCCGCGGCGGCTGGTCCTTCTTGAGCACCGCGAGCGGGCACGTGTAGTCGCACTTGGCCCCGAGGCGCCGCGCGAGGTCGCGGTGCACGTCGAAGCCGTCGAGCACGGCGAAGCGCGCGCTCAGGCCCGTGGCCTCGTCCTCGAGCACGCCCGGGAACCGCTCCGCGGCGTCGACGACCGCGTTCGCGTAGAAGTCGCACAAATTGCAGAAGGGCCAGCGCACGTCCGCGAAGACGGCGTCGTAGACGTCCGTCGCCGCCCGCAGCTCCGCCGCCGAGTAGGACTTGACCTTGTCCTCGGAGCCCGCGTACGGCTGGTCGAAGGGCGTCGCGTACGCCGCTGAGCCCGGGTCGTCGCCGAAGTCGTCCGACGTCTCCGTGAGGCCCCAGTCGTAGCGGAGGTCCAGCGCCTTCTCCTCCCAGGTGAGCCGGTCCCAGAGGTGGCCCGCGTGGAACTTGTCGACCTTGCACGTGACCTGGTCGAGGTAGCCCGCGGTCCGGTCCCGCTTCGCGCACTTGAGCTTCGCGTCGGGCTTGACGTCCTCGCGCGTCACAAAGTCGACGACGACCGTCTCCCACTCCTCGCGCCAGTTCCAGGCCTTGCAGGAGAAGGTGAAGCGGTCCGCGAGGACGTTGACGTGCGTCGTCGCCATGTCGCAGTCCGCCTTGATCGTCACGACGATCTGGTCGTCGTCCTGGCCCCAGACCGTCTTGTTGTCGTTGAAGCGCCCGACGGCGAGCGCCAGCGACAGCGCCAGGGTGACGCGCCGCAGCATGGCGGCGGGCTCTTCGGCAACAGACGCGTGGCAAGCGCTGCCCCGCTGGTGAGGGTGAGGAGACTGTTCGCAACGACGCGTGGCAGCGCCGCCGACCAGAAGACTTGCGGCTGTGGAGAGAGGAGTTTTAGGGAGCACTTCGGCGAGTTTTGGTTAAGGTTGATGATGAATCTCGAGATCATGCGCGCCGATACCCCCCCCCCCAGAGTGCGGCCTCGCTCGAGCCGTCTCGACTCAGAGTCTACGCTTTAGCCTCAGTGGACCGTGGGCAGGAGCTGCTGCTGGACGTTGTGGACGAGGTGGGAGTCGTCGATCGTGCCGTCGGAGAACTCCGTGAACGCGTGCTGGTCGCCGGAAAAGGTCGGGATGTCCATGGCCTCGTCGTACTCGTCGAAGCAGGACGTGTCGAAGGGGTCGGAGACCTCCGGGTTCCAGGGCGCGGCGATGCGCCGGTTCAGGATCGCGTGGAAGTCGACGCCCGCGAAGTACGCGTGGTCCTTGATGTTCTTCACGCCGCCCTTGAGGTTGCCGAGGCGCTTCTTCCGCGACCGGTTCAGGAGCTCCTTGCAGAGGGACGTCGCCGGCACGCCGAAGGCCGACACCTCCTTCCGCGAGAACTCGATGCGGCAGTCCGAGATGAGCTTGAAGATGGCCATGGTGTCGTCCGGGTCCGCGGGGCAGAAGGGCCCGTTGCCCTTGAGCATCTCGAAGACGAGGACCCCGAAGGCCCACAGGTCCACGTCCATGCGGTAGCCCTGGCCGAGCGCGCACTCGGGCGACAGGTACTCGGGCGTGCCGACGATCGTGAACGTCGGCTGCTCGCCCGCGAGGCGCTTCGCGAAGCCGAAGTCGACGACGCGCACGTAGCCCGCCGTGTCGATCAAAATGTTCTCCGGCTTGAGGTCCCGGTAGACCATGTTCTGGCCGTGGACGTACTCCATGGCGAGGAGCGTCGCCGCGGAGTAGAACCGCGTCTCCTCCGCGGGGAAGTCGCCGTCGGGGAACGTCGTCAGCCGCGAGAAGAGCTCGCCGCCCTGGACGAGCTCGAGGAGGAAGTAGCACGCGTCGCGCGACTGGTACGTCGTGTGGAGCCGCAAAATGAACGGGTGGCGGAGCTGGTTCAGGATCTTCCGCTCGTAGAGCACCGCGTGCGTCTGCTTCATCTCGACCATGGTCTTCTTCACGAGCATCTTGAGCGCGTAGACCTTGGGCTCCCCGAAGGGCGGCGTGTAGGAGCAGAGCTTCACGCGCCCGAACGCGCCCGTGCCGAGCGTCCGCCGCACGTCGAGGTCGTGGAAGTCGGGGTAGTCCTTGCGGTCCGCGCTCGACCGCGAGCTCCGCCGGCTCCCGCCGCTCCCGCTCCGCTTCTTGAGCACGACGGCCGCGTCGAGCTCGTAGCAGACGACGTCCGTCGACGCGTACGCGCGCCAGAAGAGGCTCTGCGCGGCCTTGGTCGCGCGCTCCGCCGGCGACGCGGCGTCCGCGGGCTCGTCGCTCAGCGCCTGCCAGCCCAGCAGGTCGCCCGTGCGCAGGACCCGCCGCCCCAAGAAGAGGCCCGCGAGCTGGCGGAGGCCGCGCGCGCCGCCGCGGACGTCGACGACGCCGCTCGCGACGACGACGACCTTCTTGAGGGACGCGACGTTGGGCGACAGGCAGTCGCCGGCCTTGTAGATCTTGCGCTCGAGCTGCTCGAAGACGTCGGGCTCCCGCAGCGCAGACGCGGCGCCGCGGTCGCGCGCGACGCACCTGGGGGAGCGCGAGGAGACGCGTCGACGCGCGCGGCACGTTCTGGGAAAAATTCGTGCGCGCGTCGAGAGCGCGCCGAGCGCTGCGCGCTCGTCCAAAAACCAGCGGACACGAGATCGGCGCGCGTTCGAAGTCGGGCGCGTCGCGCGCCCTTTTCGCGGCGCCGCGGCGCGCTTCATCGACATGATGACGCGGAGCGCGAGGCACCGCTCCATGGCCTCGGTCATGGACCCGAGCATGGCGTTGAAGTCCGCGCGGCTCACGACGTAGCAGGCCGTGGGCTCGAGCGCGATGACGTCGCACGCGCGCATCTCGTCCCTCAGGAGCGCGCGCTCGCCAAAGTGCGCGCCCTTGCCGAGGTCGACGTAGGCGGGCTTCTCGCCCGCGCGGCTCGTGGACTGGGAGTCGCGCCGGCTCACCTTGCCGATGTTGCTGCAGCGCACGCGGCCCTCGCGGATGACGTAGAACTTGTCGCCGAACTCGTCCTTGGCGATGACGCGCGTGCCCGTCTCGAAGTGCTCGAGGGACGTGTGCGTCGCGAGCTTCGTGAGGTGGGGCAGCGGCAAATCCTTGAGCAGCTGCGCCTGGCGGAAGTCGCGGACGATCTGGTCGATCGTCGACGCCGTCGTGTTCGCGACGTACTTGCGAAACAAGCTCCGCTCGAGGCGCCAGCAGACGGCGGACGTGATGGCCGTCACCGTCGCCGCCCGGGGCTGCTCGCGGATCAGCGCGACCTCGCCGAAGGAGCCGCCGCGGCGGAACGTCGTGACGCGGCAGCCGTCGATGACGATGTCGAACTCGCCCTTCTCGATGACGTAGAAGGCGTTGCCCGGCTCGCCCTGGCGGATCAAATCCTGGCCCGCGCGCACGGACATCTTGTCCATGGCGAGCATGACGTCGACGCGCTGGTCGTGCTCCATGTCCTTGAAGAGCGTCGAGTTCTGCAAAGCTTCCAGGATGATCGCCTGCGCGGACTCCTTCTTCGGGATGACGGTCTTCACGAAGTGCTCGTCTAACGCCGTCGCGTCGGCGTCGGCGATGGCGTGGGGCCGCGCCGCGCGGTTCTCGCGGCCGTCCTGCGACTTGCGCCGCGACTCGCGCCGGCCGAGCTCGGGCCGCGCGTTCGGCGCGGAGCCTAAACCCATCTTCTTGAGCGCGTTTCGACTAAAAGACCGGCTCAGCGCCTTGAACTCGGACATGGTCTCCGGAGCTCAAGGCGGGCCGGCGGCGGCGGGGGCGCCGCCGCCGGGGGGGCGGGCTCAAGCCGGCCGACCCCTGGCCCGAGGCGGCGCGCGCGGCGGCGCGGACACGAGGCACACCGCGGGCCGCGGCCGGCGGCGCGGCGCGGCGGCGGACGCCGCCGCGACGGCGACGGCCCACCGCCGGGCACCGGCTGGGCCGCACGCCGCGGCGCGAGTGTATGGCCTCTCGTAAGCGCCGGCAGGGCTGCCCCCTGCCAGTCCTCGCAGTTCACTTCACGATGCCAGAAACCGAGGCGGGGTCGGGCGCGCCGGTAACGGCGCCGCCGCGGCGCAACAAGTGGCGCAACTCGCGGCGCGCTCGCCGGCCGGCGCCGCGGACGGGTCGCGCGCGCGCGACCCGCGCGACGGCTCGGCGTAGGACTCCTTACTTGCGCGCGGGCAGCGGCCCGGGGCGCCACCGCGGGGCCGGGGGCAGCCACGGCGGGGGCCACGCGATCACGGTGGCCGCCGCGGGCGCGGGCGGCGGGCGCGGGCGCGGCGACCGCGGGCCCCCGAAGGGCGGCGGGCCCCGGCCGCCGAAGCGGGCCGCGGGCGCGGGCGCGGGCGCGGCCGGCCACGGCGCGGGCGCCGCGTAGGCCGCGTAGGCGCCCGGCGGCGCGGGCGCGTACCAGCCGACGGGCGGCGGCGCCGGCGCGGCGCCGAGGGGCCGCGGCGGCGGCGGGCCCGCGGCGACGCCCAGCGGGTACGGCAGCGGCGGCGCGCCGAGCGGCGCCGCCGCCGCGCGCGCGCGCCGCGCCAACCGATCGTAGACGACGGCGGCGACGATCTCGCGCGCGCGCGCGCGCTCCGCGGGCGTCACGCCCCGCCGCGGCGCGGCGGCGGCCGCCGCCGGCGACGGGGCGCGCGGCGCCGCGTCGCCCGCGGCCGCGGCCGCGTGGCGCGCGCACGCCGCGGGCCTTCCGGGGAGCAGCGCGGCCGCGAGCTCGAGCCGCGTCGGCTTCTTGCCGCCGGGGCCGCCCTCCGCGGCGACGCCCGACGCGTCGCAGAGCGCCTCCAGGGCGCCGCGCTTCCTCCCGCTGAGCTGGAACTGGCAGCAGGCCTTGTCGAGCGCCTTGGCCGGCAAAGCGTGGAGCGGCGCCGGCAGGGGCGGCGGCACCGGCGGGGGCGGCGGCGCGTCCGGCGGCGGCGCGGGCGCGGACGGCGGCGCGTCCATTGCCCGCAACGCTCGGGTCGTACCGACGCTCGTATAGGTGGAGGAGTGCAACCCTCGGCATACAGCTGTAAGTAAGATCTTGATGCAACATGAACTCCACCTTGAAGCGTCGACCGTCGCCGGCGTCGAGAGATGTTGACGACATCGCTCCGCATTCGCGTTGAACCAAAAAAACACATACCCCAACCCGACGGACACGGTCGCCCGGCGTGGATCTCCCGCCGCGGCGCCGTCGCTCGACGCGCGGTTGGGTAAGTGGTGAGGTCGAGTGGTTCGGTCGCGGCGCCCCCCGGCGAGCTAGCGGCCCGCGGCGACGGCGGCCGCGACCGCGGCGGCGCCGGCCCCGAGCGCGAGCGCCCGCGCCGCCCGGGGCCGCGCCGCCGCGAAGCGCGCGGCCGCGAAGCCGACGCGCAGCGCGGCCGTGCCCGCGCGGGTCTCCGCGGCGAACTCGGGCGCCGCGCCGGCGCCGACGAGCGGCGCGAGGCCCGCGCGCCGCCGCGCGTCGGAGACGCAGGCCAGCGTGAGCCCCCAGAGCGCGAAGGCGTCGGCGTCGGCGCCGGCGCCGGCGCCGCCGGGCGGGGGCAGGCGGACGCGCGCGACGCGGACGCCTTCGAGGCCGAACGCGCGGCCCGCGGCCGCGAGCGTCGGCAGGCGCCGGAGGGGTCGGAACGCCTCCTCGAGCGCGAGCGTGCGCCAGGCGACGTTCTCCGGCGCGACGGCGGCGCAGGGCACCCACCACGCGCGCGCGACCTCGGACGGCCGCGGCGCGAGAGCCGCCGCTCCGGCGTCGCCGACGGCGTCGAAGGCGAAGATGGAGAGCACCAGGGGCCGCCGGCCGTCGACGACGACGCGGTCGTCGGCGACGCGGCCCAGGGGCCGCCACCGGCCCGCGTCGCCGACGTCTAATCCTACCTCTTCGAGGCATTCCCGCGCCGCGGTCGCCTCGTCGTCGGCGTCGCCGGGTTCGCGGCGGCCGCCGGGCAGCGCGACGTTGCCGCTCCAGGGGTCGCCGGCCCGCGACGCGCGCTTGATGAAGAGCGCCTCCTCGGCGCGCGTCGCCGGGTTGACGCGCAGCACGAGGGCGATGGCCGCGCGCCGCCCGCCGGCGGGCGTCGGCACGCGCACGGCGGCCGCCGCGCAGGCGCCGAGGGACGCCGCGAAGCGCGACGCGGCCATGGCGCGACGCCGGGTGTCGGGTCGTGCCGCCGCTGCGGCGTCGGGTCGGGCGGTGCCGCCGCGGCGCCGGGTCTAGGCGCGTGCGAGCGGCGCCATCGTTTGCTGCGATCTCCACAAGACAAGCACGCCACCGCCGGCGACGTCGGCCGTCGCACCGTCGCGACGCTGGCCGCGCGGCGCGCCGCCGCCGGGGCCGCCATGCAGACCACGCGCATGAACTGCCGCAACGGCCTGAGCTGCATCGATCCGAGCTGCTGGTACATGCACCCGCCCGGGTGGCCCTTCGCCTGTATGCGAGTCCAGAAGCGCTACGTCGAGCCGTCGCCGTCGCCGGGCGCCGAGTCGAGCGCGGACTCGAGCGACAGCGACGCGCGGCGAAAGAAGCGGCGCCGCGCGCGCAAGGGCCGCGGCGACCGCGGCGCCGCGGCGCCGGACGGCCGGAGCCGGAGCAGGAGCCGGAGCCGGAGCGGCGGCCGCGGCGCGGCGGCGAGCCGGAGCGGCGGCGACCGCGGCGCCGCGGCGCCGGACGGCCGGAGCCGGAGCCGGAGCCGCGGGCGGCCCGACGGCGGCGATCGCGGCGCGCCGCCGCGCGGCCGGAGCCGCGACGGCGACCGGCGGGACCGCGACGACGGCTACGACCGCGGCGGCTACGACCGGCGGCGGGACCGCCGCGACCGCGGCCGCGGCCGCGACTACGACCGGCGGGACCGCTACGACCGCGACCGGTGGTCGCGCGACTACGGCGACCGCGACCGGCGCGACCGCGACCGGCGCGACTACGACCGCCGCTCCCCCTAACACGAGTCGTGTTACGCGTCCGCCTCGGCGGGCGGCGCGAGCCCCGCGAACGCCGCGTCCCAGTCCATGCTCGACACGACGCCGTCCTTGCCGAAGTAGTTCTCGTTCGCGCGCTCCACGAGCGCGCCGCCGGGCGCGTAGTAGATCGTGACGTCGCCGCCGCCGCGGGGCGCGCGGAGCGCGCTCTGGAGCACGACCTCCGCGAGGTCCTCGCGTGCGACGGCGCCGCCGGCGCCGAAGCCGGCGTCGAGCGAGAGGCCCAGGGCCGCGGTGAGGTCGCCCAGATCGTCCTGCGTGCGCACGGCCTCCCAGCCCGGCGTCGACGCCGCGGCGACGCCGACCGCGGGCGCGAAGACCGTGCGCGGCGGCCCGCCGCGGAACGCGTCGTCGCAGTCCGCCGCGTCGGCCGCGAAGACGTAGCACCGCGCGGCGCCCGACCGCCGCGCGGCCGCGGCGAGATCCGCGAGCTCCGCCGCGGGCATGCCGCCGTGCGCGGCGGCCGGCGCCGCGGGCGGCGGCGCCGGCTTCTTCCGGGGCTTGGCGAAGGGGTTCGGCAGCGCCGGCGGCGCGAACGCCGGCGCCGCAAACGGCGCCTCGGCCGGGAGCGCGTCGACGAACCAGAGCGCGCCGCCCAGGTCGCCCGCGGCCTCGACGCGGTCGGGGGGGACGCTGTAGGACACGGTGGCCATGCCGAACTGGCCCCAGAGCACCCTCTCCAGCGGCTTCGCGTCCCTCGCGAGGGCCACGGGGTCGTCGAGCGTCGCGCCGGGCAGCGCGGCGACGCGCTGGAGCTTGCCGTAGAGGTAGGACGCCCCGTTGCCGCCGGCGACGACCGTGCGCGTCCGCGCGGCGCGCGCGCCGGACGCGAGGAGCAGCGCGAGCGTCACGGGCAGGAGCAGCGCGAGCGTCATCGGCATGGCCATCGTCGCGCCAGCACGGTGCGCTCGCGCACGGCTCTTCGAGCAAGGTCCCACGAGGGAGGCCGAGGGTTCGTATCGTAGGTTCGTCGTCTCCGACTCCCGCGGTTCCTACGTAGGAGCGAGTATTGCCTTGACGCTGGAGAAGGAGGCGAGCGCCGCGGTCGCCTAAGAGCCGGGGTCCGGCCTCTGAGTGGCGGTTTTTGCGATGGCCCATGCGCGCGAACGCGGCCGAGTCTATGTCGCCAACTTCGCAGACCGCTAGAGGGCCCTACTGAGAGTGCGTGTGCAGCGTATCGACGCGCGGGAACTCGAACGCGTCGCGAAACCAGCCCGTGCGCTCCGCAGTGCAAACCAGTGGAGGTCGGTCGACGGGACGGCCTTCCGCGCCGCGCGCGACTACGGCGGCTGCTGCGAGCGCTTCGGAGGGTCCACGGAGGTACTGCAGACGGGGCGCGACGTCGAACATCGTCCCGACGCACGTATTTCGACCGCGGACTGGCGCTCAAGGCGTGCAGCGAGACGCTGGCGGTTGAGTTCGCATCGATGACGGCGGTTCCAACGATCTCTGGCTGCTGCGGAGGCCGCCCTCGACTACAACATTACCTGCGACGCAAAGCGCACGACCCTGGGACCCGTCGACGTCCCGCGACACGCCGACGGTTTCGGGGTCGTTTTCGGTGCTCGAGATGCGTTTTTTTCGCCGACGAGAAAACGCTGCCGTCGCGCGGTCTTTTTGGCCATACCGTCGCGTATGCTCATGGCGACGTGCGCGCGGCCCTTTAGAGCGCCGAAAACGACCCCTATGTCGCCGCGTAAGTGCCGATTTTGGCTGGATTTCCTCTAGGGATCGGACGAACGCCATCCGATCGCTGCAACACCCTCACGGTTGAGCGTGAGACTTTGCTGGGGCCTTCCTTAGACGTACCCACCGGTGCTGACCAAGTTGGCGACATAGGGACGGCCATCGTCGCGCGCACGGGCCGACGCCTGGAGGCGGGACCCCGGATGCCTAAGCGTCGATGGTTAGTGCTAGCACCACCTCGTGACCACGGCGAGACTTACGGCGGCTCCGTCGGGCCTTCCGTCGCCGCCGGGCTTGGGGAGCCCTCCGGTGAAACGGGACGTCGTCGCGATCGTGGCGTCGGAGATGGCTGTCGACCGCCGGATGGCATCTCCACCGGA
>Ga0257110_1001414_pt1 | contig 11358 bp, 13 predicted proteins | sample LP_taG_7_FD_190184 | JGI IMG/M metagenome (GOLD analysis project Ga0257110, IMG submission 190184) | Marine microbial communities from Northeast Subartic Pacific Ocean, Canada - LP_J_2015_P26_10m | ecosystem: Environmental > Aquatic > Marine > Oceanic | place: Canada: Northeast Subartic Pacific... | reverse complement strand
GCATCTTCTAATGCTACTCCTATTAATTTTTCGTATTCTGCTCCTGTTTGAAATGATTGTGGGTTTGCGGCCATAACCTTACCGCCTGATATTTCTGTAATACAAACAGTACCATTACTAATGTCACGAGCAGCGGTATATTCGACGCAAGTTCCTATTGCTTGTGATACTTGAGTGGCGGTATTCCAGACATTTACAATTGAACTACTAATATCTACATTCGATGCATCTAAACAAACAAAACTACCTACCGCTGCCGGATTTCCCCAACTCATATTTCCTGCCACATCAGATAGTAATGATAGTCCTCCCACCGCCGGAGCCGCCGCTGGTAATTTATAAGTCGTATTGGCAACTGTTGATGGGGCTTGTATATCAACAGAATTAATATTTCCATCATCGAAAAACTTAACTGGGAGAGCTGTTCCTGAATTTCTCATTCTTAATGTTCCAGTTATATCTAATACATTATTATTTGAAGCATTTACAAAAGGTGTCTGCGACATATATAATACAAAAATATTTTAACCTAATTATTTCTCGGTATAAAACCTAATTGACTCATTTTATCTAACTTCGCAATTGTTTTCTCTAAATTTTTACCATTATTTGTAAATGAATTATTAAATAAATAATCTGTTGCTGGTTTTACCTCATTTTTCTTAATCTGACGATAAATAACATTTACCTTATCTTTTATATGAGATATTTGATCTTTATTACCCAATAATGGAATCGAAGCATTAAACTTCTCCGTTATCAACGAAATAGCAAAATAAATTAACCAACGTCTTCTTTTTTTAACCCCACTACTCCATCGAATACAGAATATATCTAACAAAGCCTTTATGATTCTAGCATGACCACTACTCTTATTTTTTGCTTCATACAATAATATATCCCAAACCATCCAAATTATATCCATTTGGTCTTTTGTATTTACAGGAACATAACTACGTCTTCCACATAATACCTTCTGCTTTTGTTTTTTAATTAAACCTTCATACTCTAATAACCATTCAACCCAATAACACGCCATCGCACCATTATAATTATCCTTTGACATATGAAATCCTAACTCATTTATTGCTACAAAAAATATATTTTGGTCTTCTTTCATAAATATCTTGTTCGCATAAGAAACATTTGGGGCTTTTAGTTTTTCAGATAAATTTGTCATAATAAAATCATTTTTGTCAAATTTAACTTTAGAAAAAGGATGTTTCTTTCGAGATTGACATAAAATAGCAATAACCTCGGCGAATAACTTTCTTATTTTATTATTATTTCTCATTTTTAATTCATTATCCATATAGCCATTCATAACTATTTCTTTAAAAGCATCATACCGTGTTTGTAAGTAAATTGGGAGTTTAGGATTTCCTAAATGAATGTTCTTACCGGCAAATTCTAATATCATTTCCCATAAATCCGCATAATGACCCGCGCAAATAAATTCAACACTCCAATAACAGGCTGGTTCTATCTTTCCATTTAACAGAGACTTTAGAAATTCTTTTTTGGCATCTGATTTTTTAAAGTTTGAAAATGTAATGCCTCTGAATTCTTTAATCATTCTTTTATCATTAATTTCATCCGGATTATTCATTATTATACACCGAATATAAAAAATATACTAATATTACATATAATCATGCTTCGCAAATTAGTCAAAAATATAAGACAATTAATCAAAAAATTTACAAAAAGTTCTTTATGGTTTAAAATGACTGTTGTTGTTCTTTTTATTTTACTGTTACTTGTTATTACCAACAAATATAAACCAACCAAAGAAAACTTTATCCAAAAAAAGAAGTTTGAAATGAAGGTTGGATCAGACATTTATGATAAATTTTATGCTTCCATCTATAATGACTTGGTTTATGATAAAGTTAAAAATGAATACGAAGTTGGAGAAATTATTAATGCTACTCATCCAACCAACCAAAGCTTAATTCTGGATATTGGTTCAGGTACAGGACAACACGTAGCAGCTTTAAATGATGCCGGTTATCCAACTGTTGGACTTGATTTGTCACCTAGTATGGTGGGAATTGCTAAGAAAAAGTATCCGAATTTGAAATTTAAACAAGGTAGCGCTTTAGAATTTATGCTGTACCCTGCCGATAGTTTTACTCATATCCTGTGTCTTTACTTTACTATTTATTACATCAAAGATAAAAGTCGCTTTATTAAAAATTGCTTTGATTGGCTTAAACCAGGCGGGTACTTTATATTACATTTAGTTAATAGAGATAAATTTGACCCTATCTTAAATACAGCTGACCCACTACAATTAGTATCTGCACAAAGATACGCCAAAAAACGCATTACTAATTCTTTAATTAAATTTAATGATTTCAAATATAGAGCTGATTTTAAATTAAATAAAAAAAATGATACCGCCACTTTTGAAGAAATATTCAAGGATGATAAAACCAAGCATATTCGACAAAATATTCATAAAATGCACATGCCCACGCAAAAACATATTCTTTCTATCGCCAAAGAAAATGGATTTATATTACTTGGGAAAATTGATATGGTGCCTGTTCAATATGAATATCAATACTTATATATTCTTCAAAAACCAGAATAACTCTATTTGAATAACTTGGAAAAAGAACCTACCATATAATGATAAATCAAAAATGATACCAATCCAAACATAGCATCAGTAAATAATACTAAATATGCTTTTTTATTTTTATGAAATGCCAAATAAGCAAATAAATAAAACATAAACGCATGTACTGGTCTTATTTTATTCCACCAAATCTTTTGTCCAAATGTTTCCCCTCCTGTTTTACGCATACCACTCAAATAAATATATAAGAATCCAGTAGCAGGCAATAAAGCTAATAATCCTAAATAAGGTAAATAATTATTAGGAACTTTTTTAGCTATCCAAGCAATTAGTAAACGAGCGGGAATACATGCAAACAAAAATGCTAAAAATCGTTTTTCTATTATTTTCATTTAATATTAGTTAAGGTAAAAAATGAAAATATAAATTATCTGCGTCTTTTTGTTTTACGCTTTCTTTTTCTTTTCTTTCTCTTTGTTTTACGTTTTCTCTTTGTTTTGTGTGTTTTATGTTTTCGAGTTTTTCTTCTTATTTTACGACGTTTTCCTCCTCTTACTAAATGTTGTTTACGGTACCGTTCTGCTTTGGTATCTTCTACTTCACATTTAGAAGGACCAATTATGCTTTTTAAAATACTGCTCATACTTTCATACGCTTTTCCATCTGGTACACTAAATGAAATAACAACATCTCCAAATTTATTCATTAAATCAATTCGATTTGGTTTAGATTTCTTACCTATAAATCTAGCCATTTTATGTTGTATTTCTTTTCGTGTACCTTCGACACAAGCATTATCTCTCCAACAACAAATAGTATTACTTTCCATCTTAAAATCGAACCCATTATCAGCTATAAATTTAACCGTTGTTTGTCCATAAGGACCTTGTGACCTTTCTAATGTTACCTTTGTTTTTGGAGACCACTTCATTAACATAGCATTTTGACCTTTAGAATAGCCTTTTCTAACAGAAATATTTTCAAAAGTACTTGTACTTGTACTTGGCGCCACCATTTATATTATCAAGAGAAATTAAGTTAAATTATCTGATAATTATTACTCTTTCAATATATGATTCTCTACGCATTATTAGGATTAGTTATTATTTATTTACTGTTCTACGCATTTATTAAGATTAAATTTCGCTTTTGGGCAGATCAACCGGTATTTCATTTATATAATTTGTTTTATTGGATTTGGCCCTGTGGAATTATACAACACGGACTACCTCCTAAAACTAAATTTTACGAAGCAAAAGTATTAACTAAAAAATGGCAAGATTTTTCAACTGAAAAAAAAGCACTATTTTATACCTTAATAAAATCTCACTTTTTAAATGAAAAAAAGGAAAAATACAATCCACCAAAATACGCAGTTATGGATTATTTTAACGCACATAATAGAAATTGTCATCTTTCTCTCCAATTTGAACTTTCATCTCAATCAAAAACGATTGTTTCAGCTATGACCTCTAGACCTCTCAATGCTATTTTAAATGATAATCCTGTAAAAGTAGATTATGTTGATTTCTTATGTGTACATAAAGCTCATCGAAAACAAGGATTAGCACAAAAAATTATATACTCACATTACTTTAATTCTCGAAAAGATAAAGCAGGTCCGGTATTTCTTTTTAAACGCGAAGGTTCTGTGAATTTTATTACACCATTAACCGTTTACACGGCAAATGTGTTCTCACTAAAATATTTAAAACATTTAAATCTAGAACTTCCAAATAATATTGTTTGTCATCTTATTAATGATTCTAATTTTTCCTTGTTTTCACACTTTTTCGGAGAGATTAAAAAGAATTTCAAATGTTTTATAACACCAGAACTATCACATATTAAACACTTAGTTTCTAAAAAATTATTATTTATATGTTTGATTATGGAAGGACAAAAACCGGTGGCCACATATATTTATCGTACTCCTTTCACTAGTTATGAAAAAAAACCCAGTATAGAATTAATTGCTTCTTATTACAAACTTGGATACTATGATGAATATATTAAGTCTTTTAGAAATACAATCGCTTTAATCAATCAAAAATATCCTATTGATGTTGTTGTTCTGGAGAGAATCTCTAATAATACAGATTTAAATGACTTTTTAATTAAGCGCTATCCAGTATTATGGAAATGTCCAATGGCTTATTTTTTATATAATTTTGCTTATAGACCATTTTTCCCTGCTGATGTTTTTTTGATAAATTAATTAAAACATTATTTAGAATTGATAAACTTCTAAATAGTGTAAATTTAACGGGTATATTTTCCAGCTCTAGCAAATGAATCAACCACAAAAATTACAAAAACGCCTAAAAATAAGTATAAAACTAACTCTTCAGTTACGTTCTCTGTTTTTTCGTCTTGTTGTTCCTCCAAAAGATGAATCATATAATTTAGTTTTGTCATTAAATCATCTTTATTTGTATGTACTTCTTCTTGTGACCCCTGCATTTGAGTATAATAAGGAACATATTGTTTGTAATAATTATCAGATGTAACACTTCCCATATCCCCCATTTGAGCAAAACTTTCAATCGCATTATCTTCCTCTATCGTTGAATTATCATAGTTTACAGCATCTGTTTCTTGAGTCGTAGCAGTATTATCTCTATCGTTTGAACTTTGTACTTCAGGCGGAGGGAGAGGGTCAAATAAACCCAAAGAATCATCCTCATCATCATCAGTATCATCATCATTACCATTATCCCTAGCTCGTTGTGAAATGGATCCTCGTCCACCAAAACCTTCTTTCATATTTTGTCTAGTTTGAGATAGACTGTTTAGCAAATTATCAATTTTTGATGAGGGTTTTTTCTTATGTCTTTTTCTTAATGTTCGACAATGCTTTTTTGATTTTGGTCGTTCCGTATTTGATTCGCTATTTTCTATGAATGAATATTGAAGAGCCATACTTATAAAAATAAGAGATTAAATTTTAATGGAATGTTCCTAAAAAATATATATCATTTAATGTATATAGAATGAAAACTTATGTTGAATTAGGATTGGCTGCATTATTGGCTGTTCTCGTTTATGAAAAACCAGCCTTCTTGGTCAAAATGGCTAATAGCACTTTAGGCATACTTGTTATGATTGTACTTGTAGGTATTGTTGCTAAACAGTTTGGAATTAATGCTGGACTTTTAGGTTCTGTTATTTTAATTTTACTTCTTGAATCACATAGAGAAGGTATGGTTGATACCGGTTGTAATAGAAAAGCATGGGATTCAGGTAAAGCTCCCGCTGGTTGTGCTTTAAATATGACATCCACTGTAAGCAATGGCGATGTTGCTATTGGTGGTTCATGTTCGCAAGATAAAGAGTGTTTGCCAGGACAAAAAACATGTCAAAATACAAAAAGTGCTGCTGGTACACCCAAACAATGTGCGACCCAATCTGTTTGTACTGGAGGTAAATGCCAGGTTATGTGTCAAGATGGAGAATGTCCAGATGACTCAGGTGGCGCTTTAAGTTCACAGCAAAAAGCCGCTTTGAAAGCGGGTAAAATCCACGAAGCAGGCTCTGACGAACAATTTATAGGAGGAATGCGCGAAGGATATACTAGCACAAGAATACCACTACAACCACACTCATTCCCTGTTACAGGAACAGACCAAATTAGTATGGACAGAATGTTTAAATTAAATGCTCTTCACGCAAAAAATGCTGCCTCTCAACAAGCCAACGGTTGTACCAATAACGGCGGTGGCATTGCTTTTTAAATCTTAAAATATAGTATATGAATGTACTTTCTATATTTTTAATTATTGTAGTTTTAGCTTGTCTTTTCTCTCCAATAAAACAAACAGAATCATTTATTACTTCGAACTGTCGAACTTTGCGTTGTGAAAATAATAAATATTCAGCAACATCGTTGAAAAATACCGCAACAAACCATTTTGCATCCCTAGCTTCTAATCATATAGATACCGCAAAAAATCATTTCTCCAATTTGAAAGAACAATGGCTATAAAATTTTATCTCTTTTAATATTAATATGGCAAAGCGAACAACTTTAAAATGGGCCGGAAAAGTACCTTTTATTGATAATATAAGATACCAACTTCACGCTCTTAACACACATCCTTTATTTATTGGATTAATGGTTATCATGTTAAACATTGGTTCGAAGTATATTACTATTAAGTTAAGCAAATCGCAAGAACAATACATCAAAAATTCTTTAGGAAGACAATTCTTAATCTTTGCTATTATGTGGTCAGGAACACGTGATATTGTTTACGCAATTTTACTTACAGGAGCGTTTGTTGCTATGTCTGATTATTTATTTAATGAAGATAGTAATTATTGTGTGATACCTGGATATTTAAGAAATTATGCTGAAAAATGTGCTGACAAAGATGACGATGATTTTGTTACTCCTGCCGAAGCAGAGGATGCTATGCAAACACTGAAAAAACTGAAAAAACAAAAACAAAAACAAGCATTTTTACGCAATCATCAAAATTAAATTCAAATATTACTTTTATAATAAAATAAAAGTTATATATAAGTACATTATGGCCTCATTAATACAATATGATTCATTAAATGCTATGCCTGCTCCACCAGCTGAACCAACAGCAGCACAATTGCAAACAGCAAAAGATCAATATGACCGCGCAGAAGTAGGTGATGGTCAACCTTTACCTCCACCATTTACATACGGGAAAATATGGGTACCTCCGTATAACCGAGGACCAGTTGAAAAGGTACCAAAAGCGCCTAGTATGTCCGCTACTGAACTTAAACAATTAATGAAAGATTTACCAAAATCAGAAACACAACTTCAATTACCCGCTCCACCTATAGGAGGAATACCGGTTCCTGGTAGACCAGATGATCCCACCACCTTTTTACAACTAGCCAGAGCATCAATAAATCAAAAACGATATGCCGAAATATGGAGAAGAATTGGTAAACGATTGAATGTTCGTGGGATTACTAGAGCTACAAATCAACGACTAAGACGCAATCAAGACAATTATAATTTACTTATTGAATTATCTACAAACGTTACTGGAAAACATACTATATTTTATTCAACACGTATGACACAACAAACAGGTACAGTTGGTCCTGTTACTCAGAATCAAGCACAACAAGAAGAATTAGGATTACAAGCTAATTTTGATTTTCCACAAATTCCAAGAACTGATAAAACACCTCCTTATAGTCAACCACGCGATAAAAAAAATGAAAAATGGATGGATTTGTCTAATAAATTAGAAGAATGGTTGAAACAACATTTCCATAAAGGTAACGAATTGGCTATACCGAATCCATTATACCCCAAACAAACTAAATTTGATAAAATCTTTCGTATTAGCGATTTTCAATGGAAATATTTACCAAAAAAATTGGACAATTTAACAGGCAAAAATCCTCCATTTAAATATTACATCACTAATAATAGAACCAATAGACAAGACCCTAATATGTATATAGTACTCAAGGTTAAATTAGTGGGAAGATTTCGAAAAGGAAATAAAGTTAAAGGTAAGAAAAAGGGGAATCTTAAAAAAGCTTCTTCATTTTGTGGAAATCAACTCTCCGATTTAAAAACAATAGCGCTTGATAAATATCATTCAACACCTGGTTTATTTATAGATTCACAATCAGAAAAATTTGAGAAAAGAATGAAAAAAGCAACCGCAGCTAATATTGTATCTAAGAATATAAAATTATATTACGAAAATAGAAAAAAAGCATTAGATTATTGGGAACAAGAATATTATTGTAGACAGGCGCAAAATTTCAATGCCGGTGTAAATGGTGGGTGGCCAAATATTGCTGCTTCCTCACGATACCCATTTGATCCTTGGACATTACAACCAGCAGTTTCTTTGACAAGTAAATCTGTAACCTATCCAAATGGGTTGCCTGGACAAGCTCCAAACGGAGAATCAAATGTCGCAATTCCTGGAGGAGCAAATACAGCACCCATGAGAGCATGGTACGCAGCACAACCAGCAGGATTTCAAAGACCCGCATGGCCTCTTCCATTCTCTCCATTTGGTATGTCATTAAAACCAAAAATGGTTTTTGTTTTGTTTAAAAGAATGAATAATTATTTAAATACACCTGGTGGTGGTCGAGGGGTTGGAGCTCCACCCGCACCAGTTGGCGCAGCAATTGTAGCACTTCAACCATTGCGCGTACAAGGGAAACTTCCTGATTTAACAACTGTTACTTGGAACAACGCACGATGGAACGCTTTATTTACTTTGTATGAATACGTCTTATATAACCGTTTTGAAGCAAATGAACCAGAACTTGTACTTGAACCATATGAACCTTATCCTAGATTACCCGCACCCGCAGCAGGGGAACAATTTGGTACGTGGTTAATTAGTCGTAATAGAAGACAATACGCAATTCCAGTAAATACTGGTATAGAACCATGGGCAAGACTAGCAGTCGCTCCTCCTGCTCTACCTCGTTTAATACCAGGAGTAGGACCTAGAAATAGAGTTTCATGGCGACAGGTAAAAGCAAATGGGTTTTATAAAATAGAAGCTAAAAAATGGGCAGAATGGATGGTTCTATCTAACCCATTTCCTATTCCCGGTTTTCCAATTTATTCCAGTTATACAGCTTTGTTTCAAAAATATAAATATTATAAACTTAATGCCGCATCAACAATACCACAACCCAATAATGCTTTGGCAGCTGGAGAAGAACTGGCTAATTGTTCAATGCCACCTGTTGATGTTACTTTTAATAGCTCATTTAGAGAGGGAGGACAGTGGACTCTTCCAAGTCAAGCAAATCGCACAGCACAATATATTAATCCTTATTCAGCTGTTGCTTTGCCAGCTGGAGCACCTGGTGGTTGGTTACCCGCGGGATTTTTAAATTTAATAAATGCTCAAGCTAGTATAGCAAAATGGTTATTTGGCGGTCCTGTACCGGGTAAATATCCCAAAGAAGCATGGCCCAAAAATAATATGCGTGTACATGGTGCTATACCTCCTGTTAGATATCCTCCCCTAGAAGATGTTATTAAAATAAATGTTCGTCGTTCTAAACGAAAAAATTTAGGTGGCTGGCAGGGAGGTAGAAGAAAGAAAACACTTAAACGTCGTAAAAAGAAACGAAAGAATAAAACATTGAAACGTAAATCTAAGAGAAAACGTAATTAATCGCTTTTTTCTTTTAAGGTTTTTTCTAATTCTTCAATGCGTTTGGTTAATATCTCCACATCTTCTATAGCTCTTTTCTCTCTTTCTACTTCTGGATAATCCATTGCATAATACCAATAATAAATACCCCTTGCACCGTTGTAGGTTAGTTTTACAACATTAACGCCTAAATCTACTGTCTCATATAATAAAAATCCTAATACCATATATAAAATAAAGATATTATGTATATGGCATTTATCATACATGAAGACAACGAGGATCTTGTTTCATTTTACACAAAAGAGGATAACGGGAATTATTCTGTTTTTTATAAACATATAACAAGAGGCGATACACCTACACTAAATTATTATATTAGTCAATACATGTTTCGAATAAAGAAAAAGGAAGAAGGTGAAGAAGGTGTAAAGGGGTAGTAGTACCTAAAAAAAAGCACTAAAAAAAAGGTACTCACAAAAAAATGCACAAAAGTAGAGGCACTTTTGCATTTTGGACATTTTTTATTTGTCCATTTTAGATTTTTGATTGTTTTTCCGACTTCATTTTTTGACACATTTCATTTTCCTTCTTCAAATTCTAAGAAAGAAAAATTAAAGTTCCGTTTTTTGGGCACTACAACAGTTTTTTTTGTGAATTGTTAAAAAAACAATTTAGGCGTTTTTTATGTTTCCAATATATAAGAATGAAAAAACGCAAAAAAACGCATTTAAAATATTACTGTAAAAAATGTGACTATGCTTCTAGGAATAAAACAGATTTTAATCGTCATTTATCCACTACAAAACATAAAATGGAAACGGATGGAAACGTTTTGGAAACCATAAAAACGCAATTTATTTGCCTCTGTGGAAAGACTTACAAGACTCGTAGTGGATTATTTAAACATAAAAAAAAGTGTCCCTCCATTGTAGAGAAATCAAATGTTTCCAAAAACGCCAAAACCGAATTGATAAAATCTACGAATGTTAATGACCAATTAAAAATAATAGAAGAAAAACAAAGATTGGTGAAATTAGAAATTAAGCTTGCTGAAATTAATCAAGGTAAAATTGTAAATCAGACGATTAATAATACAAATAATACGAATAATAATATGACAATAAATCTCTTTATTAATGAACATTGTAAAAATGCCATGAATTTAACTGATTTTGTTGAAAATGTAAAGATTTCTCTAGCAGATTTAGAATATACTACTCAACACGGCTACGCAAAGGGAATTAGTAATATTTTTATTAAACAATTAGAAGATATGCCAGTAACAGAAAGACCTATTCATTGTAGCGATAAAAAACGAATGCAGTTTTACGTTAAAGAAGAAGATGAATGGAAAAAAGATGAAAAGCAAGAAAAGGTGACAGATGCAATTGGTGAAATATCAAAAAAACAGATTTGGCACATAAAAGAATGGGAAAAACAAAATCCAGATTATTTAACTAATGTTGAAAAAACCCAAATATGGCAGAACATGCTGATGAATATGGGTTCATCGGTTGATGACCCAGCAGCAAATAAAAATATTAAAAAGCAAATTTCAAATTCAGTCAAGTTAAACAAGGAAGATATGAAAAATGAAATAATTTAGAGCTTTGTTGTTTCTATTAACTAAAT
>Ga0257110_1001413_pt1 | contig 11361 bp, 21 predicted proteins | sample LP_taG_7_FD_190184 | JGI IMG/M metagenome (GOLD analysis project Ga0257110, IMG submission 190184) | Marine microbial communities from Northeast Subartic Pacific Ocean, Canada - LP_J_2015_P26_10m | ecosystem: Environmental > Aquatic > Marine > Oceanic | place: Canada: Northeast Subartic Pacific... | reverse complement strand
GACGCTTCTGTGGATCTTTGAGTGCCGAATATGCCTCGTTAATTTCTTTGAATTTAGCTTCACTTCCACCGCGGTCAGGGTGATGTTGCATACTTGCTTTTTTGTATGCTGATTTTAGTTCCGTCTCTGAAGCTGATTTATCAACACCTAATACATTGTAATAGTCCATACTATTACTTATCTGCTAGTGTGTTGCTATTTTGTCTTACTGGAACCTGTGTAAAGTCCAAACCAAGCCGCACCAGCACCAACTACGATACTAACTAAACCTGATTGTTCCATTGTAGGTTGTGGCAATGCCATGTACCAAATTACTACTTTATATAATAAAAATATATAAGTTGTAATAAAAATACGTGGAAAAATTCTCCATTGATCAAATGCTTTTGCAAGATCAATCATTGCTTGATATCTGTTCTTAGAACTGTCTACAACATTGGTATCTACTTCTAGTTCAATATTTACTTTTTTAGTTTCAGCCACCGGCTTATCCTCTTTTGTTTTATTTTCCATTTTTTATTTTCTCAATCTCGTCTTGGTTAGTCTTAATAGAAGCCGTTTGTGACTTGTCAATCATCTCTTGTAGTCTTCGTCCTTTTTCTGCCTTGCTATCTAAGTGTAGATCTTTGTTTATAATCTTTTCAAGTTTATGAAACTTCAATCTATCGTTTGGAATATATCTCCATACATAGCCTTTATCTTTGTAAACACCAAATACACTTTCACGTAATCCTATCTTAACAATAATAGCATCACAGTCATCTAGTATCACATGATCGCCTTCATTAAATGCTGGGTTCATTTTAAATTTTAAACCCGACATTAAATTAATAGCAAAGTCTTTGAACCAAAATGCCGCACTAATAGATACTAGTATCGCTATCCACGGTGCTAGTAAATCTGATAATCCTAAACCTAGTGTGTCAAAAGGTGCCATTTTATTTCCTTACCACTTCCATTTTTTCTTTTTCTTAAAGACATTGCCAACTTTCTTAGCCGCATCTTTTGAAGCCTGTGCCGCTTTGTTTGCCGCATCTTGAGAGGCCTTAGCCGCCGCTTGTGCTTGTGCATCAGCTTGTGCTTTTGCTCTAGCCGCCGCTTCGTCTGCCGCTTTCTTAGCCGCCGCCGCGTGTTGTTCCGCTATACGTTGTGCTTCAGCCGCCTTCTTAGCCGCTTCTTGCTGTGCTTTAGCTTGTGCTTCTGCTACTGCTTTTGCCTGTGCTTCTGCTTCTGCTTTGGCCTTTGCCGCCGCTTCGGCTACTTGTTTTGCTTTTTCATCTGCCGCTTTTTTTGCCGCGATAGCATCTGCTTGAGCCTTTTCTGCTATTGCATCAGCTTTAGCTTTTGCTTCTTCGGCTTTTTTAGCACTTGCTTCTGCCGCCGCTTGTGGATTGTTAGCAATATCTGTTGCTAATTTTCCTGCATCGATGATTGGATTTAAATCAAGGTCCATGTTAACGTCTGCATCTAGTCCAACTAGTACTGCCGCTTGACCTGTTATACCCATTGACAATTCGCCATCTTTATAAGTTGTATGTGTTTCACCTTCGGCACCTACTTGCCAACCAGCACTTGCACCTACTTGAGCATCTCCACCAACTCCACCTACTGGGGTGTCAACTGATCCTGATGCTTTAGCATCTGCTCCAACACTTGTACCTGCTACTGCACCAGCACCAACACTATATCCATGTTGTCCTACTGTTGCGTTTGCTCCTGCGTGAGTATCTGCTTCTACGTATGTACTTGCTCCGGCTGAACCTTCTGCTCCTACACTTACTTCATAACCTTCAACATCAACACCTGTTTCTGCTTTTGCAGTTGTATCAACACCTGCTTCTGCTCTTGTACTTGCACCTATTTCTGCACCAACTGTTACATCACCATCTTGATAACCTGCTTCTGCGTTAGCGTGTGCTTCTGCTTCAACTGATGCGTGAGCACCTGCGTGTACTGATGTGTCTGCATATACGTCAACACCGTCTGCTACTTGTTGGTTTGCGTGTGCTTCTGCATCTGCATTAACTTCAACTGAAGCTGATGCTCCAACTTGTGCGTTTGCACTTGCTGATGTATCAGTAACTTCTGTAGTTGCTTCTGCGTGTGCTTCTGCTTGGTAACTTGCATCTGCACTTGCACTTGTTCCAGTGTTTTCATTGCCTGTTGAAGTAGACGTTGCTACTCCATCGCTTGTAGAAGCTGATGCTTCTATATGTGTGTTAAGTTGTGCAATTAAATCTTCTTGTGTTAATCTTCTATCTAGTTCGATACCGATTGTTCTTCCGTATGCTTCTAGTTGATCTTTAGTCATGTTAGTAAAGTCTGGTGCCGTTGTCATTTTTTCTCCAATTTTTTAATGCGTGTTTCTAGTTCGTCTATCTTTTTAGTTACGTATGGATACTTCTTTCTCCATAGTGTTGGATCTTGTTCAAACCAAGTCCAGCCCCATCTTGTGACAAGGAAATCTAGTGTTCTATCGAAATAGCCATACAACCATATACCTAGTCTAGTTCCTTTGAAGTAGGTTGAAAATGCTAGTCCAAGAAGTGACCCAACTAAAGCTGTGTAGATCCACAGTCTTTCAGTAGCCATTCTTTCAATAATTTCCCACATATAATCTCCTCAGTAATTATATGTGTATTTATCGCTAGAATTAGATATTAATTTATTTGTTTTTGGATTTCTTGTCTGTGCTTTCGTAATACTCTTTGTAAGACTTAATAATTTCGTCTTGCTGTAGCATATAAGCACGTATTTGAGCAAAGTTTTTAGCTAGAGCTTCGTAGCCCTCGTCTGTTAAGCCAAATAATACAGGATCTACGCCACCAGCTTTAAGTTTAGCAAACACTTCGTCAGCATTTTCACTGGTAATTATAGTCCACTTGATCTCTTCTAATTTAGGTGTTAGAGGAGCAGGGAGGTTTAGAGGTTGTCTTTCGACTTCTGTTTTAAAAACGTCTAGTTGTCTAACACTACTACATCCACTAATAAGGAACGTACTTAGGATTAGCAATACTAGGACACTCTGAGTTGATTTCAGACTTTTTAGTAGCATTTTTCTCTTTCTCCGTTAACGGACTTCCCATAGCAATTTCATTACATCTATTGCCTTCGGAAGTTCCTTTATTAATTATTCGTTCAACGGAATCTGGTCTTTCATTTGCGAGTGTACCAATATCACGCACTTCACCTTTTCCGTTTATTTTATTAAATTTCTTGTCTAAGTTTGCAAATTCTTGTTTAAGAGTATCGTGTTGCTTTTGTAAGGTTGCTTTGATGTTAGCCTGTGCTTCAAAGTCTGCTTTCATCTGTGTAATAACAGCTTTTTGATCTTCAACACTTTGTTCTAGCTTTTGATTGTTAGCTTCTGACGTAGCCAAGTCTGCTTTCAAAGTCTTTACATACATAAATCCTCCACCAGCACCTGCTAGTAATACTATTAACAATCCAATTTTTAAAGAACTAAACACTTTTGCTCTCCACTAGTTTAATGAAGTCACCAACAGTTACTACTTCAGCTTCTTCTTGCTCAGAAATTTTTACACCTGTTGCATTTTGTATTGCAATGGTCATCTCAACGATATCAAAGTCGTCAGCATTTAAGTCATCTACTAAAGATGCACTTGGTACGACTTTAGACGCATCAACGCCTAAATGTTCTGCTATTGCTTTAACTACTTGTTCCATCTCTTTTATACTCCTCTGGCACTACACCGTATCCAACGACCCTGTCCCATTCACGTTGCGTGTAAGTGTTTTTATGTTTTACAACTTCGTAACGTGGATTTTCACAGACAACTATTTCAATTGGTCTGTTATCTCCGTCCGTAAACGTTTCGATTAATCTGCCTTCGTGCTGTCTTCCGCAGTTCTGGCAATAACCGATCATATCATTGTTTTTGCTAAATCTGTAGTTTCAGTGACTCTTCGAGTCCAACCTTTTCCAAATGTATCAAATGTACTTAATTTTTCATAGTACTTTTGTCTATTCATTTGAAAGTTTTCTATTGTTGTCTCGATGCCATTCTCTGCAACATATTCAGCAACCTTCTTTAAAGTATTAGGTCCAATTCCGCCATCTGCTACTGTACCTATCATTGTCTGTAAGTACTTTGCACTACGGCCTGGGCCTGCATTAACACCAAAGTCGAATACACATAAGTCTAATCCACCTGGTAAATCATCACCCTTCATTTTATCCCAATAATTCTTTTTATAAATTGGAGCAACATCTTCGACTAATAAGTCTTTCATGTCTTTGGTTCCGCCCCATTCATCGTAAACTCTTTTTGTAACACCTAGATTGGTTTCACCACCTGGATCTTTTGGGTGATTAACATATCCGCCTTCGTGATGCAGAATTGCATCCAAACATTTTTGATAATTAGATTCCATATTAATTCCTTTTAGTAACGACTGTGTAGCCTTCGTTGGTAATAAGTATATTATCACCATACTTCTCAATATCGTAGTCGCCTAAGTATTTAGTAAGGTAAATTGTTTCAGGCCAAGAATTGATATCGTAGGCATCTGTTATAGACTCGTTAATTTCATCAGTTTTGCCAAAATCTTTTACTTCTAGCTTTAATGGGTCTGCGTAAATCTTTTTAAACGTAATATGATCTTGTAACATTTCAATACTGTCTAAGTAACTCTTGTTAAAAAAGTTCTTATAGTTTTCCATATTGTTTTCGTTTACCTTGATTTCGTATGCTTCGGTATCTAGTGGTACTGTTTCTCGAATGTTATCTGGAGTAACATCTTGGCTTGTAAAACTTTTGTAATATCTAAACTTCATGTCTGGTAAATTAGATAGTTTGCCAACACCATCAATGATTTCATGTATCTGTTCTGGTATTTCTTTGGCTCTTTCCATTTCAACATATACTTTATATGATCCGTCTGCTTGTTCGCCTGACGTAACATCAGCGTCTAGTACAAAAGGATAACCTTTTTCTACAAAATTCATTAAGTCGTTTGCTGATTCTTTAGTCTTTGTTGCGAAACTTACTACAACAATATTCTTATCTTCACCCATTTTAGACTTGAATGAATCTATTTCAAAAATATCGTAAACTAAATCTTGAAGATCATTTGTTTGTAGTCCCATTATACTGCTCCACCTTCTGCCGCTACTTCTGAATCTTGTGGAACATCATCTACTGCTGGTTCTGTTGAAGCTACTGCTGGCTCTCTTAAGAACTCAAGTTGCTCTCTGTATCCGCTGTAAATATTTAAGATTAAGTCTTTAGGCATTGTAATTTCTACTGTCCAAACAGGCAATCTATCAAGTTTACCCTTCTTAGTTGATGGTCTAATATCGTCTGGCTTTTTAATCTTGCGTGGTTTAAGTAAAGAGCCTTTACCGTATTTTACTTTACAGTCATAATCTAATAGACGTTTACCACCCATTGGATCTGGCATCTTATCTTTAGGCCACATAAACTCACAAGTGACAAAATGTCTAGTAATCTTTGGACCTGATGCTAGTTCGCCATCTTCCCAGTTTTCATACACATATAAGTCTAATTCATCTAGTACACGTTCAAAGTCTTTCAATACACTAAAAGCGGTATCGCTTTCGTATATGCCTTCAACGTTTTTAACTATGTCCATTACATCAAGCATTTATAAGTCTCTCTATTGTTGTACACTTATTTATCCTGATCTAGTTTATAAAGTAGCAGTTTTGTCTTTGGAGCATTGTACTAAATATTAATGTAGAGACACACTTTAGCTGTGTACTATAGTTAAAGTGGGCCTTTATAGTGATTAACTCATAAAGGAGATACTTAATGGGTGCAAAACGCACTAAAAGACGTTTCGAACAGCAACGTTCAAGCGACAATATAATAAACTTCAAACCACATCAATCGAAACAGGTAAACATACTACCCAGAAATAGAAATCAAGAAACATATATGCTAAAACTGTTGGACCCCAAGAAAGACATAGTCTTCGGGATTGGTCCAGCGGGAACCGGTAAGACGCTATTAGCAGTCCAGGTGGCTATTAAGAATTTCAAAGACGGGTTATTTGATAAGATTGTAATTACAAGACCAGCTGTGTCAGTAGATGAGGACTTAGGCTTTCTTCCAGGATCAATGGAAGATAAGATGGCTCCTTGGACTAGACCAATTTTTGATGTTTTTAAAGATTACTTCCATCCAAAGGAAGTATCAAGTATGATCGAAGATGACATAGTAGAAATTGCTCCTCTATCTTATATGCGAGGACGTACTTTCAAGAAAGCCTTCATTGTAGCTGATGAGATGCAGAACGCAACTCAGAGTCAAATGAAAATGCTTTTAACAAGGATCGGTGATTACTCTCAGATGGCAGTCACAGGAGATTTAAATCAAGCAGACAGAATGACAAATAACGGACTTTTAGACTTTGTTAAAAAGTTAGAAGGATATACTGCTACTTCACACATTGATATTGTGAGATTTCAACATGGAGATATTGAAAGACACAAAGCAGTCAGTGAAGTGTTAGATATATACGGAGATTAAGACTTATCGCCAGGAAGGTCTGTGTCGTTAGAATCAACAACATAGGTTTTCTTGGCGTGTTGCCATTTAGACCAACCGTTAAACGTTATCTTGTTTGTTTGTATTATAGCATTATGCCTATCAACAGCAGTTTTGCTTAATGCACTTGTACGTGCAGTTACTTTTTCACGTTTAATAGGCACCACTTGTACCAGTGGTTCACCTAGTTTAATTTTTGTAATCTTCTTTTCAAGTAACATGATGTTAATAGGACTGATCAAAGCACCTAAGTCATGGTCAATAATACCTGGTATAGCTTCATAGTTCCTACCTTCAAAGAAAAACATAGGCAGGTACAATAAACTCCAGTCCTTAGGTTGCCATATCCTCCAAGGCAAATCTAATTTTACTGCTGACTTAACACCAAACTTTTGCATAACAGAACTTACTTCGTTATGCACTTGATCTGCTGGATGAAATGCACTATTATAATCAGGATCTGAATATCTAGTTTCAACCATCTGTCCATCTTCACTTGGGATAATTTCCATATCACACCAAGCAGGAATAATGAAGCCTGTTTTCATATAGTCACCTATACCTGGACAAGACTTTATAGTGTGATCGCTGTCTATCTTGTGCTTTTTCTTATCAGTAAAAGTAGGCATTTGTTTCCAAGGGCCTGGCATGAACTCTGAAGCAGGTCTTATAGGAGCATACTTTCTTACTGCCCAGTTCTCTGTTTCAAAGTAAACCTTTGGTTCTTCTTTTTTCTTTTTAAACCAGTTAAGCATCAAGTTCCTTCATTAATGGAAATATTTTTGCAATAGCTTCTGCACAGGCATGAGCAATTTCCATATGTTCTTTTTGTGTACCATTTGCACCACGTAGATCAATGTAGTGTATCCATGAACGTAGTGTGCCGTTCATATATAATGTTGTTTTAGTAATACCTTCTGGTAGTACCTTACGTGCTTGTTCTTTAGCAATACCTTTTTTAATAGCCCAGTCGTATTCTTTCTTGGCCAAGTGTGCAATACGCATCTGTGCATGAAGCCAATCAAGTTGTAGCTTTTCATCATCTACTTCTACTGAATTTTGTCTGTTCTTTTCGTCCTGTAAACGTGCTTCACTGTACTCAAACATATCACCTTGTGCTTTAGGATCTGCATAACGTTGGCTAAACTCCTGAAAACTAAAACTTCTATGTCTTACAATTTGATGTGCAATATCACGTGTAGTCTGAATTTCTAAACAAGCATTTACCATCTCTAATGGCGACCAATGTTGATGTTTAATTAAGTATTTGATTAACTTCGCACTTGTTTCTTTATTCATTTGATTGCTAGGGTTACTTACTCTAGCACAAAAGGCAATCAAGTCTTCAATGTTTACTAATTCACCTTTAGAATCATAGGTTTCAAACTCACTTGGTTTAGTATACGAAATTAGTTTAACTTTCATTTTTTTTATCCTGTTCTATAAACGATGTGTACACCAAATGGTGTTACTATTGGGTGTGGTCCCATGTCACCTTTTGGAATACTTTGTGCGGCTGTTGAAAATTCTATAGCCATCTCCTCTGGTAGGAACCAACCTAGGTCACCACCTGAACGCTTACCACTTGGACAAGCACTATTCTCTTTTGCGGCAACTTCAAAACTAATCTTACCATCTTGAATTTCTTTTTGCACACGTTCGGCTTCTTTCATTGCAAACGCAATTCCTCTACTGTGGGTACTCTTTAGAGCACCGGCATAAGAAAAAAGTATGTGTGAAGCTCTCATTTTCATATTAATCTCCTTTACCTGGTTCTTCTGACATAGTAACATCTACTACTGGAACCTTATCTGCTAATACATCTTCTGGCCTTGCTTCAGTTATTTGCGGCCATATTACACTATATTTACTATTCCAGTTGAACCAAGTACCATCATCCTGAGACTCTTCTATAATAGCATCTACAGGGCATTCAGGAACACAAACTCCGCAATCAATACATTCGTCTGGATTAATTACAAGCATATTTTTACCTTCATAGAAACAGTCAACCGGACATACTTCTACACAGGTCATATGTTTACAATTTACACAACCGTCATTTACTAGATATGTCATTTTATACTATCCAATTCCAAATTCCTCGTATTGCTAATAGCAAGTAAAATAATTCCATTAAAGCACGAGGTAGGTCTTTATCTTTTATACCCATATATATCCAAATTGCACAACTGAAACAAGCTACCAACCAGCCCATCCATTGTACATTAGGATCTCCACCACTTAAGATAAATGCACCAACCATAGCTAGTACAAAGCCTAACCATCTCCAGCCATCAATCTTAGAGTAGTATCTAATCTTCATTTAGATCCTTGCTAGTTTAATCAATGTGGCCGCTAAATTTATCTCTGGATCTACAACTAGTGTATGATCTACTAGTCCTTGTTTAATAATAATTACTGCTTTGTCTTGTGCTTCTTCATCACCAAACAATTCAATGTTATCATACAGCCATCTGTAAACTTCTTCCATCTCTTCTGCTCTAGCACTTGCACAAACAAGTTTACGTGCTTTAGTAATATCACCAGCTTTAAACAGTTCAACCATTTCAAGTTTCCAGTCAGCTTCGTTTTTATCACTTTCGTTAGGCTTTAGTAGTACACCATCTTGTGAATTCATTTGTACTGTGTTAATACATTTACGTAGATCAGGATAACTTGCTTTTACATAAGTGTCTAGTGTATCCAAGTCTGGAGTAACACCTTCTGCAATACAGATCTCTGCCACTCTTGCAGTAAATTCTGTCATGTCTACTTTAGCAATATGAAAGCCTTGACATCTACTGTGTAGTGCTGGAATAATTCTATTAGGATAGTTACAAGTTAAAATAAATCTACTTGTAGTATGATACTCCTCCATTACTCCACGCAAGGCCGCCTGTGCGTTTGGACTTAAATAATCAGCCTCATCAAGTAATACTACTTTAAAAGGACCAAAGGGTATCATCTGTACAAAGTTAACAATCTTGTCTCTTACATCATCAACACTATTTGTACGTGATGCATTTATTTCAAGTACATCTAAGTCATTTAATTCTAACTCATTAAATAATAGTTTTGCAAGTGTTGTCTTACCAATACCTGCGTTACCACTAAACAACAAGTGTGGAATAGTTTTTTCTTTAATCCAATTTTGTACCTGTGCTTTTTGATGATCATCTCTAAACACATATCCTTCGACTGTTTTAGGACGATACTTTTCTACCCATAGATCTTTCATTTATTCTCCGCCTCATTAATTCGTTGTCTCAAATTAGTTGTACTAAATGAGTGTTGTCTTTTATTATAGTATAATTCTATGCTTTTGTCAACACAAATCTGCTTTCCAGTGAAGTCTTTAGTTTTATATTCTTCACCAATAAATCTTTTATCAATTTTATAAGTTAACAGTATATCTTCTAAATCCTTTTCTGTTTCATAAGGAATAATTTCACTAATATACTTACAACCTGCTAATTGGACATAACGTTCAAACACACTTTGTATTGGTTTGTTTTTTTCTGTTCTATCAATTGATGGATCTGATTGTAGTCCTACAATTAAATGATTACAGTTTTCACTTGCTTCTTTAAGCATAGCAACGTGACCTGTATGAAATAAATCAAATGTACTAAACGTTATGCCAACTGTCATTTCTTAGCACCTCGTTCTTGACCAATTCCCATCAGTATCAAAACAACGTACAGTATAGGCCAAGCCCACCCTGATAAATGTCCTAAGATATGTAAGGTCATTAATACTATACCGGTTGTACCAGTTGTACCAATTCCCTGTAGTTCTGTTGTTGGAAGTTTCATATATACTCCTATTTTATATTATATTATAGACTAAAAAGTACAGTATGTCAAGTATTATTTTTGAAGCGGTAATCCATTAAAGATAAATCCAATCGTAGTACGTGGAGTTACATCTTTTGGCGGTAATCCTCTGTGTGGGTAACTGCTTGGAAATACAACGCAACGTCCTTTTTTCCAATCAACAGTATGAACAGGTAGACCATCTTGGAAATCAAATTCCATACCAGTGTCGCCTTGTAAAAAGAATACCAAAGTATGTGAAGGTATCCAACCTGGCATTGTCATCTGTTGAGTATCATCTGGAGCATCTGTATGAAGTCCTCCATAATGTTCGTTTGTAGATAAGTTAATTTGTACTTGATTTAATTGCAAGCCTTGAGAGTTCTTAAAAAGCTCATTTTTTTTGTGATTTATTGCACACCAAAATGCCTTAAATTCCCAGGGCATATCAACAAGAAAATTTGTATGAGCAACAGTTTCACCTTGCTGTATTTCTCTTACCCATTGTTCACTAAATGTAGAAAAGCCTTCATCACGTCCTAGACCTCTATGTCCAAATCTTAAAGGCATATGAGGTATACCAACGTCCATTTGGTCAATTAACCATTCAGGAACTACATCGTCCAATACTAAAATGTTAGCTGTGTTTATTGGCAATTTTCTCTTGCTCCTTTTTAAATATAGGCATAATAATACCTCTGTCTCTAGCAAACTGTGAAGTTTTACCACTGAATATAAATCCTATGGTTACTCTTGGGCTAACTTCTTTTGGAGGTAACCCTTGATGTATAAACTTACTAGGGAATACAATACATCTTCCTTCTTTATAATCAACTGAATGCCATCGATAACTGTCTAGTTCACCTTCATGGTTGCTAAAATCATCTTGGTACCAAGTTGCATCTTTTGTTCTCATGCCACCTTCTGCACTTACACGTTCTTTTGTTTTACGTAGTTCTTCTTCTACTTGATCTTGTGTAGCTTTGCCTTTGGTTACGTCATCAGCCAAC
>Ga0257110_1001412_pt1 | contig 11362 bp, 15 predicted proteins | sample LP_taG_7_FD_190184 | JGI IMG/M metagenome (GOLD analysis project Ga0257110, IMG submission 190184) | Marine microbial communities from Northeast Subartic Pacific Ocean, Canada - LP_J_2015_P26_10m | ecosystem: Environmental > Aquatic > Marine > Oceanic | place: Canada: Northeast Subartic Pacific... | reverse complement strand
TCTCTTAGGTGATTCCTATAACTCTCGATTATTTCAACCAAGTCTCCAACGTTATCACTGACCAATGTCAAATCTTTAGATTGCCACATAGCTAGTCTAAAAAGCATAACATTCGCGATTAGCGATGCCAACAAGACTAAGCCAAGAATTATACTAGCTTCCATCTTTGTACTCCACACGCTTCTTCTTCTCATCGCGTAGAAGCTCTCTATTCTCCTCTATAGCACGCTTTACCTCATCACCTACCTTACCACCCTTTGAAGGTGTCTTCTCGCGCAGGTAAGGCATTTGAGGGACTCTCTTGATGACATGGTTGAAACATAGAGGGCAGCCAGACTGCTCCTCTAAAATTCCATGTACAACATCAAAGTTCTCAAGGCAGCCGTGACACTTGTAGGTGTATTTAGGCATCTTTGCTTTTCTCGCTTTCAACTTCGAACACCGGTGGGTTCATAATAACCAGTTGGTTACTATCATCAACTTGGATTTCAAATCCCTGAAGAACAGGTGTAATGTCTGTTTGCTCGATTAGAGACTTTTGTAGTGCCATCATGATTGCGCCAATGGCTTGGTTTGATAATTTATGATTCATTTTAACTCCTTATAAGTTTTAATAATATTATACCATTTTTTTAGTGGGTTGTCAAGTGGCTTTCTTTACTTGCCCGGAAATCCACTTATATGTTTGCCTCATTCCTTCAATTAAAGGCTGTGAGACTTCCCATCCAACTTTTTTTCTATAAAGATTGTTATCCGAATTTCTTCCATTAACACCTATGGGGCATTTATGTCCATATTTCTCTTCGAACTCTTCGCCATCAATATTGTGTATCGATAGATTTTTTCCGGATATATCAATAGCCATTTGAGCGAAGTCGTTTATCGAGATCATCTCTTCAGACCCAATGTTTACCGGTCCTGCAAAATCTGATTGCATAAACCTATATACAGCTTCACAACATTCACTTACATGAAGGAAGGATCTTGTTTGACTTCCCGGGCCCCAAACCTCGATAGTTCCGTCATCTGGAGTTTCTGCTGCTTTTCTACAAAAAGCTGCTGGTGCCTTTTCTCGACCGCCAGTCCAAGATCCGTATTCCCCAAAGATGTTGTGGAACCTTGCCACTCTAACTTCAAGATCCTTGTTTCTAGCGAATGCCATAAACAACCTTTCCGAGAACAATTTTTCCCATCCATAGTCGGAATCTGGATTGGCTGGATATGCAGAATCTTCAGTACAGTTAGGATTCTCAGGATCAAGCTGGTTATGTTCCGGATACATGCATGCAGAAGATGAGTAAAAAACTCTTTTTACGCCTTTCTCGGCAGCTTCATGTGCTATATTGAGATTGCATAAAGCAGAGTTATGCATAATATCGGCGTCGTTTTCGCCGGTGAATACGAAGCCTGCTCCGCCCATGTCTGCTGCTAATTGGTAAATCTCATCGATATCATCAGTAACAACCTTCTGTACCATCTGTGGGATCCTGAGATCTGCCTGTACAAAGTCGTCTGCAAATTCATGGACTGGTTGCCACTCGTTATATTTCAAGTCCACGCCGCGAACCCAATAGCCTTTTGCTTTTAAATATTTAACCAAATGCCCGCCGATGAAACCACCTGCGCCACATACTAATGCTTTTTTCATTTTGTCTCCTTTACTTGATTGTAAATTAATTTTTTAAATTTAGTCGATGACCACCCATGTGAACGGTCAAAAAAATAAACTTCTGGGCAAAGGCCGAAGGCAGTATAGTCTATCCTATTTTTATAATCATCTCCTAGGAATCTAACCTGAGGTTCTCTAGATTGGATTATTTGTGCCAGCTCATGTTCGTAATCATAGAGAACGACCTCGTCGATAAAACGAATTGAACATAAAGATTCCATTCTGTCGTTCGTGGATAGAATCGGAGCTATTTTTTCCGGCCGTTCAATGGACGGGTCGGAGTGAAGCGCTATCAACAATTTATCACAGTTCTCCGAGGCCTCTTTGAACATGTAGATATACCCCGGATGAATAACATCAAAATTTCCCGCTATTATTCCTAGTTTCATTTTTTTTCCGGAAAGCATCTTTTCAAACCTTCTTCTAGATTAATTGCTGGTTGCCATCCGAGCAACGTCATCTCTCTTACATCTGCTATCGAGTTCTTGACATCTCCTGTCCTTTCCGGCTTAAATGTCCACTCAACATTGTTTGTTTTGTCGATATATTCTTTTATATAATTCATACTTGTTGATTTTCCACTAGCAATATTATAAAATTTTCCACTAAAACCTCTATCATGATTGAGGCAAAAAATATTAGCAGATACAACATCACTTACATGTATGAAATCTCTTACCTGACACCCATCGCCATCCATCCTTAACTCTTTATTAGTGCGAATCATTTCCATCCATGAAGATATAACAGTAGCATAGGAACCTCCGTATTCTTGGTCCTCCGAGTATACATTAAAATATCTAAGACACACTGTGTCTAGGCCATAGAGTCTAGAATACAACCTACACTCAATTTCAGACATCAACTTATGTGCCCCATATGGAGAAGTTGGTCCGTCGCCATTTCCGGTTACTGCTGATGACGATGAAAAGACTAGTCTTTTTATTTTATTTTCTCTTGCCCATTCCAATAAAACAGAGGTTGTTAAAACATTTTGCTTTAAGGTATAGCTTGGGTTTTCAACTGAAAAACCAACCCTAGGTAGCGCTGCCATGTGAAAAACACAGTCAAAATGCTCTTGTGGGAGACAGTGTAAGACATCGTTGCCCTCCTTGATATCAACCCCAGTTACATCATGATTTAATTCTACTAATTTTTCATACAAATGGCTGCCAATGTAACCCTTATGGCCTGTTATTAAAATTTTCATAATTGCTCTCCAATGAATAAGCTGATGTCTTTCGGGATTTTAAAATCTAAATCCTTTAAATAAATTTTTTCCACATTTGGATTTCTTTGCAGCGCCTTTTCGTATGTCGAACTCTTAGTCGTACCTATATGTATGACTCCAAGTTCATCGTTGTTTATTGCCATCATCACAATGGGAGCTACAACATCAACATAGTCTTTTGTGCTGAATTGGTCCGCTACTGCTTTGTCATACGGGAATTCGTGACCGAAAAAACTAGTTCTTATAACCAAATGGTTGTCAAAAGATCTAACTAATAACTCAGCTGCAGCTTTCGTCTTGGCATATTTAGAAACTGGGTTTATCGGGTCGGTTGTTTTATAATCGCCTTTTTCTCCATCGAAGACATAGTCTGTGGATATGAACACTAGTTTTTTGTTCAAATCTTGACAGGCCTTAATAACATTTAATGTTCCCAATACATTCACATTGCACGCAATTGTAGCGTCTAATTCAATTTCTTTCACATCAGTCAAGGCTGCGCAATGAATCACCGCGCAGCAGCCGCTACTATCGATTTGAGTATAAAGAGACTCATAATCTCTCACATCACACTCCATGGATGTAGGAGAAGTGAATTGAGTGGTGCCCTCTTGTTGACACTTTAATATCTCTGCACCAAGCGTTCCGGAACCCCCAGTCAAAAAAAACTTTTTTAAAACCATTTAAATAACCCGTTGTCGTGTTTTGGTTTCCAACCAATTGACCTTAGTTTTTCAGCACTAATTGAATATCTCAAGTCTTGCCCCCATCTGTTTTTAACAAACATTAAGCTGGTTTCATCTTTTTTAAACCATTTGAGAACATCGCTTACAACCTCGAGGTTTGTCATGTGGTTTTCTGCTGCTATATTAAAAATTTCATTCTTCACTCCTTGATCAATAATTGATAAAATACCATCAACGTTATCTTTAACATAAGTCCAATCTCTAATATAACTTCCATCTCCATGTATAGGTATTTTTTTATCATCTTTAAGGCTACTGATACATTTAGATATCAGTTTCTCCTCGTATTGTCGTGGGCCATAGTTGTTAGCGCTGCGCGTTATAACATAATCCATCTGATAGGTTCTGGCATAAGACAATACAAGCATTTCTGCAGCAGCTTTAGTAGCAGAATAGGGATTGCTGGGAGTGAGTTTGTCATCTTCGTCGAACGAACCTTTTGACCTATCCCCATAGACCTCATCAGTACTAATGTGAAAAAATAGAGGTCTAGCATAAGATGGTTTTCCCCTCACAAGCTCCAATAGGTTGTGTACACCTAATATATTGCTCTTAATGAACGGATCGGTATCCTTAATAGAATTGTCTACGTGGCTTTCTGCAGCAAAATTTATCAAAACATCGCAAGTTGGCAAATGTTGTATGTCGCTTATATCTGCCTTTAAAAATGTATAATTAGGATGATTATCCCATGGCAAGTCTTTGTGGGAGGCATAATTCATCCTGTCTATATCTACAACCACATCTCCACGTTTCAACACCTCTTCAACAAAATGGCTTCCGATAAAGCCTCTACCACCTGTTACTACATATTTCATTTGTTACCTCTGTATTTAAATTTCTTATCTCTGCTGTAATCTTCAAAGGATTGTGCTAACAAGTCCTTATTTGATATTATAGCATGTTTTTTATCGATTGGCAAGTTAATATTAATATCTTTATCAAAAATATTTATCCCAGATTCTTTTTCCCTATTGTAATAGGCAGAGCACCTGTATAATACAGTTGTATGGTCTTCCAAGCTAATGAAGCCATGCGCAAAGCCGCCGGGGATCCAAACCATATTGTGGTTTTTTTCACTTAACTCTACACAATCATGTTGACCATAAGTGGGAGAGCCGTCTCTTAGGTCTATAAAATAGTCAACCACAGAGCCCCTAACAACTCTAACCAGCTTTCCCATTGGTTCATCCCACTGATAGTGCATTCCTCTTATTACATTTTTGTGTGATACTGAGTGATTATCTTGTACAAAATTGCTTCCAATAACATCGGAAATTTTTTGATCAAATGATTGATAAAAATAGCCTCGATGATCACTAAAGACATCAGACTCAAACAATATTACATCATTAAAAAACCTTTTCATCGTCACTCCTTTATTAGGTGTCCAAATTTTTCTTTGTTCTCTACAATATATGGAGGAAATCCTTCATCGATTGGAACAACTTCAAACTTGGATTCCCTAAAAAATACATCCTGATTTGAATCAATTTTATTCTGAATGTTTAGTTTGTAAAAATTATTGTTAAATTCTTGATGTGCTGCACACTCTATCTTCAAAAGAACTCTTTGTTTGGCTGAGGTTTGTTTATGACCACCCACATAGGTAAAGTGCCACCCTCCATTAGCAATTCTCCGACCCGATTCTCTCATGGTGGAGTGTCGAAGAGTATCAACGCCATGCTCTTTAAGGAGTCCATAATTACAAATTTTTGTTCCTAACCATTTTTTGTCCGTAACACCATTGAACTCCCCAGTAACAGACAACAGTTTTCCAGATGTCTCTTTGAGATTAAAGTAGTAATAAAACATATCTTGCGCCAAGTGAAACAACATATCTTCCTTATAAAAAGAGGGTAGGTCTCTAATGATATTGATGTTTGGAAATTCATCCAAGTCACTTGTTATTATGATGTCGTCATCGTTGCAACCAACCAGTCCCTTGATCACAGAGTTTCTTTGATGTTGATCTGTTTTAAATGGGTTTGTTTTTACATATTCTTCAGGAGTATCATCAACGACCACATGAATTATTTTGTGTTCAAACTTCTCAAACAAGTGCTTATTTTCTTGATAAAAAAGTTTTTTTGGTATACCCGAAAATGTTATCATTGATTCACATAGGACGAAATAATCAACTACGGAGTCAAGATAATTTAATCGTATCTCCAACAAATCCAATTCATTAAAAAATGGGAAACAATCATATATCTTAGGCATTTATACACCTCCTTTGTAGATTTTGTAAATTGTATCAGAGTGGGTGCTTTCGTATTGATCCTTCTCTACCTTGCATTCCTCATAAGAGCATAGCTTGTTTGTCGGAGAGTGGTAATATTCCCACCCCTTGGTCAAAGAGTCTCCTTGAGCCCAAAAGCCATCCGAGACATTGTGTTTACCCCAGTATTTTGGAGCGATTACATTAATGACTTCATCATTAATCCAGGTTGGGAGCCAAGCAAAGCTAGAGTTTGACATAATGATGTTTTTTGCATTTCGAACCAAAACCCAATCAACTTCTGTATTGTAGTGATATACATTTAACTCTGGGAACATCTGCTTCGCACCTCTAGGGTCATCCGTTACTACAACAAATTTCATGGATGGATTTCTCTTTCTCATGATGTTCATTGCTCCATACCAATACTCTCTAGGTAAAAACAGATCTCTAATGGGCGTATATTCTCCTCCACGGAAACCTAAGATGCATATATCTTCTTTTGATAATCCATGGACTTCTTTTCCATCCCGGATTTTCAACCATTGCCGCGCCCTATCTTTGTAGCCCTCTAGGTAAATTTCTGATTCCATGTTTCCATCTATTTTTGTGTTATCAAGGATGTCCACTAAACTAGGATCATAAAGCCTACAATCGCAATTAAACACTGGATGGACTAGCTCCCTCTCTGCATAATATCTTTCAATACCTTCAGGTAGAACAGATGGTGGGGCACCTTCAAAAGGTGCTGCTCCGCCTATCACTTCTAGTCCAAAATCCAAATCTAAAATTCCGGATGCCTTAAATTTATGAGGATTCATTATTCCAAAATCATAACCGTTTCTATCTGCAATAACTCTAGTTACCATGTATCTCCACAGTTGGTTACCTAGACCTGAGCCATTGTAAAGTTCATTTACTATCATATTGCTACCTCCTTTAGGTTAAAATCTCTCATTTCTACTAATTGTTCATATATACCTTTGTGAATCAACGGAGCACTATTAGAAGATATGTTTCTAAAACAATTGTTTTGAGAATCTACTTTCTTAACGTCTATATTTAAGCCGTACACCTGTGTCACAACCCCTATTAGTTTAAACTTAGAGATGTTGTCGGGAGAAAAAACGTGCCTTGTTCCACTCCAGAAATTATCGACCTCAATCATCTTGTGAATTAATTTAGCTAACTCCAAACAAGTCACTCCATTCCAAATGTGATTCTGGAAGCCATCTATAGATCGACCTTCCATGGAAAGGATCCACTCCACTAGAGAAAGTTTATTGGCCAGTTCTTCACCAATAATTGAAGTCCTAATGTTCGTATTAATAGGGCTTTCGCCTAGAGACTTTGATTTTCCATAAACATCATAACAATCGTGTGGGTCAGATTCGCTATAAAAGCCCCTAGTGCCATTAAAGACACAATCAGTTGTAACATGTATTACTTCGCACCCACTATCTTCTTTGAATCTTGCTAGTATTTGAGGAAAGAGGCTATTGACTTTTATCATCTCTACTGGGTTTATGTTTCTTTGTTTTATAATCCCCGATGCATTTATAATAACATCGCCTCTTTTTGTGTTTTCGAGCAGGAAAGATAAAATGCCCTCTTCAGTAGATTTAGACAGATCTAAATCATTCCTCGTTAATGAAATTAGATCGTATTTGTCTTGAAGATATGTTTTTATATATCGACCCAACATTCCATTTGATCCAAATATTAGTACCTTCATATGACTTGTTTCCTAAAAAAATCTTTTCCCTCTAGATAATCACACAATTCACTTCTAGAAAGACAAAAGTCTTTAGAGGAATATTCGTTTCCCGTGAAGTTTATCTTCCCTATGTCTTTTTTGGGATGTAAGAGATAAACTTCGTCTTTCTCCATATACTCCATTCTCCTAAGTTCTTCTTCTGACGCCATTATCTCGTGTATTTTTTCTCCGACCCTAGGAAATGCAACTTCATATTGCAGACCAAAGTGTTGTTTGTATATATCAAATAAATCTAAGACCTTAAACGACTTTGCAACAGGGACAATATTACAACCTTCGTAGTTTACAGATTTCATTACCAAGTCAATAGCATCATCTACACTAAGCAAAAACCTTGTCATATCAGTGCCGTATAGAGAGAGGGTTCTCCCCTTTTTTATACTTTCTAACATCAAAGGTATTATTGATCCAGTAGACCCCATTACGTTTCCATATATAGCCGATGTTAGTTTGCATTTTGACTTACCAGCGATAAACCCTTCACCTGCGACAAACTTCATGGCTCCATATAGGGTTGTTGCAGATCTACTTTTGTCTGTGGAAATAAAACAAGCCGACTTAAAGTTATTCTCCTCTGCACTTATTCTAGAGTTGAATGCACCATCAATTATAGTCCTAGTGGCTTGCTCATAGTTGTCATTGCATGCACCTATCTGCTTTAGTGAAGCGGCAAAAATACCAATCGTGTGGCCCCTAGATTTTCTAATTAAAAAGTCCCTATCTCTAACATCGCCTATGATAAATTTGACATTTGGATAATCTTTTTTCATATAATAGTGTTTCGATTCATCTCTGGAGTATACAGTTATTTCATTATTGGCATATAACTTGTTTACCAAGTTTCTACCTAAAAAACCAGCACCACCGGTTATAAAAATTTTTTCATTTTTCATAATTTTCCTTTATTTGTATTTTGGATTAACTTCCCAGTCGCAGGTAAAAATGGTATACAAAGCTCTTTCTAACATATGTGCCTCGCCGGGGGCTTCACCAGTCGGTCTCCAGCACAATATCTTTATTATTTGTTTGTAAAAATTCTTGCTATATTTTAAGATATTTTCCTTAGGTATGATGTAGTTTCCACCAGGCGAGAACCTTATGTATGTATTGATCTCTGGGCTTACATATATGTCTTTCAAGAATGCATTTATATTTCCAAAATGTCTCCACTGGAGATGATTCATGTACCAACTGTTGTTTATCTCTAGATATCCGCCATCAGGCGCCATCTTGCTGGCTGGTACTGGTTGGTTGACATATCTTGCATGCACCTCTGGGCCCATATCGTGTATTTCAGTAAAAGACTTATTGTTGATTAACTTTAGGACACTTTCTTCGCTACAATTACCGCTGGAAAGAGGCTTTTCTCTACCCTTCGGGAACATCAAACATGCCCTGCAAAAGATAGTGGTATCAGGGAGATTGTCATAGTTATCAATTATGAAATAAAATATATCAAAAATGTTTTGACCCACATTTATTTGATGTTTTACTTTGTCTGATTCTTCAAATCTGTGTGCACGGTCATAAATCAAATAATTGTCCGCCCACTTGTGGACCCAAGAGTCCTCTAGGTTTTCGGGCAGCCAATTGTAATCACTGACTACTAGAAAGTTGCTTTCTATTGCTTTCATAACTGCGCTCCTTTATAGTTTTTAAAATTAAACCTTCTTGGATATGTTCCCGGAAAGTACCGGTGAAAACCAAAGGGCTTTCTTACAAGCTTTGTTTCTGGTGTCGGTACTTCGTGGGAAAACATTGCAGCCAACTCAACAGGAGCGAACTTACAGCCATTTTTTTCAAATATGTGTTTATTATGGACACATATGTTCCCATCTTCGTTGTAGGCCCCAGCGTTCATGTGTTTATAAAATTCGCCTTCATTTACTTCAAAAGGTACTTCGTACCTACTAGGCGTCTCCAAAACCTTTCGACTTCTCAAGGTAAATCCTCCATTTCCCACCCTTTGGTGGTTACCGAATGGATCAATGAAAGCATCGCTCTTAAGTGGCCAAGGAGCCCCTACATAGTCAAAGTCTAAAAATTCATTATTCCAACTTTCAGGATTTATTACAAAGCCATCAGGGTGAATCATTAGCATGAATTCTGTATCAACATGTTCTATGAGGTTATATATGCAATAATAACTAAATTCTTTATAGTCTATCTTATCAAAGCCTACAAATTTTTCATATTTAATTTTTGGCGGCATATTCTTCGGCTCTTCATGTGAAATAAACTTCACAGCCCCAAAAGAAATATTTTTCATACTAAGTTTCAATGACATCAAATTTTCCTTAATTTCTGTTGAACCTAGTGCTAACAATGTGACATTATCGAGTTTTAGCATATCTATCTCTAATTAGTTTTTCTTCTTTTTGCTTGATTGATTGAGGAATAAGATTGGTCAATTGTTTGTCCCAAATTCTTATTACTACAACAGTATCGTCGATAACCTTTGGTTTTCCATGTCTATCGTACATCCTCTTGTAATAATCCAGATCTACGGTCCAAGTCATCTTTTCATCAAATAAAACATTGTCACTCGTATTCCTAAAAGCCACAACACTTGGGTTGCCGATGGTGTTCACTCCAGATACTATTTCATCACTATATCTTGGAACAATCTTATTATATGTATCTACCGAGGTATCAGATACATGTTCACATGAAGATACGACCCAACTAACTCCATGGCAGAATGAATCATTTATTTTTTGCAAACTATCATCCTCAAAAAGGAAGTCATCTTGAAACAATATCTTTATAATATCGCCTTTACAATTCCTAATTGCATTGTTTGTATTGTGAGACAAACTTCCACGTTTAAGTGGATTGTGTATATATACAATCTTCAACCTATCAACATACTCCCTGCACAAGATCTGAATGTCATCATTCTTACTATGGTCCGATATTACAATTTCAAAATCTTTAAATGTTTGATTGATAAATTTTTGGAATTGGTACTCTAAAAACTCACAACCTCTCCCAAATGTTTCATATGTTGGCATTGCTAAAGAAATCATTTTAACTTCTCGGTAAATGAGTCCATGAATTCATCTGTTTTTCTTTTAATATATTCAACCTGCTCGTCAGTAATGACTGGGGATGTTCCTAAAAAGAAGGTGTCCGTTGTAACTTTTCTTGCAACGGGGTAATCCTCTATTACTTTTTTCGCATCCATAAGATGTCTATATGCTGGTTGTAGTAGTATGTTTCCAGCGAAATATGTTCTTGTTTGAATCTTGTTGGATTCATAAAAACTTGTTATATCGCTTCTCTTGAATGGAACACCATTCCTAATTGTCAAAGGGAAAGCAAACCAACTAGGGTCAGAATGCTTCGTTGGTCTCGGGAGGTGAAAATAATCTTCGTATTTTTCGAAGATATCATACAAGAGAGAATAGTTCCTCTTCCTCTTTGATGAAATTTCATCAATTTTTTCTATCTGTGCAAGTCCCATTGCGGCTTGCATCTCTATAGGTTTAACATTATACCCTATCTCTTCATAAATGTATTTATGATCAAAAATTTCTTCAGGAAGATCCTTTAGCCAACACGAGAATCTTTTTCCACAAACACCTTTTTTTGATGTGCTAGCTTTTTTACCAACGCACCAACAGCCGCGACCCCAATCTCTAAAGCTACGGACCACCTTTTCTTGTTGCTTATTGTTGACCGCTACAAAGCCGCCCTCTCCCATTGTTATGTGGTG
>Ga0257110_1001410_pt1 | contig 11368 bp, 28 predicted proteins | sample LP_taG_7_FD_190184 | JGI IMG/M metagenome (GOLD analysis project Ga0257110, IMG submission 190184) | Marine microbial communities from Northeast Subartic Pacific Ocean, Canada - LP_J_2015_P26_10m | ecosystem: Environmental > Aquatic > Marine > Oceanic | place: Canada: Northeast Subartic Pacific... | reverse complement strand
AAGCGAGTATTACCAAAAGCATAAATATTCTTTCTAGATTATGATAAGCACAACGAATCTTGATCTTCAACTACATATACCGAATTCCCTTCTGTTATTAAACTTACATAATTAGTATTATCCCAACTAAACTCCCCATCATCCCCAGACCTTCTCCAATGAACATCCCTAATCGGATTATAAGATAATTTATCCATATACTTAGTACATATACTATCTTTTTCATATATATCAAAATTATCACATTCTACCCATCCACACACATCTTTCCTTCCTGCTAAATTGACCTTACGAGCAGTATTTATTTTATTGACTAAATAACAGTCGCGCATTTCTATTTGATACTTATTAGGGTCCAGATACTTGACAGTACCTTCCCAGGCCCTGATCTGCCAGTGCATGTAGTGCTCGCCACGCTGAAGGTGGAATCTTACTCTATACTTCATCGTCGTCTACTCCGTACATTTGTTTCCAGCAAGTGTCACAAGTCTGACTAATCAGTAGCTCACGCTCCGCAGAAGACAGGTAGGGCATAGCATCTTGGATATACTTACCAGCCTGCCAACTGATAATATCTTTTGGGTTGACAAGCAGACTGTACTTAGTCTTACACTGTACACAATCTACATTGACGACTTTGCTTCTTTCGCTTGCGGCTATCATATCAATTCTCCTTTAGGTTACATCACTTACTTCTTCAGTATACCATATACATCGTCCATATGCAAGTGCTGACTTTAATATTTTTACTGACTATCCATTTTCGCTGACTATACACATTTGACGCAAACCGGTAGGATTAGATAGTACATATTAATAATATCAATATCTTTTCCATATACTTAATATGAGGGGTTTTCAACAGGTTGGTTTTTACCAAGAAAAAAGGCAGGCCGCCTCCGAGGTGATAGAGACGACCTGCCCGAGCCACGCACCACGAAAGGAGGCGTTATAGAGCGTTGGCGTATTCTGTTGCCAGTGCCATTGCTCGATTGTTAGAAGCACCATTTTGACCGAACCACAAACTTTCCATTCGGTTGTTGGTGTTACGACCCTTACTGTAATTCAGATACTCGTTGTATCCGTTATATGCAGCCCACCAAGTACCCTTGACTCCGGGCATCGACTGCTTCGGGCCTTCGATGGTTCCTAGAATATCATCAAGGATATTTTTGGTACGAGTCTTCAAGTCCTCATCATGAGTAGCCTGAACATTCAACAATGTTTTGACATACTTACGAACGTCAGCTTGGTTAAAGTCCCTACTAGCTAGGAATCGGAACTGTTCCGCAGTTGCCTCAAACTGTGCGTTGATATTGTCCATGATGTCGCGGACGTTATCAAGATTAGATTGGGCACTTTTCGTGTGTCTAATTCTCAGAAGACTACTTTGCTTGTGCTGATGAGCAAAGGCCAGAGTATTGACACAAACAACACGGATAGGGGTATATCCTACACGAATAGCGGTTGTACCATCGTGACTGTTAGACAGAAGAATAAATTTCTGTACCTCGTCACCCTTGACAATTTCGCTAGGATCACGGTTAAGTTGAGCCAATGCCCAGACTTTTTGACCTCCACTTAGCGAACCACCAGTGTGCAGGCTGCACTCCCCAGCATCTACGAATGGCTGGAACCACTCGAAAGCATCCTTATTTTGCAATGGTACATATCTTGGGCCTACTACTCCGAGAATAGCATCATCGCTTTTGCGATATGTAGCTTTTGCAGGGACGTCGTAACCATCTTTGGTCACAAGCTCCTTGACTCCGACTTCCCAATCTAAACCTGAAGCCGTAATAGCCTCACTGATTGTTGGAGCATTTTCCAACTTTTCACCAAGACCATGCCAAGGCTCTGCTCCGGTGTAAAACATCGATTCAACATTAGCAGCCATTTCGTTTCCTTTTCGTTAGTGGTTACTTGCTATGTCCTAAGTATACTATATATATCGTCCTTGTCAACAGAAAACTTTAGAAAAATAAAAACTAACACGTTAAAAGACGTAAGTCGTTATCAGTAAAGGACTTAGCTCAAAAATCAATTACGAAAACACGTAAGTTGTTACCAGCAAAGGACTTACGAACAATACATAAAAAACCCGCCACAGATTGTAGTCTGCGACGGGCTTCGGAGATATATCTTGGATGGGAAGGATTTATTTTATTACCTCCAAAGTTTCAGGGTATGATATGTCAGATTTCCCTACTTTGAACCACTATTTCCGGATTGTCTGGCACTTGCCCGTCCTCCAGAACTTCATGTGCTGTTGTGATCTCATACTGGCTACCACATTTTCAGCCACCATCCTATAGCAGAGGAGCTACCTCCACCATATGTTTTGTATTATACTTCTTCCTCCAGTTCTTTATTATACTCTGCGATATCGTACAAGTCAATCAATTTTTGAGGAAATTCTGTCCATTGTCCCTCATAAAAGTTGTCTGTACCATTCTCCCATGATCCGCAGAAACTCATTCCTGGCTCGAAATAGGAAGCATTAACCTTAAACCCTAAGACTGCCAGCCTTTCATAGAACCCAATCGGTGGACTCCATGCAGTGTCGAAAGATACGCTCAGTTCGTTACCGCTCCTAGTAGGCTCCAAACCATACGCCCCGTTTTGAGCTTCACAGCCAATATCCCACTTAGTACCCCAGTTAGCTATACGCCAGTGATACCAGTTGTTGGTTGTGTTCTCATTATCTCCAAACGCTTGATCTTCTCCAATCAGTTTCGTTGGATCGCCTGGATCTCTAGGAGTAGGCAAGAAAGTTTCTATTGTCCAATCTGCACGATAGGCTTTCTCGAACTTGTCTATCATAGCCTTGTCGTCGTGTTCGACTGTCAATTTATTCATGCACCAGTTAGGCATTGTCTTCTCCCATGGTCAACGGTAGTAATATAACACACAACAACATCAACAATAAATACATAATCAGCAGTCTCCTTTGCTTAAGTATACCATTCAGACACTCTCGTGTCAATAGCCCCAGCGAGAATCGAACTCACATCTACGGTTTAGAAGACCGCTGTTCTATCCGTTGAACTATGGGGCCAAAAGTCAGACCCGCAGTCTTGGATATCCCCATTGACGCTGCGGATCTGACCTTTGATATACTTATGCCTCCGACTCTGCTTTAGGATTGTGAGCATCACCAGCCTGCTTTGCGGTCACACCAGTAACTCTTGCTCTCCAAACCTTAAAACCCTGCTCGCTGAAGGACTTGATCCCAGACGCCTTGACCTGCGATACTGCATCAATGTGATTGTCCTTACAATACAATGAGAGTCCTAACTTCACATTTTCGATGTCAAGTTCGTTAGCAACCATATCAACAGTAAATGTAAACTTTTTCATCATTTTCTCCAAATCGTGAAAACCAAACTTACTGAGAAGAACCATTCCCCGTCAGTAATATCATTCTACCATATATTATCGTCATGTCAACTCTATATTCTTTAGTTTTTATTGCTGGCTGTTTACATAAATTCCAACTTAATGGTTGGGGTGAGACACATCCCTCCTGAGAGGGGTATTAAACAGGTTTGTTTTTAGTATTCTTCTATTGCTCTTCTCCGAACATCCATTCTGGTACGAACTCTGCGAGGCCGGTTATCATGAGTACCAGAACCAGAACGATAGCTGTTGTGTCCACGAGAGACCTCCCAAGGTTTTTTAGTTTTTACTTTTATATTTCCGTACTTACTCATCGCTAAGCTTCTCCACAAGCAAATCGCAAATCATATCAATAGTAGCAGGATCACTACGACCATCAAGAATACATCTGATATCTTCCTGCATTTGTTCACACAACTCATTCATTATCTTGTCCAATCACGTAAGAACTCTAATCGTACTCCCACATTCATTCTACCATCTATGGGCTGCTGATTCAAGTCTAAAGTTTTATTACAGTGGATAGAACATTTACTGGTAGTCACACATCCACTACAACATACTAGGAATGCGACCAAACATAGTCTATATACCATTCTACTACCTCCTTAAGAGTAATATCGTCATCCTCAAGGATTTTCTTTACCTTATCTGTCTCGGATTGATTCATCACACTCATCTTATGATTTAGGTAACTTATAATCGTTCCAATTTTCTTATCTTTATCCATTTAGCCAATCCTTCCAAATTTGTACGTTCCAAGTAGATGGAAACGGAGCACCACAACTAGTATAAGCATTATCAGGATATAGCTTACCCTTACCTTTCACATTGAACCACTGAGCCTGATATATCTTAGTCTGCATGAATTTAGATATGTCTGCTATAGTAATTTCTTCCACACCTATACTAGAAAAATGATCTAGCATCTCTATAATTTTTTGCTTCTTGGTGCGACTATTCATTCTAGTTTCTGTACTGTAGTGTGTTGGTAATACAGAACTATTAGTGTCATACTGAAAATACATAATTTTTTCTCCTTTTTGCAAAATAGTAAAAACTGGCGTCTATACGATGTTGGTCCAATCTTCCCCGGCCTAGCCGGAAGGTATAGAACTCGTTTGCAGAGTACGCTTCGCAAAGCGTCACCAGTTGTTTGTATTGTAGGACTTAGGCATTACTCGTACTAGAGCAATTCTTTCCCGTATAGCTATCAGGCTGCCAAGGTGCTATACGCCCTATCCATCTTAATGTACGGCCATCGCACTAGGGACTTGCACCCTACAAGTATCTCCGAATGTTTGACGATAAAGCCTTATCGTATCACAATCTTGGGCTTGAATACTTGGGTAACTCTTCCGTGCCATGTATCATAAGTATACTATAATTATCGTCATTGTCAATAGTATTCTTTAGTGTTATTTAGAAAAATAAAAAACTAACAGGTTCCTTTTTATTTTATATAACCTTCTTTCCTGAGAATATCCTCAGTAGGAAATACCATTGTGTCAGGCGTGGCACTTACATAGTCCCTCATTCCTTTCTCGTCGCAATACATAAATTCATCTAATTCATCATATTCATTGATTTCATGTATCACTGTTCTACAAGCCTCGTATGGTTTTTGATTACTCGAATAAATTAAAGCCAGTGTTCCAGACTGTATATAAAATTTACTCATGCTGCCACCTCCTCTTTTTTAAGAATCTTTAGTGCGTCTGCTGCCTTACTACCCTTTGGCTGTACTCCGTGAATCAGTAGAGCAAAATCTTGATTTGCCTTTGTTGGATCGCAGGCGTGGCTGTCGTCATTGTCAATCTCCAGACCCATATCAGCTGCCTCTGCTCTGCTGAAAACTACTTTGGCAGATCGTAAACCGTGTTCTGCGATTAGATGATCGTCACGACCACCGTATGATGCAGTCAGAACAAGATTAGTCGGTACAAGGTCACGACTACGAACCCAATATGTCAACGACTTTGTGTAAGCATAGAATAAAACATCGGGATTGCGTTCTGCGACTTTGATCCAAGCCATGAAATACTTGTGGCTGAACATATCACCAGACACATGAATACGAATGATACGGGCATCTTTGGGCAATACTGCACACAATGCGTCTGCCATAGCGTCGGATGTTTCCAGACTATGTATAGCGTCGTGATTGCGTTTTCTGCTGAGATATGTATTCGTGAACAATACTTCTTGACTAGCAGAGAAGCAACGGAATTTTGTGTGAGGACCGTCCTTGATTCTGCGACTACCATCTTCTTGCACTTCTGCTTGAGACTTACAGTTGAATGCGAAAGGACAGTCTACTCCCGATAAAATATCGAAAGAATAAACTTTGGCAGTAGACCGTCCTATCTTGAGACCCAACCATCGCTTGAGAGTTGTTGTTGCGAGTTTGTAGAGTTTTTTGAGTTTGGTGTTCGCTGCTGAGAATTTCATTGTGGTGTTCTCCGGTGTGATGCTGCTTGTTTCTCTCAGTATACTATAATATCGTCCTACGTCAACTAAAAACTATAGAAAAAATAAAAATAATTTTCGGCATGGTTTTTGCTGGCTGTTTACATAATTCAATTTGGTGGTTGGGGTGAGACATACCACCCTTAAGAAGGGTTTTAAACAGGTTTATTTTTTTCTATAAGAAAACCCCGCCACCCATTGCTGAGTGACGGGGCTTCGACGCACACCACCACGGAGAGATCAGCTAGTCACAAGAGAGCCGAACAGAGGCTTGCGACAATTTCGTACTCGTTCACAATAGAATTGTCGAATTGACCCATCAGCGGTTTCACATGTGACAATGTGATTAGTACGCTTGAAGAAAGGATCATTCTTGCGATACGTACTGGTACGATTCATGTTTTGGAGTTTAGCATCAGAACGATACTCTACTGGTTCCAAAACTTTAGCAAGCACTCGCTTGTTATCTCCATTCAGTGGTTGCAAATACTCAAAGTTGAATACTTGCCCCGGCTTTGCATTGCACAGACTAGCTTCTGAACCACCATATACACAGTATGCTCCAAAAGCAATCAAGAAACAAGCGACTACCGCACAAGCACCAGCAATTAAAATTAAATTTTCCATATCATTCTCTCCTAAGTTAAAAAACCAAACCTAAAACCATTTTACCATATGCTCAACACCGTGTCAAGCCTTAATTGTCATTCCATCCTCAAAAGATGCAATACCATTTACATACCATTCCCAATTTTCTTGGCGTACATAAAACGGACTGAAACGATTGATTCTTTCTTTTGTTGTAGGCGATTTGTGCCCACCATGTCTCAGCGTTACGCTATCATCATCATGAATAGTCACAACGTCTGTACTGTACAGCATGAAAGCCACGCTACCATCCGGTTTGATTCTTGCGGTGGTATTGTTGGCTACCTTTCGTTGCATTCTGTTATTCTTTCCTAAAACCAATTTTGTTGCTTCGGCGTGTGTCATAAGTATTTTCTCCTTACTTGTTATATCGTCATTTTACCATGTGAAACTTTAGCTGTCAATAGAAAAAAGTTTTTTTTATTTGTGCTGGCTGTATCCATATAGTCCAACCTGTAAGGTTAGGTGGGACATATCCCCCAAATAGAGGGGAATAAACCTGTTGGTTTTTTTTATATCGGACCATCAAATTCTATGATGGGTGCAGGCTTTTCAATTATGTTTATCGATATTGTAAGGATAGTTCCTGTGATAAACGCTACTCCCAGGATAAAAATTATCTTTTTTTGATTCATTGTCATAGTCGCTCTCCTTAGCGTGAAACATTTCCATAATGTAGTAGCACAACAAAGTACCACATACATATCCTATCGTCAAACTTGCAGGCTCAAGTTGAATAAAATTCATTCTCCTGTATACTCCTCATAAGTAAAACTATCCACACCATTACGATATTGCTGCTCTACGATACCCGAAATCGCTACTCGATTTTCTTGACGATTCTCTGCTGTGCTAAGATCAATTTTAGGAACCGCTACCATTATTGTCAAATCCTGTTCCTCTCCAGTAGTTTCATCAATAATATTTTTACAGTCGTAGTATCGAAAATTTGGATCCATAGCGTTATTCATTTGTTGTTTCCTTCCATCGTTGTTGTAATTCTTTCGCACTTGCTCTAATAATATCTTCCCACACTTTTACATCGTCGGTATCTCCTCTCATCTTGGCCCCCGGTATTGCCTCTTGAGCACTTTTCAACCATTCCTGTATTGCATAAGTAGGAAATTCATCAAAGTAGTATTTCATTTTTTTTATATCCGTAAATTACTATTGCGATTAAAATTGTAACAAACAACACTCCCATTCTACCCCCAATCTTCTGGATAGTCAACAGTGTCCAAGTACATATCCCCAATATAATCATCTCCAGCGTATAAGTCGTGATATTCTTCTTGCAAGGTAGGCTGTCCGTCATCAACATCATCATACAAAACGCTCTCGTATTGATCATCTTCCATCATGTCAACAATGTCAAGCCCATCAACAACGTTCTCATCTGAACGATAAATGTTTTCGGCGGGTGTCATAATTTTTCTCCAAGTGGTGTTGTTCTTATATTCCAAGTATACAGTTATTATCGACATTGTCAAGCGGAATCTTTACTTCTTTTCAAAGATTGTATCCAAGTAAATTTCCTCAGCAGTCATAACATATCCGTACTCACAATTAGGGGTATACACTCCAAAATATACCTTACCATTATCATACCCTTCGAACCCTATCATCATGCCAAAGATCGTGTAAATTGTCAACATCATTTTTCTCCGTGTGGTATTGTTTCCCTTATATATATATTATCGGTTCACTCCGGCCATAACCTTAATAAAAAAAACAGAAAAATTTGGCATAGCTTTATTTTCGCTGGCTTTACTATATTATCAGCCGTTAGGCTTAGGTGATACAAAAAACCAACGTGTTTATATTTTGAATATCATCCTGGTGAACATATAAGCAAACAACAATACGTACCCCATAGAAACTATAGGGCCGTATTGTAGCATGAACGGAACCAGGTCAAACCATGGCTGCATCGTCTTCCTCCACTTCGTCATCGTCCGCATCTTCTGAAAAGCACGCTTCATTGATGGCGTTAATATCTAAGCCGGAATCATTCCATGCAACCCCATCAGGAGTTTCAAGAGAATCGAATTCTTTCATTGTTCCAACGAACTCATCGTAATTAGCACACGACATACTTATATTATATAGCCCCTCATCATTAGCTATCCACAAACAAACATTCCACGTTTCGTAATTCTCATATCCGTTGTACATATTATTCTCCAAATGGTGATGTTTCTGTTTCTGTAAGTGTAGCATATCTTTCAGCCAATGCAAGTAGTCTTTCTTTACTCCCAGGTTTTCCTACAGGATTAATCATATTATCATTCCCACCAATATATCTATCATCGACCTTTGCCTGCTCACTCTTTACAATTTTTCTCATAGCCTTTCTATTGAACTTATGAACCGTTCCTTCCTGCTCAATCCCCTTCCATACCATTGTGCATTCATCCCACGCAGCGGATAGGATAGGATATTTTCTCATTAGCTTTTCTGTATTCATTTTGCATTCTCCTTTGATGTTTTATTGCCCCATGCTTTAATAGCAGATACTGAACATGCGTGAAGGTTAGTGTCAAATTTAAATATACCTCCTACCGTTTCAATACTCTCTGTTGCCCAACCCTCACCATCATTCATGTCTTCTCTGTAATAACACATCTCCGTTCCTTTATAAGTATACATATCTACAACTTTCCTACGCCATCCGTGCCCTTTCTTTCTTTCCCATACACTTCCGGTTTCTACTGTAATGATTTTTCTGTTACTCATTATAAAAATTCCTAGTGTAAAGTATATTTCCCGCAACTCTCATTCCGTCCTGATCATCTAATTCCCAACTATTAACATAATATAGTTGTACCAAACGAGTTGGTAGCTTGTCAAGTGTATCATACAAGCTATCTTCCATCAATTCATTCATAGTCATAATCTCCTGTGTTATAGTTCCTGATCTCCTGTAGTTTACTCGCTACTTCGTGGAAGTCAAGCCACCCAATAACATCCACACAACCGAGAGCCTCATTGATCGGCGTGTCATAGATGATCTCGCTTGTTTGCTCAGGGTCCGTTCCGTGTTCATACTTCAGAATCGCCAACTCAAAATAGCCATGCTGACCACCATAAGTCCCATCATGCAAAGCGATACTTGCCCCAAGTCCGTTGCTGAAATAGTAGCGTTTAACATATCGACCTTGCTCCCTGTGTGCTTGTGTGTTGAATCGTGTACTGTTTAGTTTCAGTGGGTTTACTTTAGTTTTCATTATTTACTCCTCGATGTGTGAAAGTCTGAAGGGAATCAAGACATGGTGTGACACTAATTGTCGAGCCTCCGATTCTGTTATGGCTCCGACCTCTCCTATCTTATCGCCGGTCTGAGCATCTATTACTACCCAAACATTAGGTCTGACTTCTGGCACAATACAATTATTACTACTCATTTTTATCATCCTCAAATATAGGGTCGCCACATTCGTCCACTGGTACGTTATTCTCATTCATAAATATATCACCATTTCGCAGGCCGTCAATAGTTATTTCTAATTTTTCTTGTTCTGTAAACATTGTATTTTCCTCAGAGGGTGCAAGGGGTGTAACTGCTGAACACTGACACAACTATAACACAGCAAACGATAACAATCAATAGTAATTCTTGGTCTGATTCTCTCATGATAACTTTTCTCCTTTATTAGTATATCGACATTCTATCATACATTCTTTAATATTTCAACCGTCTGACAATTCCCACTCGACTGTAGGAATATATTTGTGAGTCATGCTGCTATTGAATCCTACTGTGTAACCACCATTTTCTTGTCTTTTAATACCGCGTGATTCTATCCAGTTTACTACGTCGGCCATACTAGCAGTTTTTACTACTAGTCCCTTTGTAGGGTGAACAAATACAAAATAGATAATTTTAGCGTTGCATTCTGGCTTGATACTTTTGAAACTGTAGGCGTTGGTATTTGGTCCGAGTAGACTAGACTTTGTTTCACCCCGTACTACAGCCCCGTCAACATATAATTCTATATCATGTGATTTTGTAGGGCCTGTGTGTTTCGCGTCTAGTCCGTAGGCTTTCATTCGAAGGTATACAAGCCGTTCTGCGATAAATCCGCGATCATGTTCTGACTGTTTTGCTACGTCATAACTTTCGATTGATTTTTCGACAGTGTAAACTTCTGGTTGGTTCAGACCTTTTTTTGCTTCGTTGATTTCTGCGATTGAAAACATTTTTTTAGTTCCTGTGTTTTTTGTGATAGGTCAAGTCTACAATACTTATCGACAATTTGCAAGGGGTAATATTAGCCAGCACCATAAAAATCTAATGAGGCTTGAAAGTGTACCGCTTCTGAACAATCGTAATCGGTACGATCTTCGATAACTTCACAATGTTCGTAGCATCGTGGGCAAATATCAGCATCGGAGTGAACCGAAGCACCACAGCAATCTGAGGAGTAAACGATCTCGAAATTTTTTGAAGTGTTTAACATTTTTTTATCCTTTGTTTGTTACTTGTTACTTGTTATATCGACATTTTAGCAAGTATTCTTTAATTGTCAATAGAAAAAAAAGAAATTTTTAAAATATAATTTCATGCCAAACAAGAATAAAATATTTTGTTACCGAATGGCACATGGTATGCTATGGCAAACACCGTGCCAATCAGGGGTATTTTTTTGTTTTCCCCACCTTAAGGGGGGTATGTTGCTGATTGCCGGGGTGGTGCATACATAGTAGGGAGCCTCCATATAATTGACCGTTTTATTAACCTTTTAGTTTTGGTGTATTTACAAAGATACTGCCTGTTTTCAAGCTACATCAGGACCTCTTTTAATGAGCCAAGAAGATAAGTATCAGAAACTCTTAAAGCGTTTTCAACAAC
>Ga0257110_1001409_pt1 | contig 11371 bp, 11 predicted proteins | sample LP_taG_7_FD_190184 | JGI IMG/M metagenome (GOLD analysis project Ga0257110, IMG submission 190184) | Marine microbial communities from Northeast Subartic Pacific Ocean, Canada - LP_J_2015_P26_10m | ecosystem: Environmental > Aquatic > Marine > Oceanic | place: Canada: Northeast Subartic Pacific... | reverse complement strand
TGCATCATCAAAATCACCTTCTTCTTCGTTATATTCAGGTATAGTAAAATTATTAGAAGAATCTAAACAATTTTCTATTTCAGTTGATTCATTTTTTTTCATATCAAAAAGCACCTTTTTCCCTTTCTCAGACACATCTTCACTAGTTACTTCAGAAGATTTAGGTATATATTTTTCTTCTACTAAATTATCAAAACGTTTGATTACTAAATTATGAAGTGAAACTGCATATTCTTGCATGTTAGACATAGATGTTTGCACATTTTCTATTTTATCATTGTATTTAGATAAATTATTATCGACTTTAGTCATTGTATCACGCACCAATGTTTCACTGCTGCTACTATTTAATTTCAAATTTTCAAAACGTGATTCAACTGATTCCATAAAGTCGGGTAATTTGGTGTTTAATGTTTCAATGTTTTTTATTAATTGTTCGATAGAATTTAGTTTGTTAGATATTTCAGATGTTTTACTATTTAATTTATTGTATTCATCTTCAAGATGTTTATTTTTACCATTAAGAGTAGAAATTTTTTCATCATAATTTTGTAGAGCATTATTAGTTACATCTTCAGCAACTTCACGAGCCTTGGTTTCATCAAACATTACTTTATTATTAATTTCATTATTTAAGTTGTTATTTGCATTATTTATCATGGAAGGCGGTATCATTGTTTGTTCGAGTCCTAATTTCGATGTTTTTGAATCCTGATCGTAGAAGTCATCTTCAATGTTCTGCTTAAATTCAGATACATCACTCATATCCTCATAATTTGGTGCTTGTGGAGTAATCGAATTATCGTTATCAACACGATCATGACTTTTAGATACATCGTGTGTTTCAATAATTTTTGTCATGCTATCTACTTGATTTTCTAAATTTCTTATTTTTCCATTGATTAACATAAATGCTTGTGTAATAGAAAGTAATTTATGTTCCTGTTTATCATTAGAATTTTGAATTGAAGAAGTATTTTGTTGCATACTTGATATATTAGTATAATTATTTGCACCATAATTCATGTTTTGTCCTGCACTTGTAAGAGTATCTTGAATATTAGGATTAGGTCCAGCACGTCTATTTCTCGCGGAAGAATTTGATCTACTACTCATTGAATGTATTTTATATTAAAAAATAATTGATTTCACGCGAATTTTTATTTCTAAATAAATATTATTATGGCTAAAATAAATTCATTACGGATTCCCCTTAATATTTCTAAATATGTTCATTCTAAAGTATATATTTTATTAATTATCATAGTATCATTTTCGTTTCTTTATTTACTTTTAGACGATAGTCACTTTAGTGGTTTAAATACTATACAAGAAATGATACGCGAAGAAGTTTTAAAACGTAAAATCGAGAATAAAGTAAATAAAAATGTAGGTACACGTATTAAAGATAGAGAAAATCCAGAAAAAATATTAAATCATATTATCGAATCACCTAAAATATTTGAAAGCTTCACAAATATAGAAACAATGAAAACAATGATTAAGGATAAAGTAATAGATACAGAAACAAAACAAGCCGATAAGGAAGTTGAAAATGAAGATATAACTATTGAAAAAATTAGACCACCTATATGGCAAAAATATTTCAATCGTTTATATTTTTCAGTTTCAAGTGGATGTTTATTAGGATATGGTGATGTATATCCTATATCAAATATTGCTAAATTCTTTTCTATGATGCAAGCATTGATAACAGTTTCATTAATTGTATATTAAAGATATAGTAAAAGGTTTAAAGATATTTTGCGAAAGAAAATTATAATGAGTTCCTCAAATGAAGTAGAAAAAACCACTTCAATTACTATTGAAATTCCAAAAGAAACATCAATTGAATGTATTGGTTCTGTAAAATGGTTTAACACTAAATCTGGGTATGGTTTTATTTCTGTACTTGATGGGCAACTAAAAGGTAGTGATATTTTTGCACATCATAGTGCAATTAGTGTTGCTAGTGAACAATACAAATATTTGGTTCAAGGTGAATACGTCAAAGTAATTGTTCGATCAAGTGAATCAAAAGATTACAAATGGCAAGCATCATCAATTTTTGGTGTATGTGATGGTCCTTTGATGTGTGAAACACGCAATCAAATTAAAACAACTCGTGTTGAATATTCACGTTCAAAAACTACTTTTGAAGAAGGTAGTCCTTAAATTTTTTATAAATAATTTCGTTTTGTATATAACATCGTAATTGGTATTTTATTTTTTTTGCATAATAAAATTTCTTTACCTGGTATATTTGAACGTTTGCTACTTATACATTTAGATTGATTTATAGTTGTATTATAAATCAATGTATTACCAACACGTGGTAAATTTAATACATTAGGATTAGTTATTATACCGGGTTTTTGTATTGTCCATGATGGTTTATTACATTTACTCGTTCCTTTTAAAATATTAACTAATCTTTGTTTTGATGTTTCTTGATATTGGTTTTGCTTATATTGTAGAATTTCATATTTACGACGTTCACTTAACTCTGTTTCACTATAAATAGTATTAAAATTAAATGGAGGTACAAATCGTGACCATGTTCTTGGTGGGTTTGGTGGTATACTATTTAATTTACAAATTGTATTAGACATTTGTATGATATATATAATAAATATATATCATATTTTCAAATTAAATAACTTAGTAACTATAATGAATATTCATTTTAGGCATAGATTTAATAAGTTTACATTCGGTTGGTACTTTAGTAGGAGCACGAACAACTATTACATTAGAACGAATGTGAGGGTAATTGGCAGCATTGGGAATACCTGCTTTTTTAACACCACCGCAGTTTTCAGACATATTGTTGGTAAGACGACCACTATTGATACCTGAACGAGCTTTCATTATAATATAATGAATTATTTTTTTTTTTATTAATTAAATAATTAATATTTTTCAAAAAATTTTAATAATTATTGCCTAAAAACCATTTGAAAGATAAGTAATTAGGATATTTTGCCATTAAAGCATTATTATCTACCATAGTTGTGTTAGGACCTCTTTTTTGAATACTATCTATTTCGGTTGTTCCTAAACCATAATCAAAATACCATAAATCAGATGTATAACCAGAAAATCCACCATTCATAGAAACATAAACATTACCATAATTTTGTCTAGGAACACCTGTTAAAATATGACGTTTAACAATAGTGCCGTTTACATACGCGTCTAAAGTTCTGTTTTCACATCTAATCATAACATTAAACCATTTATTAACTGGTATTTCTTCAATTTCTACTTGTTCAGTAACATTATGGAATGTATTCATAACAATTAATAAATTATTTTTGACTGGTGTTAAATATAATCCTGGAGCATTATTTGGGTAATTCATGCCCGCATTAATTTCACTACTTTCAATAGTAGATGATTTTTCTTCACCTTTGTGGAAAACATGTCTAAATTTGCCTCTGTTATATTCCATATCATCAATAAATAACCATACGGACCATGTAAATTCTATACCTTCATTTTCATTGGAAGAGCGTAAAATTGTTTTTGATTTTTTTTCATTAGGGTCTTGTTCATAAATCATCATTTGTTTTGCATCAATCATACCATCAATTAAATGTGGATTTCCTGAAGGTGATAATATCCATTGAATTAAATTAATACCAACTTGCATCAATAGCAAAAACACAATTAAAACTAATATTAAAAAGGCAAAGTTCATAACCATACTATTTGATTCAAAAAAGCCTTTGGTACTTGTCATTGCATTATTTACATTTCCATATAGAGCATCCATATTTATAATATAACATTAGAAAAATGATTAAATACTCACCCTAAATAGTGAATGTTTTTTCTTCGACACCATTGTCTAACAAAGTTACCTTAAGTTGATATTTTCTCATCAAAGAACTTAAGAAATTACCGCTCCATCCAGCTTTATAAGTATTCCAAGCACGTTGTGGGTCAGCTTCATTTTCCCAAAATTGTAATTTAGATGTAAAACCTGAAAATCCTCCAGCAGGTGTTATTGCTAAATCAGCGTTACTATCTAATCTTGGTAATCCAGGTAATAAACATGTTCGTACTAATTTTCCATCAACGTATACATCCATGGTTTTATTAAATACACTAACCATCAAGTTTACCCATTTTTGAATAGGAATATTAGCTACATCACAATTATGAATAACTTCTGTATTGCCTCTATTTGCAGGATATACAGACATAGAAACCTGTATATTATTTTGCATTGGTGATAAAATAACAGAAGGAGCAGGTTTATTATTTTTATCTAAACGTCCAAAAATAATCTTAGGTTCGCCATATTTGTAATTCCAATCTTTTACATAGAACCAAATACTATAACTAAAATTCATTGTTGGTAATTCTCCACCTCCTAAATCACTCGCCTTAATTGTTTGTTTAACGGATGCATCTGCTAATGATGATAATCCAGAATTTGAAGTCATTGCTTGAATGATTAAAAATACAAGCAAAACTACAATAGCAAATATTACGATAGTTTTAATATCCATTTATATAATATACTGAAAGAATATTTTCTATAAGATAGGGGGGTTTTTTTTATTATACATTAAATACAATTGTTGAATATTGTTTTTGCTTAATGTCTTTATAAAATAAATAACATTGCATATTTTACCAGATATGTTTTCATTTGAACCAGTTACAATACTATCATAATACATATATGGAACAATACTCGATTTAGTTGCAACTAATTTATTATTTATGAAAATATCTAAAGTGTTTCCATTGTAATTAATAACAATATGATTCCATTTTTGTAAAGGAAATTTACTAGTTGTATAAATTGTTTTCATATTTGTTTTACCATTTAACATTTGAATACGTAATTCATGATTATATTGGTTATATTCTATTTTAGGTTTACCACCATAATCCAATAATGATAAGAATTTATTTGTTGTACTATCAGGATTTAAATATATCCATGCACTAATGCTATAATTATATTGAAATGTGTCGTTTTTACTAGATATTTTATGTAGACTATCATAACTTCCTATATTTTCATTTTTACTAATACTAATAGGATCACGCAATAATTGTTTACCATCACGTATTGCTTTTTTGTATATATAATTTTTAATTGCTTCATAAAATATATAAATTGTTATTGCCAAACCTTCAAGTCCAAGTAAAATATACGCTTCACGAGGAGCTGTTTTCAGTTCTTCATACATTCGTGTTCCAATATGTGTTAAAAAACAAGGAATATATAAAATTATATTTTTTAATAATCTAAATATTCGCGTTGTTTTTGTTTGCTCTTTTGGTAAAATATTATCTTTATATTTGGAAAATGTTAAACCAGCAATAATAACTCCTGCAGCAATTAATGAAACTAATATATATGAACTAAATTCATAATTACTAATTAATAAATATAAAATACCATAAACCAAAGCACCAAACAAAAGAAAAATACTAATCATTTTACCAAAATCTTTTATTTGAGACATAACTGGTACATCTTCACCAGGTGTTTGAACAAACAATTTTCTTAATGATAAAATAGCACCTAATATTAAAACCCCACTTATCGCAATAGTAGCTGAAAAAACTTCAGGATAATTTTCTTCAAAAACAGGGGTAGCTTTAAAATGTTTTAATAGAAACATTATTAATAAAAACAAAACTAATGCATAAATATATCGTAATGGATTTTTATAAGTATCTAAAAAATTGGCTATGGATCCGAATATACTAGATAATGTGTTTGTACTCATATAAAAACATATTATTTTAAAATTTTTCCATTGCCGTTTTTTTTCCATGACAATCCCTACATAAAGCTTCTAAATTATCTACATGGTTAGAACCACCATACTCCAATCTAACTTTATGATCTACTTCAAACCATGCAGGTAATTGTTGATTGCAATGATTACATGTCCAATTTTGCTGCGATGCTACCCATTTCTTTTTAGTTTCACTTACACTTCTTTTTGTTGCAGTTGTTTGTTGTGTCGTTTGTGGTTGTTGATAAAATTGTTCTGGTAAATGATTATTACCACCTGATTGTAATATGCGTTGTTCACGATAATCATTATCGGGCATCGATGAACCAGTTAAATTTAAAAACGGAGTTACCATCGAAAAAGCGCCTTTATCAATTGGTAAATATTTCACTATATTTGATGCTTGAGACAACATCTCTTTGGAACGATGTGGACTACGTTTTATTAATAAATAAAATGAAAATCCTAAAAATAAATACATAGCTACTTCAAACATTTTTTTATGGCTTTTTATTTTCTGAATATAATAATTATCATAATAAGCATTAAACGCTAAAAATCCTGTTATGCCAAATATAATTAATTCAAGCTTTCCCATATTATATGTATTCATTATTTTCTATTATAAGGTTCACAATTTCCAGTTTTTTTATTTCTTCGTGTTCCATTCGGACAACGCTTCCTTTTTTTCGTTTTATTACTTGATAATCGAATTTGTCTTAATGTTTGTGAATTGCTTTTTTTTCTTGAAGATCTTTTTGTCGATTTTTTAGTGCTTTTTCTCTTGGATACTCTTTCAGATAATGTTCGAATATTCTTTTGATTGGCACTTAATGTTTGTTCTAACCATTTTTTACTTGACGATTTTACTTTACTTATGTCAATTGTTATTTTTTTCTTACCTTCATTAGCACTATATGTAGCACCAATCAATGTTATTTTTTTACCACTAATTATTGATTTTTTTTTTGAAGTTCCTTTTATCATTGAATTAATATTTTCTATATCATGGATGCATTCTTCTTTATTAATTAATTTATATGAACTATTGATAATATATTTTTTCAATAACATACGTACTTCGGTTTGTACTTTTTTTTTTAAATTTATATTTAACCAACGAGTACCTGTTTGATATATCATGTCAATATAAGACATTAGTAAACCATATGTATCAGCGTTATGTAAAAAATGTTTAAAAAGCTGAGTAATATCAAATTTACCATTTTTAGTATATGTATGCAAATTTTCTGAAATATATGTAAAAATTATATTTTTTGCCATATTTGGTTCTTCTAAAATATAATCACGTAATACTTGTTGTTTAAAATTAAAATGTCCTGCACCTAGTTCTCTTTCTAATATACCATAATACAAATTATAAATGAATTTATATATTTCATCTTTAGAAGGGGTTGAATTTTTCTTTAAAAAATAAATATATTCTTCAATAAATTCGTTATTAAATAAGATATTTGTAGCAGGTAAATTATATTGACAAGGACGATAAGTTAGATCTTCTGGAATTTCATTAAAATTTTCAATATTTTGTGACAAACCAAAATCAATAATTTTTGCTTTATTTTTTTCGTTTATCATTATATTTGCTCCTTTCAAATCTAAATGATATAATCCTAAGTTATTCATAGGTATAATTGCTTTTCTCAATAAACGAATAATTTGATTATTTATATTTAATAATATTTCGTTTGACATAACGTTACTTAACATGTATTTTTCTAAATCTTTACCACCATCATATAATTGAAGAATACGTAACTTTTCTAACTTTTCATTAACATTTGCAGAAGTAATATTTTTTCGTGTTAAATTATTGCATTTATCATCAAAATTAATTAGATCACTTAACATTAATTCAGATGGACTACATAAACCCTGTGGTAACAAAAAATAATGTTCATAATTTGGTACTTTTTCTAGTATATCTAGAAAACGCGATGATTCAAAATATTCTTCTTCACCATATTTTTTGGTCATCAATTTAGAAACCATGTTACTTTTTTTTAACGAACTATTATGTGTACTTTTTTTTGAACTGCATTTCAACGGAGGTCTAAATACGCAACCAAAACCTCCAGCAGCTATTGCTTCGCCACCATTTATTTGCATCTTTTCTTAAATATTCGTTAGATTTTATTTTTGATATAATATTAAACTGCATACTAGCATAAAAGCAAGGATACTTATAAATGTTAATTTCTTCTTATCCCAAAATGGTTTTTTTTCAGGAATATAAAGCAAATAATAATTATGAAGAGCATCTTGTAAAGATACTTTTGGTTTATTTAATTTTAAATTTATTTGATTATGTATGAAATTTACCCATCTAATAAATGAATTTTTATTGTCTAGATAAGGAGTAACCGGATAAGTATCTATTAAATCATTAAAATCATTTCCTATTTTCATATCAGGAATAAATAAATGAAAATCACGTATTAAATTGTAATATTTTTTTTTTGTTATATTATTTGGACTATGAGGGTAAGTTAATGCTACTGAAAATAAAAAAAACCAATAATATGGACCCCATATTTTTGGATTGTACTTCATTATACAAAATGAATATAAAAATATTACAATAATATCTAATAATGAGAATCAATAATATATGTAATAATTGTGGAAATCATGGACATATATTCCAAGACTGCCAATTACCAATAACAAGTATAGGAATTGTATTAATACGATTTAATCAAAATAAAGAATTAGAATATTTAATGATTCGTCGCAGAGATAGTTTCGGTTACGTTGATTTTGTAAGAGGTAAATTTTATACATCATGTTTGTTTTCCTTACAAACAATTGTAGATGAACTTACATTGGATGAAAAAAATAGAATAATTAGCGACAATTTTGCAGAAGAAATTAAACAAGTAGCTAAAAATAAAAAAATTGAAGAATCAGTTATATTAAAATGGGAAACCTTAAAAAAAGGTATTGAAGTAGAAAATAAAGAAGTATCAATTAAATATTTAGTAGAAAATAGTACGACTAAATGGGAAGAATCGGAATGGGGGTTTCCAAAAGGACGACGAAACTATATGGAAAAAGATATAGATTGTGGTTTGCGTGAATTTGAAGAAGAAACAGGAATATCTAGAAATAAAATACATTTATTTGATAATATTTTACCATACGAAGAAGTATTTACAGGATCTAATTTAAAATCATACAAACATAAGTATTATTTGGCGATTATAGATAATGACCATATGGATATGGATAATTTTCAAAAAAGTGAAGTATCAAAAATGGAATGGAAAACATATGATCAATGTATTAAAGTAATACGTCCTTATAATTTAGAAAAAAAACACGTATTAGAAAAAATACATAAAAGTTTACAAGATTATAAGATTATATATTAAATATATATGAAAACATCTCAAGAGCGACTAAGAGAATATTATTCTGATAGTGAAAATAAATCAAATATATCCAGTGATAATAGTATCAAAAGTGATATTAGTGTTAATAATTCACAAGAAGACAAATTAAATTCTTTATTTACTTATCCTTCATTAGATGATGAAAACATGATGATTAAAATTAGCGAAAAACGTGAGTTTTATGATTCAAAAGCATATGAACAAAATATAGACAAATTAAACGAAATAGCCAGTAAAATATGCAATCAAGATTTTCAATTAGCACCACACCAAATATTTATTCGCAATTTTTTATCAAAAATGACTCCATATAATAGTTTATTATTATATCATGGTTTAGGAACGGGTAAAACATGTTCTGCAATTGGAGTAGCAGAAGAAATGCGACAATATATGCAACAAATGAATATTCGAAAAAAAATATTAATTATTGCATCCCCTAACGTACAAGATAATTTTAAATTGCAATTATTTAATGAAAGTAAATTAAAGAAAATAGAAAATGGTACTTGGAATATTTCAACATGTGTAGGTCAATCATTATACAAAGAAGTAAATGTAATAAATGATGAATCCATTGAAAAAGAAGAAATTTTAGAAAAAATAAATGCATTGATTAATAAATATTATGAATTCATGGGATATACAAAGTTAGCATCATTAATTAATAGTAAAAAGAAAAAGGGCGTTCTAAAAGAAACATTCGAAGGTCGTTTATTAATTATTGATGAAGCTCATAATATTCGCCCAAGTGATCAAAAACAAAAAAAAGTATCTTCATCATTAAACATGTTAGTAGAAGAAGTACATAATATGAGAATATTATTACTTTCAGCTACACCAATGTTTGATAATTATCGTGAAATTATTCATGTTATTAATATTCTTTTAAAAAATGAAAAAAGAACAATTTTAATAGAAAATGAAATTTTTGATAAAAATGGAAATTTTAAACTGGACGAAAATGGAGAACAAGTGGGAAAAATTAAATTCATAAAAAAAATAAATGGTTTAATTTCATTTGTGCAAGGTGAAAACCCATTTAGTTTTCCTTTCCGCATCTTTCCAAAATTATTTGCTAGTGAAATATCCTTTAAAAATAATTTACCATATCCAAAATATCAATTAAATAATTCAGTTATTCTAACACCTTTAGAGCATGTTGATGTATATCCTGTGGGTTTACAAGGTTTTCAAAAAGAAATATATGAACGAATTATTCAAACAACGATATTAAATAAAGAAAAATCAAAAAATGATGACGATGACGAATTACGTTTAGATTTAGAAGAACAAGAAGGTGGAACTGATTTAAAAAAAGAAAAGAGATTTGGTTATAATTCTCTTCAGGAACCACTTGAAGCATTAAATATTATTTTTCCTAATGAAAATAATGACGATGAATTAAATGAATATATTGGAAAAAAAGGTTTGAGAAGAATAGTTAACAATGTAGATTTATTACCATATGAATTTAATAATAGTTATTTAGAAAATTCTAGAACCATTTTTTATAAAGAAAATATTGAAAATTATAGTTCAAAGTTAAAGCAAATTAATAAATCAATTCAAGAAAATAAAGGTATTTCACTTATTTTCAGTCAATATATTTATGGAGGTATTGTTCCTATTGCTATTATGTTGGAAGAATTAGGTTTTGTAAGATATGGTGAACATAAATCTTTTTTAAGTGATGTATATAAACGTAATAATAATATAATTCCGTTGGTAATTAATGGAAAGCAAGCTACATATTCAATGATTACTTCAAATGCAATTTTTTCAAACAACAACAATATCGAAATAAATGCAGCAACAAGTGAAGATAACAAAGATGGTAGTATTATTAATGTTATTTTAATCACTAAAGCTGGTTCTGAAGGTATTGATTTAAAAAATATACGTTCTATTCATGTATTAGAACCATGGTATAATATGAACCGCATTGAACAAATTATTGGTAGAGGTGTACGTAATTGTAGTCATAAACAACTAGAATTAATATATCGTAATGTATTAATTTATTTATACGGAACACATTATGATAATAAAGAAGGAGCAGATATGTATGTATATCGCCTTGCAGAGAAAAAAGCTATGCAAATTGGAAAAGTTTCACGTGTTATGAAAAATAGCGCAATAGATTGCATTTTACAAAGTCCTAATCGTAATCATATGGATATA
>Ga0257110_1001407_pt1 | contig 11382 bp, 19 predicted proteins | sample LP_taG_7_FD_190184 | JGI IMG/M metagenome (GOLD analysis project Ga0257110, IMG submission 190184) | Marine microbial communities from Northeast Subartic Pacific Ocean, Canada - LP_J_2015_P26_10m | ecosystem: Environmental > Aquatic > Marine > Oceanic | place: Canada: Northeast Subartic Pacific... | reverse complement strand
TCTCTGGATAATCAATAACGAAATAAATACTGGAAAATTAGAGGAAAGTAAAGAATTTAAAACAACATGGAATAAAGAAGAGTACTTATCGAAATATAATTGTATACTACATGACTATCTAGTTATGTGTGATTTTTACAAAAATTTTAATAAACCTAAGTGTGTGATACAATATGAAACTCTTCATAAACAAAAAGATAAAGTAGCATATTTACAAAATATATATAATAAGAATAAAATAGATATAACTATTAATAAAAACACTTTTTCTTTAAACAAAACCATAAAACAATCTAAAGACCAAAATATAGAAAATCATTTTAGTAATCCAGAAGAATTTCTTAAAGACTATGATGATATAAAAAATACTAGATGGATCACAAGTGACCTAGAAATTTAAAATGGAAATAATCTCTACAATAGCAGCACCAAGAACAGGCTCTATGTTTTTTCAAGAACATATTAAAAATATTGATGGTGTTACATACAATGCTATAGAGTTTTTTAACGAGTGGCATCGAACACATTATACCCATATTAATAATATTTTTATAAAACATAGAACCCCTTTTACAGAATCTTATTATAGTTTTTTAGAAAAATTTTTACCACTTGAGAATAAACCATACTCATCGGATAATCTCAAACAATCTTTTTATAATTTTGAAATGATTCTTGATGCAATAAATGTATTAGAACAAAATAACTATCAATATTTTTTCCATAAAGTTGTTAGAACGAATTGGTTTAAATCAGCAGATATGTTTGAAAAGATAATCAATATTTCTGATAAAATAATTATACTTTATAGAGAAAGTATATTAGATGTTTTTATAAGCACAAACAGAGCAATGTTATCACATCAATGGAATAATAGAACAAACGACTATAAAGAAAAATATGATATAGAATTTACATGGGATAAAGATAAATTCTTGTGGTTCTCTAATCACTATATGAATCATTATAAAGAAACAATGGAATCATTAGATAAAAATAAAAAAACATTTTCAATAGTTTGTTACGAAAAATTAATTAAATGTGACAATCAAGAAAAAAGATTTAATATGATTCATAATGCTCTAGGTTCTGAGCATCAGCTTACACTGCCTCAAGTAAAAAAACAATCCCGTGCAGTAACACAAATAGAAGCCTTCTCTAATAAGGAGCAATTTTTATCAGAATATGCAAGCATTGACGAATATCACAAAATTTTAAAATTAATTTGATTGATTAAAGGAACAATGCTTGACAAGACGATAACAGTAGTATAGAATTGACAGTATTGCTTTTGGAAAACTTTTGGAGACTGTTATGGAAATTGCATTAGAAGCTAAACCTGAGAAGAAAACTACATATTGTCGATCTAAAGCAGACGACTTTTTTAAAAGATTTCCTGTAGAAAAAGTAGAAGCATATAAGGAGTATTGGAACGGTGTACGACCACAGAATCACGGTGATATTTTTAGGCGTTACTTGTTTGCTTATTGCTCTGTTCATACAAGTTGGCAGGGGAATTGCCGTGGCTACGAGGCCATCAAGCAATATGAAGAATGGATTGACGACAAAGAAAAACTCCTAGATAAATTAGCTAACTCAGGAGTAGGTCTACATAATAATCGCACAAAATACATCTGGGATTTTGCAACACAATTCTGGGCTAAACCCACAGACTTTTATCTAACCACAAAAAAGTATCATGTAAAAAAACGTGATCAGATTGTTAATAGAATAACAGGACTTGGAACAGCTAAAGTAAGTTTTGCTTTAGAAATGATTCATCCGAACCAAGCAAGAGTTTTGTGTGGAGATGTTCACCAACTAAGATTGTATGGTATGCAAGACCTTACATATAAAAGTAAAACAGGCTTTCAGAAATATAAACGCATGGAGCAACATTGGAGTGTTAATTGCGGGAAACTTAAAGTGCCATCTTATATCGCCCGTTGTGTTTATTGGGATGCCCTGCAAGACAAAGAAGATAGTAGATACTGGAGTTATGTTTTAGAAGTTTGAGATAAAATAAAATAAGATACAGTGACAAAAGGTGTAATTGCTCTTATAAGAAATACAGTTCAATTACCTATCAAAAAGTTTACAACATGGATGAATTGATTGCGGTACTTTCCGTATGGTGGATAAAAGTAGTTATAGACTGTACAGTTGGATATACTATTATAAGAATTACTAGAGATAAAAAATGAAAAATACTTTCTGTATTGATGAAAACAAATCTATAGACTCGTTAGACTATATATATCAAGCGCGAAAAAATATTGACACTATAAATCAACTTTTGAACAAAGGCTTTACAGATCAGCCAATACTTAAAAATTATAAGAGGATCGACAATGATACAAGAACTATCTCTCGTTATGGAAGCAGAAAGTTTGCTTAGATTTTGTGGATTTAATGATTTAGAAATATATTCATTAATTAATAATGTAAGTATTTTAATTAAAGACTAGCGTTATACATAAATCTTAATTGGTGTATTTATTTTATAGTAAATAAACATAACAATTGAGGTATAATTATGAGCAAATTAAGAAAAAGTTCTGATAGAATGATATTTGGAGTCTGTGGAGGTATCGCAAACTCTATAGGTATTGATCCAGCAATAGTAAGAATAGGTTTTGTTGTGGGTGCTTTGTGTAGTGTAAGCATATTATTTTGGATATATTTACTTATGGCAATAGTATTACCTAAAGCAGAGTAATTTTTATGAAAAAAAACCTACTATATCTTCTGCTAATTGTTTTTATCTTTGCAATCATTTCAAGAGAAAGTGGTTGCGAAACAGACAATGTTTTGCCCGTACCTGAAAAAAATGACAAAGTAGTAGTGCCTATAATAGAACCCGTAGTAATTGTACCTGAATTAAAAACCAATATATTATATGATGATTATGAAAAATGTAAAGAATTGTCTAAAATTCATAATATGAATATGATTGTAATATTCGGTGCAGATTGGTGCGTCTATTGTAATAAACTAAAAAGTGATTTAAAAAATATATCTAATCTAGACAAATACATTATATGTATTATAGATACCGAAAAGAATAAATCTCTAGCGAGAGAATGGAAAGTGAGAAATTTACCCACTTCTGTAGCGGTGGACACAAAGCAGAAAGTGATATCACAAATCGTAGGATATAGGAAGAAAAGCTATGAATCGTGGATTAATTCTATGTAAATTATTTATTGTTTTATTGAGCATAAATTATGTTGGTATTAGCAATATTTACAGTAGTGAAACTCAAATTGTTTCAACAATATCCAGATCGACACCAATTGATTTAGAAGTTTTTAAACTAGAGGATAAACGCAGACTAAATAAAACTTCTGTTTATAATCAAACATTAACTTGTTTTAGTAAACCTTTCGGAGACAAACATGGTAGAAGCACTAATGTGCATGAAACAGTTCATGGTATAAATAATGCTTTAAGTAACAGCAAGAGAGGATATCGTGGATTTTATATTGGTAATTCTAGAGGTCTATGGCTAAAAGAACCCAATCTAAAAATGTCAGATATAGTTCCATACATTCCTGATTCATTAAAAGGATATAGGTATACTCTTTATTTTGTTAGTCAATTAAAATACTGGGAAAATGTAGCACTGTATCCCGTAGATGAATGGAGTGCATACATTAGCGGTGCTGAATGTGCAGTAGACGACTACAATCAAGGGATATTGTATAAAAATAAATCAGATAATGTTTCTGGGGCTTTGGAATTTAGTATATATTGCGTAGCGTTATCTTGTGCTATAAAAGATAAAGACAATGAATATTGGAATAACTATCCTCAATTCAAGAATAGTGTGAAATTTTTTTTAGTTCGTTCAGAAAAAGTTTTCACGGAAGGACGGAAGATTTTTCCATCTGAAGATCAAGAAAGATTGTTCAAAACATTAAAAGAAAATGAATCAGCTAAGAATATAAGAGATTTTTTAGTTCAAGAATTTGATGGAGTATTTATTAATGAGTAATTCACAACACTGGTATATACCGAATTTAAGCAAATTAATTGAATTACATAACAGAGCAAGAAATAGTAACTCATGGATGTGGAGCATAAATCCTCTGCAAATGAATAATGATCTGATGAGGTATGCTCAAGATTGGTCTAAGGTTATGTCTGATCGTAATTCTCTCAAACATAGTAGTATGAGAAATATAATGGATTTAGGTTTTTCTAGAGCCTCTGAAAATATAGCTTATGGACAAAAAACAGAAGATGCTGTTATGAAAACATGGTTAAGAAGTCCCGGCCATAGAAGGAACATACTAAGTACATCTATAGACAGTATCGGGTGCGGATATTATTATAGTGAGAAAAATATTATCTATTGGTGTGTGTGTTTTGGAAAAATTAAAGTTTAGAGTTGACATAGACGATATTCTATGTTAGAATGTAATAGTTGAATTTAAAATTTTCATTGGATATAAATTTATGAATAAGAATAAACAAAGTAGAGTACGTTGCTCTGATGAGCAATTTTTAGAAGCAGTTTTCGCTAGTGATACCTACGCTGAGATATCACAAAAAACAGGACAAAAATTAGCATCAACAATTGCTAGGTATGCTAGGACAAGAGGCATATTGAATAAAAAAGGAATAGACATACCCCTAATGAAAAGATCAGCAGCAACCAGAAAAACTGATGCTGTTGAAGACATGATTGAAATTGTTAAAAAATTGAAAGAATATCATTCCGAAGAATAATAAGGGGCTGTATTCCAACAGGCAGAGAAAACGGACTTAAAATCCGTACAGTATCGGTTCGACTCCGATCAGCCCTACTGTTAGATTGTATTACCTTAACCAGAAAGATAGAAAATGAATAGTAAGAGTTATTTTATCGTTGCTGCATTTGCCAGTTTTATTTTAAGTGTTTCTCTTTGGTTCCTTGGAGATCAGGCGGTCGCTCAACAGCAAGGTATTTTTGTAGGGCTATGGGTTCCAAGTATTCTTACGTTAGGTATATATTTTAGCAAGGATTAGGCATGGATAATTTTGCATTATTTGTATGTGGTATTGTAGTCACGCTCATCGCAGGGATGGGCGTGATTACATCCCAAGTTTTTATGGGATATTTTAAATATCTGGAAACTGAAAGACTTAGGCAACTTAAAAAAGCACAAGCACAATTACGAGAACTACAACAACAGCAGGAGACATAAGATGGAACGGTCGAACAGGCTGTGTAATGCTTTTGCATTAAATACCAATAATAAATCTGTTATCAAGGGTTTTGAGATAGTCACCTGTAGAGAATTTAATGATTATGAAGGGGGTACTATAATTCAAGAGGTAAAAACGGCAGAAGATTTTTTAGATACTGATGAATTTGGTATAGACGATCCATTTTATAGAGTGTTTGCAGTATACAAAGATAGCTATTTTAGAAATAGAAAAGCTATAGGAGACTACTATAATGTAAAAGATGCTATGCTTTTCATTGAAGAACTTACAGGTAATCCCGTACATATCTACTCTTATTAATATTATGAATAAAAAAATATTACTTACGGGAGGTGCTGGGTTCATAGGGCATCACTTCGTAGATTATATTCTTAAAAATACTAATTATGATATTGTAACTATAGACAGATTAGATTACAGCGGGAATCTCAATAGGCTAAATGAAGTTACAGAACATTTAAAAGGCTCTGAAAGACTTCGTGTTAAAACAATATTCCATGATCTTAAAGCAGAGTTAAACTCTCAGATAATTTCAAGTTTAGGAGATATACAATACATAATTCATATGGCCGCTGGTAGTCATGTGGATCGCAGTATTAGTAATCCAATGGAGTTTGTATTGGATAATGTTGTTGGTACTGTTAATATTTTAAATTATGCTAGAACTTGTGACAACCTAGAAAGATTTATTTATTTCTCTACTGACGAAATATTTGGGCCTGCACCAGAAGGTATTACGTATAAAGAAAATGATAGATATAATTCTACGAATCCATATAGTGCTTCAAAAGCGGGTGGCGAAGAATTAGTAGTAGCATATGAAAACACATATAATCTGCCGTGTTATATTACACACACAATGAATGTTTTTGGAGAAAGACAACATCCAGAAAAATACATTCCGATGTGCATTAAAAAAACAAATAACAAAGAATTAGTTACTGTTCATTCTAATTCCAATCAGACTAAAGCAGGCTCTAGATTCTATATTCATGCTAAAGATGTTGCTGATGCTGTTTGGTTTTTGATGAATTATGATAATAGTAAATTAGTATCAAATGATTTTGGTGGTGCTAAATGTCAAAAATTTAATATTGTCGGAGAAAAAGAAATAGATAATTTAGAACTTGCAGAAATGATAGCGGGATTTCAAGATGTAGAGTTACTGCACAAAATGGTGGATTTTCATAGTGCTAGACCGGGACATGATCTACGTTATGCTTTAGATGGAACCAAGATGAAAAATATGGGATGGAAACCGCTAAAAACAACAGAACATAGATTAAAGGATACTGTAAATTGGACACTTTCAAATAGTCGCTGGTTATTAAATTAATCGTACTTCCTCATCAACTTCTAACATTTATTCTTTGCCGAAATGAGTATAATATAAGATCAAGGCTAATTGTAGCCTCTCGCCAAACTTCCCCATATAAGAGGAATTGATAATGAAAAATCGCAAAGGTTTTACTCTCATCGAATTACTGGTAGTTATTGCAATCATTGGTGTTCTGGTAGGATTATTATTACCTGCTGTTCAGTCAGCAAGAGAAGCAGCAAGAAGAATTTCATGTTCTAATAATTTAAAGCAACAAGGTTTAGCTATGCACAATAGTATGGATTCACAAAGATATTTTCCTGCTGCTTCTTGGACGATTGATTCTGCTGGAAAATCTAACACTGGCAATCGCTCTGGAACAGAACATAGTTGGAGAGCATTTGTACTTTCTCAAATGGAAGCAGGAAATATTGCAGATATGTATGACTTTAATAAAAACTGGTGGGAGAATACTCAAGCTATTTCTTTTGCACCTTCTTCATTTAAATGCCCTTCTGCTTTACCTGCTGCCGGTGGCTATGCTAGTGTTGATGGGCCTAGTAGAGATGATGACAGTGCTGCTATTAGTATGAATCCGAATAATCTAGGATATACAGACTATGAAACCTTTACGGGTGTTAAGAGTAAAGTATTTCCTGCTGCTTCTGATATTTATGCAGCAAAAGATAGAAACGAAGGATGTCTAATTAAAGATGCTGTAACTAGAGATGCTCATATCAGAGATGGATTTTCTAATACTCTTTTAATTATAGAGTGTGGAAGTAGACCTGATACTTATAAGGCTGATACTAATAATGGTAGAACTCCTACTGGTGCTACTAATCAGTGTATTGGATGGGCAGATAGTGTGGGGCCATTTAAGTTAGACGGTATGGATAGTAATGGAGACAAGTGTAAGAATTGTGCTGGTAATATTCCTTTTGGAGTTACTAATAATGGTGAAGCATTTAGTTTTCATCCCGGTATTATGAATGCTTGTTATGCTGATGGTTCAGTCCGAACTATTAATGAGAATGTTGATCTCGGAGTTTTTGCTGCTTTAATTACAAGAGCAGGTGGAGAAGTTAATAATAACTAATATTTAGCTTGGTAAAATGATTAATAATGATTATTTGGTAGATATGAGTTGGTGTGACTCTGGTGGGTATTGTGATTTTATGCCCATCAGAGGAGAAGATAAGTTGGGATTTAAAAGTTTTAAAACAAAAAAAAGAGCAGAAGAATCTATAGGCAATCAATTGATCTTGGCTGAATTTAATTTAGCCCCAAAGGTAGCCACAGAACTGTGTAAAATTCCATACTCATATGACCCAGAACTTTTAAAACATTGGAATCCAGAAGAAACTGTGACCTCTTGGGGGTATGTTACAGAAAAAGCTAAATTGTTAGATGTAGACGAAATACCCTACAATAGACTACAACATCTTGTAGATATTATTAGGGAATATACAGGATTAAAATTCTGGGATTGTCATTGGACAAATATCGGTTATATTAAATATAAAAGAAGAGATAGATTAGTATGTATAGATACAGGTGAAGAAAGTTTTACTCCACACTGTAATGCTTGGGGTTATGAAGAACCTGGGCCAAAATGCCCATACTGTAATAAGTATCAGTGCTATTGTTCTGTGGTTTCGTCCCATGAGGATTATGTCAAATGAAATATGTCGTGACGGGTGGTGCTGGATTTATCGGCTCTAATTTAGTAGATAAATTATTATCTCAAAATCATGAAGTTATTATTATTGATAATCTTCATGGTGGCAATATGGACAATCTTAGTGAACAAGCCCGTGAATCTTTTATATATAAAAATATTGCTATGGCTCTACCTCAAGAATTAAATAGGATTTGTGAAGGGGCCGATGGTATCTTTCATATGGCAGCAGTGCCTAATGTACAAGTTTCTATAGAGAATCCTGTGAGTACTATTAATTCTAATTTAATTACTACAGTAAAAATGTTAGAGGTTGCAAGAAAACATTCCATAAAGTTTGTTTACAGCGGTTCTTGTTCATGTTACGGCGAGGCTGCTACAATTCCTACAAACGAAAATGAAAGCATAAAGCCTTTAAGCCCTTATGCCCTAAATAAATATCAAGGTGAACAGTATTGCAAATTGTATTCTAAAATATATAATATAGAAACTATATGTCTAAGATATTTTAATGTTTACGGATGTAGAATGACACAGACAGGAGCATACAGAAGTGTTTTAAGCATATTCTTCGACTCTTATAATAGAAAAAAACCACTGAATATAGTAAATGATGGTAAGCAAAAAAGAGATTTTGTTCATGTGTTTGATGTTATTTCTGCAAATTTATTGGCTATGAGTTGTGCAAATAGGCTAGGTGATCCTATAAATATAGGCAGTGGTCAAAATTACTCGGTAAATGAAATAGCAGATATGTTTGGTGGAGATAAACATTACGGAGAAAAAAGAATAGAACCACAATCAACTTTGGCTGATATAACCGTAGCTAAGAAACTTTTAAACTGGGAACCTAAATTTAATTTAAAGGAATGGATTTATAATGCCTTATGTGAATGAAGATCAAAGATTTGAATTAGATAATTGTATAAAGAAAATGACTGAGTGTTTAACGCTTGGTCATATAAATAACAAAAATGACATAAGTAATGAAGAATTTCTCTCTATTGCAGGAGAAATTAACTATACTTTTAGCAGAATACTCGGCGGTTGTATGAAAGATGTTTCTTATGGCAAGATTGCTATTATTACTGGTGTATTAGAAAATATAAAGCAAGAGTTTTACAGACGTATTGCTGAACCTTATGAAGATAAAAAAATTATAGAAAACGGTGATATAAAAGAATACAAATGTCTATAGAATTTAACAGGGTACAAAAAACTTTATTAGAAAATAAAAAAGAGCTATTTAGCTTAAAAAAAGACAATAAAGATTTAAAAAAAATAATTAAAATTCTTGAGAGAAAGATAGATATTATTATAGATAAAATTCAAGATTTTGAAATAGTATTGGATGCTGCTGAAATATTAGAAGAAAGGATACAGCAAGATTCTCAAGAATACAATACCGAATGGAACCCCTATGAAGATGAGGATTTTAATATAGAAGATTATGAAGATGATGATGATGGCGATATTCCTCATGGATATTGAAATTTGGTTTGATGACCTTGTTGAAGATGAAGATTTAGAATATCCTTTCTTGCCCTGTACGGATAATATTTGGACAGAATAAATTTATGCTTGACAACAGCAATAGCCGATGATATACTTAGGCTATCACAGGACAGAAAACTTTTTGGAGACTATCACAGATGAAACTTGCAGACCGTACAGTTGAGATTCACTCAAACGGTGTTGATACCAGTAATCAGTTCAGTATTGCACAGACCAGTAAAATGTTTAAGATTTTATCAGATTCATTGTATTCTGATAAAGTAATGGCAGTTATTCGTGAACTTTCTACAAATGCTAATGATGCACACGTTGCATCAGGGAATAGAAATCCCTTCAAAGTAACTTTGCCTACTCAGGCTAACCCTAACTTTACAGTGAGAGATTATGGTACAGGACTTTCTCAAGAGAACATGGAAGAACTCTATACAACTTATGGGGCTAGTAACAAGAATGACAGTAACGATTTTACTGGTTGTCTTGGTCTTGGTTCTAAGAGTCCATTTGCTTACACTAAAAGTTTTAGTACGACTTCTTTCTTCAATGGCAAAGCGTACAACTACATAGCAGCTATGGATGAAGGCGGCGTTCCTAGTCTGAGTCTATTCGGAGTCACCGAGACTGAGGAGCCTAATGGTCTTGAAATTAGTTTTGCAGTAAAACAAAGTGACTTCCAAGAGTTTACTGAAAAGTCTAAGAGAATCTTTCATTACTTTAAGACTAAGCCAATTCTTGAAGGTGGTACTTGTAAACTTCTTGATAATCATACTTATTCTCATACTAATACTATTGTAGAAGGGACTAACTGGCGTGTTGGTAGAATATCTGATAATGATGACAAGTATCCTAGTACATATAACAGTCCCGGTGCTGGCATTGTGGCTATCATGGGCAATATTGCGTACCCAGTAGATTCCGATAAGATTATCGGCAAAGAAGAACAAGAACAAAAGAGTGATGCTATTCAACGATGGAATAGAGCATTCAAGAAAGCTGATGTAGACAACTGGACTAATCTAGTCAAAGAGATATTAAACTCTGGGTTATATCTTGAGATCACCTGTGATATTGGTGAACTAGAGATGGATGTTAGTAGAGAAGGTCTACAGTATACTAAGGGTGTTATCAAAACTCTTAGAGAAAAGACCCAAGATATTTATCTACAACTCAAGAGCAATATGTCAACAAAGGTTGAAGAGTGTACTAATCTTATAGATGCTTACCAAACATATTATAAGCTGGCTGATATTGCCGGTGGATATACTGCTGGGGCAGAATGGATTGATACAGAAGGGAAGAAACACGATCTGTCTGCTGGTGAAGACCTAGATTATAAATTAGGTAAACATAAGCAGTTGTATGTTATTAATTATCGTACTGCTAGTCATCGCTCCAAGAGAATGCTGTACCTTACAGATAAAATCCATCATGAAACTCTACAGGGTAAATCATCAAACTATTGGGAGAAGACTCGCAAGACTAATCCCTTAGCCTTCTTTGTCTGTGACACTAGAAGTCCTGAGACTGCTAAGAAGATTGCTATTAGATATTGTAATCAGAATGATTGTATGGCGTATCTTATGGTTGACACTCAAAATCCAGAAGAAGATTCTGGTGAGGGTTTCGCTAAACTTATCAAAGATATTGGTGGAGAAGA
>Ga0257110_1001406_pt1 | contig 11384 bp, 10 predicted proteins | sample LP_taG_7_FD_190184 | JGI IMG/M metagenome (GOLD analysis project Ga0257110, IMG submission 190184) | Marine microbial communities from Northeast Subartic Pacific Ocean, Canada - LP_J_2015_P26_10m | ecosystem: Environmental > Aquatic > Marine > Oceanic | place: Canada: Northeast Subartic Pacific... | reverse complement strand
ACCAAACGTTCATTTTGTATGGGTTGATTTCCATTAGTTTTAGACCAATCATTGTATAAGTAGGCGAGCTCATCAATCTCCATGTATTGTTCTGAATCATCTTGTATCATGGTTCCTTGCCAGAAAGAGAGAAAGCATTGTACGTTTGGCATTAGCTTACTGGTAACACCAATAAACGTATCAGTAGCCTCATCAAAAGAAGCTTGTACCCCGTCCAACTGTGCTTGTTCGGTGACGTATTGTATTAGTTCTTGTTTGAGGAGGTGCATAAACATAACATTTGGTAGTCGGTTTGATTCTAAAAACTGCTTCCATAAGAATGTAATATCCTTCCACGTAATATCGATGGGTTCGCTATCTTGAATGATATTATCGCCGTGTACCAGGTATTGATCATAAAACGACTTAGCGATATTTTTTTGTGTATTATCCTTTAAATATAAGATATGTTCTTTTAAATCGAAATCACTTTGTAAGGTTTCCAAAAACTCATCTCCCGACCCATACCGATTAGAATAGTGACACGCCACACATAAGATGTCTAATGCACTGTTTTTTATTCCGTTTTTCCAATATTGTTCTTGTTGTACACACGGTAAAATAGTAATTAACCGGCATAGCTCATATGCGTGGTCGTGATGTTTATGTTTAAAACTGTTGATGGAACTTGTAGAAAAGTAATGGTTAGAATAATATTCTAAATCGCGCAATAATGCTTTTGCCTTACTGTCAATAAAGTGATAACAAGAAATAGTATGTTGGTTAGCAATGTTGTATTTTTTCAAAATATTGTCCCCTAACACACAAAGAAAATACTTAGCTTCGTTACGTTTTACAAAAAGGGAGGGATGCAATAGTCGAAGAACGTGCTGGATTGTTTCGGATTCAGGAATGGCGCATGTTAATAACTTATCTTTTACTCTTTTCAATATATTCATTTTCGTTTTTTTACGCCACGACGATAGGTCGCTGCTTTCCGAGTCGATCATATTGCTAATTTTATGGGTGATATTGTCTTCCGTAATGTGCTTGAATTCGCGGCCATTGTATGAAAAAAATTTATCATTCGGAGGGTTATAAAAATGAGTATGGCGCCGTAAGAAAACTTCAATAAATGCATCGTGTTCTTTAACCATTTCTTCGTTACGAGTAACTCTGCGTTGCTGGTCGTTTTTCCATTGCTCTACTTGGTTTGGTAAATGGTCTAACATGAATTTCTGGAATTTTTCTTTAATATAATCGTCTTCCTTGTATGTCTCTAATATTGTAGTGACTACTTTCATTATATCATTTTTCATAATACTATGATATAATGTAACCATTATTTTTTATGTTGTTTTTTTTTATGTTTCAACATTGTCCGCCTTGGTGTATGTATCGCGACGCCTATATGGTCGTAACAGTAGGATGATTTATAGTAACACCTTGGTAATGTTTGTACATAGCCTTAAATAAATATTTGGAAACACACGCATTCGTATGTACGGCCTCATCTTCTGATATAACCGCAAACCATTGATGTTTTGTACGTAACAATAATTCGTCACGAGGAATAATAATACCATACAAGTCATTGCGTAAATCAACAAAAGATTCTTCCATCAAATCGTCAAGCAATACTGGTTTGCCCTTGTTCGTTTTGATGCCTGTATAAGAACCGCATAGCACATTGATTTTTTGGTCTCTTTTCATTTCTAAACCCTTATGACCGATGCGGTTAGTAAACTCGAATTCGTGAGTAAAGTGTCCACTCTTAAACAACTGATTGGCGTAATCCTTTAAGAGACCTATTCCCTCGTTCTGCTTAGGGGCGGCCATAAAATGAACGGATGGGATAAACACGGGTTGACTGTTTTGTTTCATCATATCCAATGATTTGTTCACTTGTTCGCCTAAACACGCCTTCTTAGTAGTCAAGCAATTGTCATATAGGGATTTCAAATTTTCATAACAAATCATAGAATTTGGCGTAACAACCCCACCATAATAATATAAGATGGATAACAAACCAACATCACGATAATGTTTCTTATGTGGGTCTGCAACTTGGTCCATATTAAACTCCCATTCAGGAACCAACTTCGCAAATGAGTCATCGTCAATTAAACAAATATGGAAATGGTCGCCACATTCCTTGATAATGGATTGGATGGTTATATGTAAGTAAGGTTGGTTTAACTCGTTGCTGTTTCTGGATTGAAAACTCTTCCATTGACGCGAGTTGGTAGCATATTCACTGTGTATCCATAACTTTGGTTTATTTGCACCATATAATGGTGAATCGTTCAAAATATACTCTCTAATTAACTGGTATTCATCATTTGGTTCTAACCGTTCTTTCATCTTGTTCGCAATATAACTTGCTCCCATTAATATTGCTAAACTTGTCAAATAAAATGAGACGCTTTTTGTATTAAACATGATTACTATATACTATATATAATATTATAGCATATAACTTATTCAAAATAAACCATATAATCTATGTTATATTTCGATTCATTGTACTTGATATTTGAATTAAACATGACCGCATTAAATTTACAAATCTGTCGTAATATAGTAGTAAAAGCATTATAAGTCATATCACGTTCTAAATAGAACATTTTTCCCAGATGATAATAGGGTTTCAATTCATCACAGAAAGCAATATGATATTCATTGTATACCATTTTCTTATATGCGTTATTATCGAATAAATAATAATTTTGGGTTTTTAAACAAACCTTGTCCAATAACTCAAAGAGTAGGTTGTTGGGCACCTTTTTTTTGAATATCTGTTTAGACATTTTTTTTGGGTTATCTGAACTATTCATATATATTTTCCTAAACAAAAATTTTGAGTTACTACATTACAAATATATTTTTTTTGGTTGTAAAACGAATTACTCAAAAACAATTGATTGAATGTTTTTTGTAAAAAGCGCAATCTCAATCGGGTGTTCGTGTATATTATGAAAAATAGTAATATATTTGCATAGCTGTGGTATTAATTTGTATTTCATTTTTTCGGTAAGGATAGGTGTAATCTTAATAAACACAAAGAACGCATCTAAAATATCAATAACCGAATACCCCTGATCATGAAGCAAAAAGAAAATAGCACACGCTTCTTTTATATTGCCATCTTTCAAATATTGTATATAGTCTTCAAAATAACAAGACGGCATCGTGCAGCAAATTTTATCACAATTCTCCATTGTAATGGATTTGTTATAGACATACATTTTTTCTAAATAATTGATTAGCATACGTATAGACGTTCCTGACAATTGTAACACATACTCTTGTGACGCATTATCAATGTTTAATTGTTCGTTGTTAATAATATTGTCCATAATACACTGCATTTGTAGTTTTGAAGGTACTTCTATTTTTATCATATGTAATCTGGATTGTAAGCTTTCAATTACCTTTTGTAGATTGGTACACACTGTAACAAAATGTACGTTTTGTTTGTACTTATCAATATAATTGCGAAACACTTGCTGACTTTGTTCGTTAATATTGTCTAAATCATCAATAATTACCATCTTCTTCTTTCCGTAAATGCTGCTATGTGATTGACAAAAGGTTTTCATTTCATTACGAAAGAATTGGATACCTTGGTCCTTGAGATTATTGATGTATAAAATGTTATTTTCTGGAAACCCGGAATGTTTATCCAGCTCATAATATTCTCGAATAATAGTATTTAACAAGGTTGTTTTACCCGAGCTGGTATTCCCAATAAACAATATACTTAACCGGTCCAATTCTAAAAAGTCGTTTATAAGTTCTCGCAGCTCGTTTGAAAAATAAAAATCCTGTAAAAAATACGGTTTGTACTTATTAATAAATGTTTCTTGTTTGTTTTTCTGGTTCAATTGCATATACATTACTGAATGTGTTTCAATTAAATCGTTTTTTAATAAAAAGAAATAAAAATATACAATGCAGTTATAGGAATGAGTCATTATGAAACATTAGGTGTTGCAAAAACTGCATCTGATGATGCCATTAAGAAAGCATATCGTGGATTGTCATTAAAATATCATCCAGATAGGAATAACACAGCAGAAGCAAAAGACAAAATTAGAAAGGTGAATGAAGCATATGAAACGTTAGGGGATAGTAACAAACGAAAAGAATATGACAATTGTAATGCCCCACGTCACATGAATTTCCAGCAAAATCATCCATTTGCAAACCATTTTAATCACGAAGACATTTTTAAAGCCTTTTTCAATGGAAACATGAATGGTGGACCCAATATCAATTCCAATATTCGGGTTTTTCAAAATGGGCGACCAGTAAATATTCGAGGTCGTCCAGAAGACATACAACAAAAGATGGTGGTTACCATTCAACAAAGCTTTCATGGGGCTAGTATTCCGGTTGAAATTGAACGTTATTTATTAGAAGAAAATGAACGAACCAATGAAAAAGAAACCTTATATGTGTCAGTACCACAAGGTGTAGACAATAATGAAATTCTTATATTGAGAGATAGGGGAAATGTAGCAAACAACATCAAGAGTGACGTGAAAATCATCATTCAATTAGAAAACAATTCTATTTTCAAACGCAAAGGGCTGGATTTATTGTATACTTGTAAGTTGACCTTGAACCAGGCATTATGTGGATTTTCACACGAAATAGAACATCTGAATGGAAAGAAATTAGCTATTTCTACACTGAAGACCCCTTCTGTTATAAATCCAGGGTCACAGCGCGTTTTCCAAAATTATGGATTAATACGTGGTGTAGTGAAAGGGTCACTTGTGATAGAGTTTCAAGTTCAGTTCCCACACGCCATTGATGAAGAAAAACGCAATCAATTACGCGAGTTATTGTAATACACCAGACATATTCACCCGCACACACAAGAATCATATTGTATCAATATACAACATAATTTACGATTTACGATTTACGATTTACTGAGCGCTTACCTTACGATAAGGAATCTTATTATCAACAATATAAATGGAGTTCTCCGTCATGATAATATATTCATCTTCACTCTTGTAGATTTTAGCAATGGGACTGGTATATTCTTCATCGCTTTTTACCAAGAGTTTTTCTTGGGTTTCTTCACGTAACCCCAACATAGCTGTCTGTTCTACAGAAGACTTCCAGTAGTCCATCATAATGGGTTTATCTTCCACCACACCTAACTTAGCAGCGTGTTGTAGAGTTGCATTGGAAGGAAACTTATTTACAGATACACCCGATTCTTGGGTCGCTTTTGTATCAGACATTATTATAAAGTATAAGATAGATAATACTTTAAATCATTCAAACGAGAAACTTTTTAATATTTGGGTTATATAGCGATGCCTTCATTTTTGCCTAAAGCTCTGAAACAACAGATTATTGAAAAATATTATGAATTAATGAAGGATTACATGGATACCCAATTATTTACGGAACTATTGTACGTTAAAAACTATTTTTATTTAGGATTGCACTGCATTCATCGGATATTTGAATATATTTTATTCAAAACAAAAAATATAGACAAGGCATTTTATAGTGCACAGCAAGGTTCCTATTATTATTTGGAATATTTACAACAGATTTACTCTAACAACCTACATGATACAATGAAATCAAAAGACATTGTGTTGTTTGTTCTAAAGAAAACGGTGGGGGAAGCCTATGACAGTATGAACTGTGAAAATCCTACATCTGAGTTCTCAAACAGTATTTGTAATATTATGACGTTGGACGGAGAAATGGTCTCTATCAATTATGCTGAATGGATCCATTTTTTTCCAAAAATAGAAGCAATGAATAAAGTGCTGTTGTATTGGAACGCAACTGATTGGACATGGGCACATCGACAAGAACTATTTAAATCACATTATTTCAAATTTTTGGATTGTGTTGAAAAATCGGATTTGGCGTTTATGTTTTTAGAATCATTACAGGAAACACACGACTTCTCATTTGAGAACTATACTGAATTGGTTTCTTCATTTCTACACTTTACCGAAAAAATGCGACGTAACCGGTCTGGCTCTATTACCGAAGACGAAAAACAAGAATGGTTTGTTTTAAAACTCCACGTCCATAAAGAAGAAATCCAAAAAAAAATTAGCGGTGGTCGTATGAAAGAATTGGTAAAATGGCTCTTTTCAGATGTATAATGGTAACTAAACATTGATAGGGGTGTGTATAGGAGTGACGTGTTTTAAATAATATTCGTTTGTCATTTGTACGGTTTTCTTTCGCAACTTCTTTTTTTTTTCCTTGGTAACTTGTTCTTGACACAGAGAACGTATATGGGAATATTCCGTTTGTAAAATGTTTTTTATGAAATCAAATACAAACAATAATACCTTTTCGTTGCAGTTTCCAACAATTAAGCAACTACCTGTTCGAAATATCATGAAACTGATTTCAGTATATTTTGTATTATCATCTAATTCGTGTCGTTTCATATTTTGGTCGTCTCTTTCTACGCACCCACTTTGTATGGTATTATCATATTCTTGGTCATTGTTGAAGTAATACTTACATTTGACCCCAGGATAACTACACGGATCATAAGCGCTTTCAATTCCATACTTGTCGCTCCTCAATATACTATGTAGCTTGTCACGATCAATATAAAACCCACAATTGAAATTTGAATTAATAAGAACATTTTCTTCCATTTCCGTTTCTTTGTATTCTAACAATGTACTAATATGGGGTTGTAGGATTTCAATGATCTTCACTTGAATGAGTTCCAACATTTGATTATTCAATATACCTGGGATTTCCATTTTTCCGGTATTGAATACTTTTACATGAACCTCTTTGAATTGGTTGTCTTGGTAGAAACGAACGATCAATGCAAAACAGTTGTAAAAGGCGTTCTTCTTTTTCATTCGATAGGTCATTATGTCCTTTTTTGATAATCCTACCGTCAGTTTGCGTTCATCCCGATATTTGATTTTCCGTGCCGAGGGATTGTCTATTTGTTTTATAATATTTTCCGAATAATAAGGTATATTCTCTATTTTCTTTATATATCGTTCATATTCCTCTGGTGTGTTATTAACTATTTTTATCTGCTTTTTTATAACTCCTTCTACTGGTTTCCAATATTGTACCGTCGGAATAGCCCAAAATACATTGTTAATATCAACCGGAACATTCAAATATAATACTTTTGTTTTTGTCGATATATACAAATCCTCACAATGAGGCAGGGGTGGTTGGATATCAACATTCAGATTTTCGGAACTATTATCTGCTGGTGGGGGGCATGTTTCAGAATTATCGTCGGTTTGTGCGTTCAGAAAAGCCTCCCATTCAAGGTCTAATTCTTCGGGTTGGATGCTACTGTAATTCATTTATCTATACTACTTAATGAATGTTATTTTAAGTGATTTAAACAAATCCTTTATATCAAAAATCAATTTTTAGTTATTGTTATTGTTATACATAGTAACTTGGGAAACGCTACTCATCATAACATAAGTAATCGATATAATTATCCGTGCTGATTTCATTTTCGTGCGACAAATGTTCTATCAATGAATACTGTTTTTCTTGTATGGTTTCGTGATGATTACGGAACAAGTAATAAAAATAGGAAAGTAAAATATTCTTTTTATTTACATTATATTCAATACTTAGCTCGTGAATACACTTTTTCAATGCAGTACAATCTTTTTCATTAAACTGTTGCCGCATATTCTCCCATAGCGTATCATTAACCAACTTGTAGTCTTGAATATTGTATTGATGATGTAACTGAATGTAATTTATCATACTGCGTATATCTGATTGATAATTATGAATTAACCCATCAATAAAGTGTTTATCGTGTGCTATATTTTCCTTCACACATATAGATTCAATGAAATGGCTGATTTCATCTGTAGGTAACTGGTTAAACCGTATGCTAATGAACTCATTTATTAATGACACGTCCATTTTACTAATATAGTTACATATTAAGCAATAACGAACGTTGGAATTGGATGTTTGTATTAAGTACTTTAATGCTTGTTGTGCGTTCTTTGTCATATAATCAACTTCATCCAAAATTACGAATTTTAGCCCTGTATTGAAGAAGCTATATGACTTTACAAATTGTTGGATTTGGTTTCGTATAATATCTATTCCGCGTTCATCGGAAGCATTCAAATGAATAATGTTTTCTTTGTGTTTTTGATGGTATTTTTCTTGATATTGATTAATCAAATTGATAATGGTCGTCGTTTTACCCGTACCCGGAGGACCATAGAATAGCAAATTCGGTATGTAATTCTTTTCCAAGATATTCTCAAATAGTGTTCGGTTAATGGGCTCTAATACAATGTCTTCAAACTGAGTTGGTCTATATTTCTCTATCCACGGAATTGTTCGGGAATCCATATACGTATTGTAATTATGTATGCACTGACATTTAGATTGTTTTCACGAAAATATATTCTTACAAACAATACAAAAAGAACTTGATACTATAATGTATCCTTAGTATAAGAATACAGCTGTCACACAAAAATAATGAGTGTTGGATATTTAGAAATTGTATTTGGACCAATGTTTTCTGGAAAAACTACAAAACTAATCGAAACATTTTACCAACTTAATCGAAGCGGTCTGAACATTAGAGTAATCAATTATTCATTGGATAAACGGTACGATGAAAATAATCTATCTACACACGACCAATGGAAAATACCTTGTGAATTTCATTCGATGCTAGGTGATTTGGATACAAATGATACAGATATTTTGCTAATTAATGAAGCACAATTCTTTCCAGACTTGAAAAACACCGTTCTGCGTTGGGTAGAAGAAGAACACAAAGATGTACGATTATATGGGTTGGACGGCGATTACCAACGAAACCAATTTGGCGAAATGCTTGACTTAATCCCATATTCGAATTCCGTTCAAAAACTGAATGCTCGCTGTAAACATTGCTATGTTCCCGCTATTTACTCGCATCGCGTATCCGATGAAAAAGAACAGGTTGTCATTGGATCATCCAATTATGTTCCATTATGTAGAAAATGTTATCAAAAATACGTCTGTGATATAGAACATAAATCCGTAATGGGGTTTTCTAATACGACGAATGTAGATACTTATGACAACAATGATGATAATTAGAATATTGTGTCTGTCATATTCCTTCATAACAATTTAAATCTTTACAATTGTTATGAACTTGATACGAAGTTGTGTGGGATCTATTTTTTCTTGAAAAGGGTATTGCGAATACGTTTCTTTTTACTACGATATTTCAATTGGGTGACATCAAACTTGGTATGCATAATACCACTGTTATAATCCTCGTATAACTGATTCAAAATATTAATATCTTCTTTCAATGTAAGATCCATTTGGTAATTAAACAATGGGTCAAACACCGACGACGTGAGAAAGTTCCGGTACAAATCATAATGTAGGATGGATTCATTCTTTCCAATGGGATAACAATGTGTGACTATCGTTTTTATCAACACATCATTTGCTTTCACGCGCGTTACCGTCGTATCAGGTAAATAAAATTCATTCTCAACCACTACAAACTTGGAATTACCCAACATAGCAGACATGCTGGTTGGTCCGGCGGTATAATGAAATATTGTTTTTCCACTGTAGTCATTTATATCTTCATACATGATATTGAACGGGACCGGACTCATACTGTTTCCAAACGAATGTACGTAACTGACGTGCATCATATCCAATACGTTTTCAGTAACTAATGATGCGGGACGGCAGATTTTCTTACTTCCGCTAATCCGTGTAAAGCCAATATTATTTGCTTCTGGCGGAACGTAAATACTATGATTGTACGACTCACCCTTCCCCGTATTAATATCCTGAAATGGTTGTATATATACGTCACCATTTTCTTCACACACAGAAAACTGATTCACACCTACGGTCCCCATTTTTGTTTCCGGACAACCTGGTATGCGTTCAACCACCCCGTCATTATATTCCCACCCGTGATAGGGACATTGCAAACAATTGTTGGGTAATATTTTACCTTGGCTTAATGACGCGCCCCGATGAACACAAATGTCATTAATAGCTATTACCGTATCATCATTGTTTCGGTAAATACAAAGGGGGGATCCATTGAATATGAACTTTTGAGGATCCTTTGTAATGCTACTGCTTTTGGCGATTTTCCAATACATGGGTAAAATATGTTTATTTCCCAACGAAGGGATTGTGGTAATGCTATGTTTTAATGCTATACATAAATACACACACTGTACCCATAATAAAAATTTGAAGTCGAATGCTTTCATACCTTGAATATATCTTATTGCGTATTAATATCTAATACATTTACAAACTATATAAATGTATTTGTATAGGCAGATATAACATGTATTTCTACAATGGATTGATAATTAGTATTTTTTTCTTTTACAATTGTAATGGTTTTATTGCCCCAAATATGAATATTCGCTCTATGCCTTGTACGTTATATATGAATCAAGAAATTCCGTCTACACTATGGAGTTCGTTAAGTAGCACATTCAAACGTACTGCACGTAACTGGTTTATTCAACGAGCCGAAAAGAAAAATATTGAATGGACGAAAATGACAAATAAATATAAAACAAAAGAAAACAAGAAATTATTACTCGAGTTGTATGGTATCCTTGAAAGCAAACAAATGAAGTATCCGGGGTATTACACATTGCCGTTCCACGGGTATGATACTGGGAACTTGAATTGGCAGGCGGCAGAAGAATGTGAAGCAGCTACTATTAGTATGTCTGTTAATTATTGGGATGGAGTATATCCCTCTGATGCTGAGAAGTGGGTTCGTCACAATGTAAGTAATCACATTGCTTGTTATTTGGGATCCCACGGATTGGAATATCCCCGCAATATTTTAGATATGGGATGTTCGATTGGTGTATCTACAGAATATTTATATAGGACATTCCCACAAGCTACTAATATACAAGGGTTAGATTTGAGTGCTTATTTTTTATCCGTTGCTACTTATCGCGCGAATGAACAAAACCTTTCGTTGAATTATATTCACGGGAATGCCGAAAATACTGGATTGCCCTATGGTTCCTATAATATGGTGGTGTGTAATTTTATGTTACACGAACTCCCGTCTCAAGCAACTAAAAATATTTTAAATGAAATATACCGTTTATTGAAACCTGGTGGGATTGTTGTTATTGTCGATTTGGACCCAAAACGCGTTCAAAATAACCTGGTAGTGAGTCAATTTCGTAAATGGGCGTTTGAAGTCACTGAACCACATATTTATGAATATTATAAACAGGATATGTCCTTGCGATTATTAGATGCTAATTTTAAAAATGTGGTTAGTAATAAAAACGACCCGATTAATCGCGTATGGATCGGGCAGAAAGAAGACCACGAATATGAGTTATACAAGAAAT
>Ga0257110_1001405_pt1 | contig 11389 bp, 12 predicted proteins | sample LP_taG_7_FD_190184 | JGI IMG/M metagenome (GOLD analysis project Ga0257110, IMG submission 190184) | Marine microbial communities from Northeast Subartic Pacific Ocean, Canada - LP_J_2015_P26_10m | ecosystem: Environmental > Aquatic > Marine > Oceanic | place: Canada: Northeast Subartic Pacific... | reverse complement strand
AACATTACTAACATTCCAATTATCAATACCTTCTGAACCACCATTATTGAACTGTGTTGCATTTTTAAACATACCAGACATATCTGTAACATTTCCTAGTGTTGATACCGGGGTACCATCGGCAGCAGCTCTTTCCCAATTACTAATATCTTTATTAAAAGCGGAGGCACCTTCAAACATAGATCTCATATCTTTAACTTCACTAACATTCCATCCAGATATATCTTGATTAAAATCTGCAGCGCCTTCAAACATAGAGCTCATATTGGTAACATTTCTAACATCCCAATCTCCAATATTATTGTTAAAAGATGTATTATTTTTAAATAAATCAGACATATCAGTAATCATACTTGTATTCCATTCTTCTATGCTACCGTAATCTTCATAAATATTTCCAGTATCAAATGCATTTTTGTTTGTCAGCCATATATCTAATGCCCATCTTAATGAGCCAACTCGCTCTTTAGGTCCATCTTTTAATATTTCAACTGGCCATTTAAGCTCGCGCCAATCATCTTTATTTGTTGTACCATCAGATTCAATGTTTGGTTTTGGGTCATTATTGTTATCATATAATTTTTCATATATTAGAGCTGCATCTTTAAATGTTTCGCTCATATTTTCAACCTTTCCAACATCCCATTTTCTAAGATCTACATAAAAGATTTTTGCACCTTCAAACATACCAGACATATTAGTAACATCACTAACATCCCATTCACTAATATCTTCATTAAAATTATCTAAACCATTGAATAACCTAGACATATCGGTAACCAGAATGGTATTCCATTTCTCTATAGAACCATATTCACCATATTTTCCTAGTTTATTAAAAACATCTGGATCTTTCATCCATAAATCAACTGCTGCATGTATTCCTAATTTATCTACACTATAACTATTTCCATTAACAATAGCTTTATTTTTTTTGAAAAACTGGCTTACATCAGGCGTACCATTATCGGCTTGTATAACATCACTATACTGATCTGGTATTCCTTTTGCACCTTCAAACATTCCGGTAACAGGTACTCCTGTGCCAATTTGCCATTCATGAAGAGTACTTATATCAAGGTTTTTAGTATTTTTAAAAGTTTCTGACATATCTGTAACTTTTCCAACATCCCAGTCACTTATATCTATGTTTTTCATGTCTCTTCCAGAAAACAATCCTGACATATAAGTAACTTTACTTGTGTTCCAATTGCCAATAGTACCATAATCTCTGTATTTTCCTGTAGAAGAAAAGTTATCTGGATCACTAAACCATAAATCAACTGCATCTGAAATAGTTAATCCGTCTCTAGGATTATCGTATAATGGGTCAGACCAATATCTAACCCAAATATCTTTTTCTGTTTTAGGAGTTGTTGGCAATAAAATATATTTTTCACGTATTTTAAGTTTTGACGCTCCTTGTGTTGGGTCACCAAACATATTTTCTGTATTCACACTGGATTTTAGCCCATAACCATTGCTTGCCCATTGTCTTAAGTTTTGCGAAAATTTAATAGCATTGAAAAACATTTTCTTCATATTTTCAACTTTACTAACATTCCATTTTCTAATATCTCTATTAAACTCGAATCCTGGGTCTTCGGGATTATTCTCAAAACTAGAAAACATCCCTTCCATATTTTTTACATTTCTTACATCCCACCTACTAATATCTTGATTAAACTTATGTGTTTTAACATCATCTGATGATGCACTAAACATATAGCTCATATCTATAACATTTGATGTGTCCCAATTACTAATATATTCATTAAAATCTCTAGGGTCAAGTATTGGTTTCATTCCTAAGCGTTTCATTTCTTTTTGCACGGAGCTTATAAGATCGCTAAAATCTGTAACTTTTTGTGTATTCCATCTTTCAATTGGTCCATATTTTGCATATTTAGCTTTTTTCATAAACAGGATACCTTTAATAGGCCTTTCTGTTGTAGGCCACCAGTTAAGTAATGCCCACCTTAAAGTTCCTACTACGGATGCTGGTCCATCCATTAGGTTATTAATGCATGTCTTAACTCTGGATCTAACTCTTTCTATATGGCTGCTAGAAGCTGATATATCTTCATTGTTACAACTAATAATATTCATTTTTTGTTTATTAGTTTTATCACTAGCACTCTTAGTATCAGTTGTTTTAACAATAACTTTGACCTTGTTATTAGTACAACAAGTTAAACCACTCGGCCGATTCGCACTATTATTTTTTCTGCTTAAATAGTTATTGTAACCTATATGCGGGGTATTCGTTTTTTTACTACTAGTATTACTAGATCTATTTTTAGATTTAATAGTTCTCGTTTTTCTGGCTAGCACTGCCAAAGACATATTATATAATAAAAGATTATATTAAAATAACATATATTACCGATACTTTATAAAATTGATTTTGTAATGAATGAATAATAATTAATATGTACTAACGCTCATAATATTTTGATTATAAAGATTATATAATGACAGAATCAAAAAATGGCGATTTTATTAAAAATTGGCAGTCTTTTAACGAAGAACAAAAAGACGAATATTTAATTAAAGCAAAACATATGAATCAACAAAATAAATCAGAAATAAAGGGAATATTTTTGAAAAATATATATCTTGAAGAATACGACGCTGAGCTAAATAAAACAAAAACACATTTTAATATTGTTGGACCTATAAAACATTTTAAAGAGTTCAGTGAAAAAGAGAGAATTGTTTTAGAAAATAGGGGGTTAATTGTGCCAATGTATAAAACAATTGGTGATTATACATTTAATTGGAGAGCTTTTAAGAAATGGAAAGTTGTTGTTTATGGTGGAGATGAAAATGATAAATCAACATGGTGGTTCCTTCTAGAAAATTGCAAATGCAATGTTGGTAATTTTACATTCATCCATAAAAAACAAGAAACAGTATGTATGAAAAATTATTGCTAAGTATAATATAAGATGTCGTCTATACCAAAACGATTAGATCATTATTTAAAACAGTCGTATAACAAAAATGATGTAATAGGATTTTTATCTTTATATTTGATATTTGTTTTTTTTATTCCATATTTAATTTTTAATTATATGTCGTTCGAAATGTTTATTATCTATTTTGCAAATGTGGATATAATTGCAAATGTATTATCTGTAAATTATCCGGATTACTTTATAAAGTGGTATAGTGTTTATAATCACACGCTTAGAGGATATATTTCATTTAATATTATCAGTGTAGTTGCATTATCTGGTATTTTTTATTTTGGAATTAAAGATACTAAAAGATCTGATACTGAGCGACTTATTATTATGATTACAATGTCTATATTAACATGGACTTTACCTACTTTAGGGATACCATATATGAATTATAAAGTTGAGGAATATTTGATAAATTCACAAGATATAAATGAGAGAGAATATGATAAATATAGAATTTTAATAACAATTTCAATATCTTTGATGTTTTTCTTTTCAGAATATTTTATTATATCTAATATTGAAAAATTAAAATTGTAATTAATAAATATCACATACACATCTTTTATTGAATCCGGACATTAAAACACCTGTTTTGTCATTATTACACTTGCATGTATCAATAATATTTGATGCTAGAGGTGTTGTTAGACAAAAATCTCTGGAGAATCTTTTTCTACAGGCTTTATAATTAAATCCTTCCTTATTTGGTGTTATAAATAAATGAAATATATAAATAATCAAAACAATCAACAATATATTAATTAATATTATTAGGCTCATTAATATTAATTAATAAAAAAATAATTTCCAGCATTTATGAATGATACTATCTATTGTATCTTTTTCCTCTTCATTATTTTCTTCTTCATTATTTTCTATTTGAAAATCATACTTATTCATTATACTGAGATTTGGTAAATGCCATAAATGTGTATTTATTAATTGTGGATCTTGTTTAACGATTTTATTCATTCTAATTTTTGAACATGTCTCAGAACAAACATAAGCATCACAGCACCTATACACAGTTGTATTCATTTTTGTTGAAATTATATTTTTACATTCTATACATTTTATTATTTTACGCACGGACATCAATTCTTTATATTATAATATATAATAATTTTTAAACCATTATGGATTTAAAAATGTTTTTTGATGTGAAAAAAAATGCAATAGATGTTTTACACACAATTTATATGAAAATTATGCCGCACGCAGTCGCGAGAGCGACGAAGTGCCAGAAACAAAATTGAAATGTGAGTGAGTGAAAGAGAGTGAAAGTATAGAAAAGAAAATGTCGTTGTCAAAGAAAGAGCAAAAGGCGATATCGGTGTTGGCGTTGGCGTATTCGTTCAGTGAGGCAGAAGGATTTATGAAGGTATTGGAGTCAAAGAAAGTGAAGAATGAGCGAGTATGTAAGCCGAGAATAGCATTGCCATATTGCGGATCATTGTTGAGTGGGTGCTGCATGGGTATTTCACTAAACGGTCGGCTGTACACTCAATGCTTAAAGAAGGCAAAGAAGGGAAGCATTTGGTGTGGAACTTGCAAGAAAGAAGCAGAGGCATCTTCATCCGGAAAGCCAAAGTACGGAAGCATGGAAGATCGTATGGCAATGGGAAAAGATTGGAAAGACTCAAAACAAAGAGCACCAGTGAAATACAGCACAGTAATGCTGAAAAAGAATATCACGAAAGAACAAGCACTGGAGGAAGCAGCAAAACTTGGCTGGACAATCCCGGAAGAAGAGTTCGAACTCGAAGTGCCCAAGAAAAAGCAAGGAAAAAAGCGAGGAAGACCCGCAAAAACCAAAAAGGTTGAAACCGGTGGAGCAGGAGATGATCTCATCGCAAACCTAGTCGCTCAGGCAAAGATGGAGAATAATGAAGATGCTGACGAAATTGCAGCTGCAAAAACTGAAGTAGTTGATAAGAAAGCTGCCAAGGAAGCTGAAAAACTAGCTAAAAAAGAGGCTAAGGAAGCCGAAAAACTAGCTAAGAAACAAGCTAAGGAAGCCGAAAAACTAGCTAAGAAAGAGGCTAAGGAAGCTGAGAAACTAGCTAAGAAAGAGGCTAAGGAAGCCGAAAAAGAGGCCAAGAAACAGGCCAAGGACGCTGAAAAACTAGCTAAGAAACAAGCCAAGAAAGCTGAAAAAGAGGCTAAGGAAGCCGAAAAAGCAAAAGTGACAAAAGATGCCGTGGCAGAACTACAACAACAGATGGAAGATCTAGAACTTCAAGAAGAAAAAGTAGTGTCAAGTCAAGATGAAGCTCAAGATGAAGATGGTGAAGTTGAAGTTGTAAAGTTCGAACATGAGGGCAAAGAATATCTCAAAGATTGTGAAAATATTGTATATGATATGGAAACACAAGATGAGATTGGAACATGGAACGAAACTGATAAGAAAATCCGATACCTTTAAATAAAATATAAAAAAAAACAAAAAAGACCTATGTGAATAAGAGGATTTTTTCTTTACCGGTTTCTCATTATCCTACCCATTTCTCGGTTAGCATAAAATTGCATTACTTTTTTTGATTTTACTGTATAATATAGACAAAAAATCAAATTTCCTCGTATTTCAAATACTTAATTGCACACTATGTCACTGGACGGATATAATGCCTTCCTGAAAAGAAATCACCTTGACAGAAAAACATACCAAGAAGAAGGTATCGAATGGTGTCTTAATATAGAGACTGATGGAAAAAGGCTAGGAGATCAGCTTATTCACTCTGCCATCTTGGCCGATGAAATGGGGCTCGGAAAAACCATTCAAATGCTGGGATTGATCATATCCAACTTTAAGATGCACACCATGATTGTTCTCCCCCGAGCATTACTTGAACAGTGGGATTCGATCATTGCTAAGTTCCTAGGTCACGATGCACTTGTGTATCACGGTCCAAAGGCTAAGACTATCACAGTGGAAGACCTGAAAACGTCACCTATAGTACTAACTACTTATGGCATGCTGGCAAAGGTTGTTGAAAAGCCCAGAAAAAACATGCCTCTGAAGTTTGGAAAGCTGCACAAAGTGAAATGGGACAGAATCATATTTGATGAAGCTCATCACATGCGGAACCGTAGTACGCGGAATCATAAAGCTGGTGCTGCCGTGAAAGCTACACACAAATGGTTAGTAACCGGAACGCCTATCCAAAACTCAGTAAATGACTTCTATGGACTGTGTGCCGTTCTAGGAATTGATCAGAGATTTTATACCAACAAAGGTAATATCCATGTCATCTCTGAGGCTCTCATTCTGAAAAGAACCAAAAAGTGCGTTGGAATTGTTTTGCCTGAGATGCGTCGTCACGTGATTAATGTTCCGTGGGAAAGCGATGAAGAAAGACTGTTTGCAGAAGATATTCACGCACACCTGACATTTGCAAGAGTTCATATGAGACAAGCTAATATGTTTGGAGGCGGACAGATTCATCCATTCGCTATGCTTCAGAGAGCTAGACAAGCATGCATCGACATGACTCTTTTGCAGAAAAATATTCAGGTTTTGATTAATTTGGGTATTATCGAAGATGAGAGTTTGTTTGAGTCAGCACTTCAGTACCAAAGCAAAATCAATGCGGTGATCTCTAAAATTGAAGAAAGGAAAGAGAACGGGCGAGCCAAACTAGTGTTTTGTCACTATCACGGAGAGATTGATAAAATTAAGCAAAGATTGATGTCGCTAGGACTAAATACGACAACATTTGATGGTCGCACATCACAGGCACAAAGAGATGAGATATTGGAGAGCGACGAATATGATGCAATTGTTCTTCAGATAAGAACTGGGTGCGAAGGACTTAACCTACAGAGATTCAGTGAGGTTTATTTTGTGACTCCTAACTGGAATCCAGCAGTTGAAGATCAGGCAGTTGCTAGGTGTCATCGTATTGGCCAGGAAAGCGAGATTGATGTGTTTAGTTTCAGGATGGAAAGCTTTGACGAAGACAATAATACTCGCACATTGGATGTATATGTGAGAAATGTCCAAATACAAAAACGACATGACGCAAAGATACTAGATATCCACGAAGAAGGAGATTGTGGTGCAGAAATAGGAGAAGATTGTTCTATCTGTTTATGCGCTCAACATGAACATGATCACACAAAGCTGGAATGCGGACATTGCTTTCATACTAAATGTATTCAGGGATGGTTTCAACATGGCACTGGATGCCCACTATGCCGCAGGTAATATTGTAAAAACAAGAAAAAGATTTAGAAATCGGAGGCGTAAAAGATAATTTATATTGCAAAAACACAAAGAGCTAGAGAGAATCTCTCTTTTTTTTATTTAAAAATTGATTTATTTTATTTTTAAACTAACAAAATAAATCCAAAAACAATGTATATCAGACAAGCTAGAAATGGTTCTGGTGGAAACGTCAGATTTTGTAAAAAGAATGTTTATCATACAATAAGCTATAAGGGAGATGGTGATATTGAAAAGCTAGGAGAAATGCTTGACAAAAAACAATGGATTATGGACAATATTAAAAGCCTAGAAGAAATACCAAATGTTAAAATGAGCAATGAATTACTAGTTGGCCTTGTAGAAAATATGATGATAGATTGGTCTCTCTATGAAAATGGATGGAATGTCGTGACATATAAAAATACGAGACTATTTCATTATTTGGCTCAAATTGATCCAGTTGCTCCGCCTGAGTTAAATTACATAACAGACTGTTGATATATATTTCTTACAAAATCTAATTGTTTCTCAGTGACAGAAAAACAATTATTTTCATCATTTTCATTTCTGGGAAAAACAAAATAATAGAGTCTATCGCCGATAAAAGACCATTCTTTGCCATATTGTGTTGTATTAAATCTGATTTCTAATCTAAGACATTCATCTTTAGTTAAAACAAGTATATCATCACCACAAATGATGTTTAAATATTTCATTATAATTAGATTATTTAATTATTTTTAAAAGTTTTTTTATTAAATTGATTAAAAAAATATAATAATGAAGAGAGATATAAAAGACAAAATGCCGAAAATTGCGTGGGCAAGAAAATTATACAATGCATATAATAATGTAAAAAAGGGTGATACTGTTTATGATAAAAACAATAATATTATTGGTACAGCAGATGGATATTTTGCGAGATGTACAGCTACAAGCCCTGGTGCGGTTTGTTTAAAAAGTGATACTGAGCTTATTTGGGTTAGTGGAGATGTTGAAAAAAAGAGTGATAAATCATGGATTTTCCAAGGAAAATACTAATAAATATCAATATTTTAATAATTTCTCTCTACTTTTTTATTTTAAACCAGCTCAAATAATATATTAACTAACAAACAAAGTAAAAATACCTTTGATAACAGGTTAAATACATAAACAGATATGTTATAAGATACACATGCAACCAATTTATAGTTATGAAACACCAGACGATGGATATTTTAAATTATTTGAGGCCGTATGTGGTATAGAATATGACGACATATATAATGATATAAAAGAGTATGTTTATGATTGCGATGGTTTTTCAGTAAACTCAAGAAATAGTGGATTATTTACAAATGATAGAGAGAAAGTGGGCGAACCATTATGCCGAGATTGGGGATATATACCTGAAAGATACATATATCAACCATTTACACCTTTGTTAAATAAGTTATTGAATATAGTTCAACCAGTACATAATACATATAATTTTAAGGATGCGATAGTAAATATGTATGGAGAAGGTGATTTTATTTCATATCATAAAGATTATCATCCGGATAATAAAGATCCTTGTTCAGTGGTTTTTTCATTTGAGTATGATGTTAGTGAGAATCATGTAATGGAGTTTTATAGAACCACTGGAGATGATAATTCTAAAAAAAAAGAGAGAGGAGATAAAAGAGAACAGTTTTCAGTAGTGCTTCCTCATAAGTCAGTTGGGCTTATGGTGGGAATGCAAAAAAAGTATGTTCATTGCATAAAACCAGGGAATAAAAGGATATCAGTAGTATTCAGATAAAAAATAACCGTACTCCCTAAAATCTGATAGGTGGGAATCGAACCCACACACCACCTTCCCCTACACTATGTTCTGCATACTTCCAGAAAAGGCGTCCCAATTCCTTTCATAGTTTCCATAGCATAAAGTAGTGGCACGGGGTCTTAAGTCCCGCGCTTTTCCAATCGGCCTCTATCAGTGTTTAAAAAATGGGTGCTACCCATAGCGCTATATATTACATTATTTTACATACCGTGCTCCACCGTTTAGATAGTAGGATTCGAACCTACGCCGGCAAATACCAACAACCAAGTTTTTTGCAAATCTTGCAATTGTTCCCTTAGACCTCTCGGGGCATATCTAATGTTTCCGTGCTCCCCATATATTAATACATACCAATCCCTTCATATACCTAGCCCTTGGTCTATAGTTCTTAATATATTCCGTGCTCCCCATGAGTAAGGCTCCCCTTAAATATATTGCCCCTCCATTCGCAATAACCAGTCATAGTCGCCCTTTCTACTAACTATGTCCTAAAATAAGCTCCCACCTCTCCGCTTATAATCGTCCAAAACCACCCATTTTATTTGGCCCGGGATAATCCGTGATTATTTATACTGTTACACGTTCCAGTCTTCCCAATCCGGGTATCGAACCCGGTTCTCCCCTGTGAAAGAGGGGTATCCTAACCATTTAGACTAATTGGGATGATTCCGTGCTCCCAAAATCTATATAATACTAAATTCAATCGCCAACACAATTGCCTGTTATTAATTATATAGATTTCCGTGCTCCCAAAATCTATAATACTAAATTCAATCGCCAACACAATTGCCTGTTATTAATTATATAGATTTCCGTGCTCCCATAATTGTAATCTTGTATTTGGCTACCTTTTATCATCACCTACATCTTTACTGTTTGCGTAGTAAATCGCCGCGCCCAGCATTCCCAATCCGGGTATCGAACCCGGTTCTCCCCTGTGAAAGAGGGGTATCCTAACCATTTAGACTAATTGGGATGTTCTCAGTGAGGGACTTGAACCCCCGACCAATTGTTAATAAGACAATCGCTCTGCCAACTGAGCTAACTGAGATGATACCAGCAGTGGGATTTGAACCCACGAAGCATTACGCAACAGATCTTGAATCTGCCCCCTTTGACCAAACTTGGGTATACTGGTTTTCCGTGCTCCCTAAATCTTAAATACAATATTAATTGCCAACACAATTTCCTTTGTTATTATATATAGATTTTCCGTGCTCCCCTTTTAAATAATCATTTACTTGCGACTTCCTAGTCTTAACTATTTAATTAATAAATATACTCCGTGCTCCCCAAACTTGTCCGCGGTCGCCATGATGGTTCCGGCCGCAATATGGACATCCTAGCCTTTGTCGCTGCTAGCTGTTTATATACATGTCTTTAAAAAGCATTTCAATTTTATATTTAGGTTAGGGTATTAATCATTTAACCTTTTTGACATCAAAAAAATATAATGTAAAAATATCCATATTTATACTTTAATTAAATAATTACCGGTTTCTCATTATCCTACCGATTTCTCGGTTAGCATAAATAAGGTAATTACACTATATAATCACTAAAATAACATATTATTTGTAATAATTCATAAATAATATATTAAATACTTAAATTGCACAGTATAATGACATTTATCGGGTAAAAATTAAGCAACAATTTTGTTTCCAAAATATAGAAGCAAAATGAAAGCAAATATTTGTGGTAAGATAACTAAAAAATATTATTGTAAAAGTTGTCACTATTGTACGTCTAAACTATCTTCGTGGAAAAAACACCTCAATACAAAAAAACATAATAGAAACAAAACGGAAACCAAAAAGTTGCCAGAAGAGTTTGTTTGTGATTGTGGGAAAAATTATAAAAGTAGATCGGGATTATATAAACACAAATTATCTTGTAAGAAAATTGTTGAAGAAAAGAAAAAAAATGATGTATGCATGAATCATGTTTTTCTTTTAAACTTTACTTTTTAGCCTCAGTGAGTTATTTATTTAATACCTCTTCATCATTTGTAGATCACTGAAATCAACTGTACTCGCTCTTTTCATAACTATATTATCAACTTCATTATCAACTTTGTTAGCTTTTTCTAATTCTGTAATACGAGCATCTTGTTTTTTTAAGATTTCAAGAATAATTTGAAATCTAGGGTTAGTCATCAGATTTGTTTGTTGTAATTCAAATTTTCCTCTATACTTTGAATCATTACTTTTATATTTTTTAATAGATTCTGATTGATTATAATTTAATTGTTCTAAACGTTCAATAGTATAACTTTCTTTAATTTTTTGTTCTTCCTCCAGTCTAATTTTTTCAGCCAAGATAGCTTGTTGTTTTTGAAGATCTTGCATTTGTTGAGTCAAAGAAGCCATTTTTTATTTCCTTAGATTAGAATTAATA
>Ga0257110_1001403_pt1 | contig 11393 bp, 10 predicted proteins | sample LP_taG_7_FD_190184 | JGI IMG/M metagenome (GOLD analysis project Ga0257110, IMG submission 190184) | Marine microbial communities from Northeast Subartic Pacific Ocean, Canada - LP_J_2015_P26_10m | ecosystem: Environmental > Aquatic > Marine > Oceanic | place: Canada: Northeast Subartic Pacific... | reverse complement strand
TATATGGTATTGGACCTAAAAAAGCAAAAGAACTTGTAAAAGTAAACAACATTACTACTATACAACAACTTAGAAAACATCAAGATACAGTTCTCAACGACGTTCAAAGAAAAGGTTTAAAATATTACGAAGATATTCTTAAAAGAATTCCTAGAAGCGAGATTGTTATTTATCAAAACACCATCAATTCTGCTTTCCAACAAATTTCTAATTCAAGAGAACAATTTATGATTGTCGGTTCTTATAGACGCGGCGCTGAAACCTCTGGTGATATTGATATTATTATTGAATCATCAGTTCCTACATATAAAGGTTTGATACAATGTTTGATAGACCAAAATATTATTATTGAAATACTATCGTATGGTAATAAAAAATGTTTATGTGTCGCCAAATTAAAAGGTATGTCAGCAAGACGTTTGGATTTTATGGTTACTCCTTCCGATGAATGGGCTTTTGCTCTATGTTATTTCACTGGAGGCAAAGAATTCAATACTCTTATGAGAGAAAGAGCAAGACAATTGGGATATACTATGAACGAACATTGCTTCTCTAACCTTGTTAATGGTAATAAAACTGATAAACTTAATAAAAAATTCACTACTGAAAAAGATGTATTTGACTTTTTAAATATCGAATATATTGAACCACATCAGCGAAATGCTGTCAACTTTAAAATTATTGAAACTAAACCAAAGAAAAAAAGAAAAACTAGAAAAATACTCCCCATTCGCATTCATATCAACCGATTTATCAAAGATTATGAGTATATTGTTGAATTAAATGAAGAACAGCTTGTTGAAATTGTTAGATTGGCAAACGATGGATATTATAATAACAATAAATCTATTATGACCGATGAAAAGTATGACTATATTATTGATTATATCAAAGAGGTTTATCCTGATAATGATGTTGTCAATGAAGGTCATACACTTGTAAAAATTGATGAAAGTCGCAAAATTACACTTCCTTATGAAATGTGGTCTATGGATAAAGTTAAAAAAGAAAAAGATGTATCTAGAAAAATTAAGTCTTACAAAGGAGACCGTATTCTTAGTGTAAAACTTGATGGTTGTTCTCTTGGATATTCAACCGAACAAGGTGGATTGATGCTATATACTAGAGGTAATGGTGTTGTGGGTCAAAATGTTACTCATCTTTCAAAATATTTAAACTTGCCTGTATATCCCGGTATTAGTGTAAGAGGTGAAATTATGATTGACAAGCACGTATTTGAAGAAAAATATTCTAAAAAATTCGCTAATCCAAGAAATTTTGTATCTGGTATTCTTAATGCTAAGACTGTAAATCCAAATATCGTTAAAGATTTAACCTTTATTGCTTATGAATTGGTTGAACCGCGAAGAAATCCAGAAGATCAATTGTTATTTCTTAAAAACATTGGATTTAATGTTGTTCCGCACGTTAAAGTTGAGAATATTCATAAGTTAAAGACCCCCTTCAAATTTTTAAAAGAACAATTATTAACCTGGAAAAACGAATATAATTTTGAAATGGATGGTATTATTGTCACTAGAAATCATGAATATGAACGCATATCTGGTAATCCAAAACACGCCTGGGCTTTTAAAATTATAACTCAAGACCAAATAGCTCAAACTGTAGTTGAAGAAATGATATGGTCTCCTAGCAAAGATGGGCGTTTAAAACCTAAAATTAAAGTAAAACCGGTTAATGTTTCAGGAACTACTATTACTTACGTGACTGTCCATAATGAAGTATGGAGAAGAAATAATGGTATTGATGTTGGTGCGGTAATTGAAATCATTCGTAGTGGTGATGTTATTCCAAAAGTTCATAAAGTATTAACACCGGTTGAACCTAAACCACCGCCGTCTCATTTCAAAGTTGTTTTAAAGGGAGTTGATTATGTATTAATTGATTCAAAGAATAATATGATTGTTCGTATGAAAGCTATTCATGGTTTCTTTGAAAAAATAGGTGCTGTTGGATTGGGTAGAGGAAACGTTCAACGCATAATGAACGCTGGTTTTGATACTATGTCAAAAATTCTTGCTATGAAATATGAAGATTTTCTTGAAGTTGATGGTTTTAAAGAAAAAATGGCTACAAAAGTTTATAATGGAATTAAAACTGCTATTGAAAATATTGATTTACCTTCGTTTATGGCAGCCACTAATATATTTGGAAGAGGATTGGGAGCTAAAAAAATGAAAATTATATTTGATAATACACCTGATATTCTTGACAAAAAATATGATAAGATCAATACAACAAACGGCAATGGCTTTGGTAATACAATAAGATATAATCTTATCGTTAATATGCCTGGATTTTCACATAAATCTACGTTAATGTTCGTTGATTATCTTGATAAATTTAAAGAATTTATGCAAAAATCAAACTTAACTCATCTTTATAATCAAACATCTTCTATTGTTGACCCTGAAAACCCATTTTACGGCAAAAAAATTATATTTACAGGATGTCGGAATAAAGAACTTGAAAAATATCTTCAAGAAAATGGTGCTAATCTAGTTACTTCTATAAGTAAAAATACTGATATTCTTGTTTACAAAAATAAATCTGGTAGAAAATATGAAAAAGCAAGAGCATTAGGTATAACAACACATCAATTTGATGAATTCAAAGCTTGGGTTATGGAAGGATAATTATAAAAAATATTATAAAACTTTTTTTATAATTTATACTTGTCAATTGTGTATGGTCCAAACGGAAAACAGTGTTCTAATTCATTATGTTCATCGCCTATTTTTTTATGTAAATATTGACCTAAAAACGAGCTATGTGATACTACTGCTATTCTCTTACCATCTAATTTTTGTATATAATTTACCATTGCTTTTATTCGTTCTTCTAATTCTTCAATACTTTCTTTATTATTATCCCAATAATCTCTCCTTAATTCAGAAAAATTTATTGTTGGATAGTTATCTTTTAATATTTCAATTTTCTTTCTTTTATTACATAATTCATCGCCCCCTTGAGGATATTCCATTAGACAATCTAGTGCTATAAATTTAGTGCTATAGTGTGTTGTATCACCAAATATAGACAATGCTGTGTTTATACATCTTGATAAAGGCGAAACTAATACTATATCTATATTTTTTAATTTACCATTCCACGGTTTAACATGTTTTTTTTTACAATCATTTGCTTGTAAGTATCCTTTATGTAATAATGGCGTATCTTGATATTTTGTATAAGCATCTGTACCTATAGACCAAAAAAGGTCGTTATGCATAGCATAACCGTGTCTAATGAAATATATTGATTTTGACATATATATATATTATGGATTTAATTCTAAATATATTCGGTTGTTATATTTCTTATCGGCATTCTTAAATTTTTATATGTTATTTTTTTTATTGCTTTTATGTGTTTATCTATCTTGCCTTCGCCGTATATTTTATATCTTGCTCTACTATACTTTTCTGTTTCCCTTTTTCCTGAGTTATCAGCGAATATATTTTTTTCGACACTAGCAAATTTCATCAACAGCTTTGGTATCATGATAAGACATAAACCTTTAAACATTTCATCTGTCATTATAGTCCATTTTTCATTATTATAAACATATAATGTCTGATCTTTTTCATTAAAAGCTTTTAAGGTTGAAATACGACCCATATTCTCTCTTATTAATACCTTAGACACACCAGAAGCGAACCCATTTGTTATTACTTCTTTCAATTCTGAATTTTCTATTTTTATTTTACATTGCCAATTTGAAAAATCAGAAGGCTTTTCTTTATAATTTTTGTTTATATATTCCATAATTGATATTTTTTTCTTTATTTTCCTATTGCTTGCTTCTAACCTTCTCATTTTTATTTTCATCTTTTCTTGTTGTATTGTTAATATTTGAACCATATCATATAATTTCCTTATTGTTATTCCGTTGTGCATCAAAGGCATTGTATTGTTAGATACATTAGAACATATCCTATAATGGCTTTGTAATTGCTGCTTGCTTTTAAATTCTGATTCACAATAAGGGCATATATTTGGCATTGAAACAATTTAATATTAATTATCTAAATCAATTTTTTTATTGTATTATTATATAATGCGTAATTTTTTCTCACTTGGTGATTGGGATAGAAGAGGTAATAGTCAATCGTTTGGCTATATGCAAAATGACAAACCCAAAAAATCTACGGATGCTTCTTCATTCGTATATTCTAAAAAAGCTTTTACTGTTATAAAAGAAGATGCTGAAAATCAAACACAAATAACCGAAAATACTTGTCCTAATAATAAAGGTATTTCTAATGTTGGTGGACCCGGAACATTAAATGGTTCAGGTCTAGATAAAAAACACGGTAGTTACGATAGGTATTTAGCTAGGAAAGTTGGATGGGTGTTGAAGAGACAACATTGTTAGACTTGTTTTTTTCTAGTATTACCTCATTTATTATACTAATGCTTGTATCTAATTTTTTGATATAGAATACATATTTTGTTCCTTTTGATATGCATATACACCAATCATTCCCATATCTCATACTAGAAATTTTTTTACATATTGAACTTGAAGATATAAGAGTATCCTTTTCTATTTCTCTTAAAGACGAATATAATTTTATGGTTTGGTCTGGATATATTACAAGGTATTTTTTATTTACATAATCAAGCATTTCATCTTCTGTATTTATTCTTACGTCCATTTAAATATTATTAGTAAAATTTATTTAAATAATTAATTTAAATAAATTTATGCTTACAAGAGAAGATTCACAAAAAGAATTAACATTATTTTATATATACACCTTTACTTTCAGTTTTATTATATTATCAACAATGAGTTTAAAAATATATCTTTATATAAATCAATTATGACCTCTTTCGTAGATACTTTTTTTATTTCTAGTATTGCTTCGATGATTTCTAAAACAACTTCCGCTCCGTTTGAATTATGGAGAATACAAAGACAAAATTCATTTATTCCACATAGTTCTTTAAGAGCTGTTCTTAAAAAAGAAGGCCTTAGATATTTATGGAAAGGTAATGGTGTTAATCTTGCAAAAGGTATACCTCAATATTCTTTAAATTATGCGTTATTCAAAGAATTCAATGATACTATAGATAATAGATTAATATCTGGTGTTATTTCCGGTTCATGCTCGATAGGAATAATATATCCTCTCGAAACAACCAGAACTTTTTTATCTCTCCAAACTAATAAAAATAAATATAATGGTATTTTTGATGTTATTAAAAAGAATAAATATAATAATCTTTATAGAGGATTTTCTATGAGCTTATTTGGTTTTGGAACTTTCAGTGGATTATTATTTTCTTTCCAAAATAGTATCAATGAAAAATATCCAAAGCTCATACCTATTAGTGGTGGCATTGCCAGCATAGGCGCTCTCACAATATCTTACCCAACTGATTTGTTAAGAAGACGTATGCAATTACAAAACTTCGATAAATCAGTGCCTCATTATAAAAACTATAGAGATCTTGTCAAAAAAGTATATAAAAATGACGGTATTTATGGTTTTTATAGAGGGTTGTTTCCTAATTATTGTAAAAGTTTCGTCCAATGGAGCGTTCACTTCTATATTTTAAATTTATTAGAATCGCATTTAAAATCAAAACGGTCTTCATAAATCAAGCCATGAATTATTAAAGCAACGGCAAAGCCTTGTAATAAATATATTAAATACTGGTTTTTCAATCTTATAAATAAAGTCATGCATAAAACAACGCTAAAAAACAACCAATGATGTATATGTTTTCCGAAAAGAATTAACTTTGATTTTTTTATTCCTAAAAATGGTATATTGATTTTTATTTTCGGACAAGTTTTACATATGAATCTATATCCAAAAAAATTGATTATATATATTATACCTATTAACACACCGAATAATCTGTATTGATATATAAATAATATTTCATCTTTCATGTTCGGTTCCAACATATAAATTGATTTGAATTTATTTTCTCGATTTAAATTAATTCAGTATGTCAAGCTTCTTCGATTTAAATCAAGCAAATAAAGTCCAGGGTCTAACCCAACAATATCCTACTACATCAATGAAAAGAAAACTAACCGGACCAGCGTCTGTAAAACGTGAAGTATGGAGTGATCCACAATGGGAAGATATGTATCAGTCAAATGCTGTAGTTGACAGTATTCAACCTCCAGTGGCGACAAGACAACATACATTCTTCCCTAGTTCTTCAGATGAAGATGATATGGAGGAACGGTCGGCTATGCCGGGCACTTGTGGAATATTGGACGATTTGTTGGAGGACGAAGATTACGGTAAAAAAACTACTATCTTTAACAAAAAGGCTGTCGCCGAAAGTAATCTATCAGACCAAGAGACAGATAGTGAGGTGGAAGAAATAACAAATCAACCAGAATTACAAGAGGGTTTTAGAAGGTGGGGCGAGCAGGCGTCAAGTTCAAGTGTGTATAGCGAAGAAAGCTTGCCGGAGATAGAAGATTTAACTCATTTAAAACCACCCAAAAAATGTGTCAGGCAAATTGGCGAAAGTAAATATCAACTCCCTCTTAAAATGCTGAAACATTTCAAACTAAATTATATTCATGTTGCAACAAAATGGAATTGGGATATGACTTGGAAATCAAAAAACGGTGGTGTTACTGGTGCTTGGGTTTATGCCATTTTCAAATTACAAGATGACGTTGAAGAAAAGTTAAAACCTAAAAAAGTAATTATATACGTTCCAGAATATTATGCTAGAAGAGCATATGATGTAGGCAGAAGGTCTTTTGATGATGATGCCGAATTTCAACAATTTTTAAAATCTCCTCAATGGTGGAAAGAAATTAGCGACTTTGATTGTCGCGATGTATAATTATTCAAAAACATTATTTAAACTTAAAACTTTTTTAATTTATTAATTTAATTATGTCTATTAAACAAATAAATTTAGATGAATTCGTTCAAAATTTCGAAGTTTCAAACCATAATAAAGTTTATTATGGTGAAGTTAGAACTGATTTTATACTTATTAATAGAATATTAGACCTTATCCCAAATTCTTTATTTTATCTACCTTATAAAAAATGGCTAGACCCTTGTTGTGGTAATGGATATTTTATGATGTGTCTATACAAAAAACTATTCAATACTCTTTCTACTTCTTTTCCTGATGAAGATAAACGACATACTCATATCATAACTAATATGTTATATATGATTGATATTAATGACGAACATATTGAACCATTAAAAAATATGTTTGGTAATAATGCTAATATAATCAATGAAGATTTTTTACAATATAATGCCGAAGATTTGAATATTGATATAATAATTGCCAATCCTCCTTATAATTTTCCCAATAAATCTACTGCTATTTGGCATTTATTTTTTAACAAATTTATTCATATTATTCCCGATAACGGTCATTTAGCTGTTATTATCCCTTCTATTTGGTTAAAAAATTCACATACTTTAAATAATTTTATTAATCAATTCCATATTTCTGCTTTACATACAATGGATTCCACTGAAACTAATCAAATTTTTCACTATAAAGCTCAAACTCCTACTACTTACTTCCATTTACAAAAAAAACCTTCCAATAATTTTATTAAAGTTTATGATGAATCATTAAAAATGTATATTCAATATCACACTATCTATAGTATTCCTATGAAGAACCAACAATTTTTAATGTCTTTAAAATCATATGTTAAAAATAGTTATATCAAACCTGTAAAAACCAACCTTGATATTGGTTATCGTAATAAAACAACCAAATTTTCTAACACAAAAACAAATATTTATAAATATAAAAACATTCGTAGTTGTATTTTAGATAATAATAACCCCGTTTTAAAAATAAATTATTCCGATAAACCTTGTTCTTTTTACGGACAACCTAAAATCATCCTTTCTCATAAAATGTTCGGTATTCCTTATTATGATGTTGATGGTTCTTATGGTATTCCAACTAAAGATAATTATGTCATTTTAAATAAATCACACGAAGATTTCTTAAAATTACAAATAATGTTTAATTCCAAATCTATTAGACATATTTTCAATTCTTTTAGGTACAGAATGTCTAATATTGAAAAAGATACTTTTGAATTTATCCCTGACCTATCATTATTAAAAGATATTGATTGGGATTGTTTTGATAGTTCTTTACTATTACTAAACTGGAATATTGGATTAGACCAGTATAATATAATTAATAAGTATTCTCTTCCTACTAAAAAATTCTTAGAAAAATATATATAATTATAAGTTTAGTTTCTTATTTTTTTTTTTAATTTATTTATATTAATGCCTCGAAAAAGAGCTTTGTCTGATACCGGATTAGCTTTATTTGCACAAGCTTATTTCCTTGAAAATAATGCAAATAAACCCCCACCTGTCGGTTGTTTAAGAACACTTGTCCATAAATTATTTACTACTGATTATGACATTAGACTTGAAGACACCACTAAAAATATGCGTTCTTCAAGTTCTAAGGTTTTGAGTTTATTATATTCTATTAAAAAAATACCAAAAATTCACAATAATGCCATTAGCAATTTAGTAGCTTTAATACTTAGCAATGGAGAAAAAGCCTTAACTAAAACACAAGTTAAATACAATATTGGATTTTATTTAAATCTGGCAAAAAAAGCTATGGAAACCAACGACCATCAAACTGCTTTAATTATCAAAGCCGCATTATGCAACTTTAATATTACTCGACTTAAAATTAAACCCAATAAAGGCATGAAAAAAACTTTGATTTCACTTGAAGAAACATACGGTGATTTCAAAAGTATGCACTCAAAACACGTATGCGATATGATTAGATATAAAAATCACACTGATTATCTCCCTTCTACTATGGTATTACATATGCATCTTTCTAAAAACAGAGCATATGAAAATGCTTATAAAAGTTTCGGTAAAAAAAACACTAATCTTGATGTTCTCAATTATCAATTACACGAAATACAATCTATAAAATATCACCAACATAAAAAAACTAATTATGAATTATGTCCTATTTATGAAAATAATCCTTTAGAACTTGATGTTATTAACAAATTCCCCTCTAAACCTACATCTATGAATGAATTTCTTCATACATTGTCTTGTAATGTAAAATAATTGATTTCATTTTATTATTTTTAAATCTTATTACTAATGAATTGCCTACAAGATAGAACGGCTTGTAATTATATTGGATTGACCCATTTCAATAACAAAACTTACAATGAAAATATCCAATGGAAAGAAAAGAAAAACTTTAATGGTTGCGTATACGGATTTCAACAATTCTTACCTGAAAATATTCCCGCTGATAGTGATGTTTATATGATTGATATGAATAACGAAACCAATCAAATTATGGGAATTGGATTGATAAAAAAACAATTTATACCTGAAAATAGGTCTAGAATACACGATAATATGGAATTCAATCGGTTTGTTATTAAAAGTCCTTATTATAGACACCGTAAATTCTTACTTGATAAAAATTCTACTATCATTGAATTTCTTGAAAATATTCTTTTTAAAGGCTATACCCATTTAAAAAGAACTAGTAATATGACATTATCTTTTGAACGATTAGCTTATGCTCCTCCCATTGGAACTTCTTTCAAACCTGAAAAAAAGAAAAAAAGAGTTTATAAATGTAGTATTTGTGGATTACCGAAAAAAGGACATATTACAACCAAACTTAGACAGATTAATAATAATAATTTTGATGGTGAAAAATGGGTTGAAATTATATATAATTGTCCTGGTAAACGCGTTGAACCAATTAGATCCAAATACAAAAACTGTAATTTATGTGGTAAATCTTTAAAAGGACATTCAGGTTATAGACCTTGTGAATCAAAAAAAAGAAACATTGATAATATTAAAAAAGTTTTAATTTATTTGGAAAAATTATTTATTTAAAATCGTCTATACATATATCTACCTTCTCTAACTTGTCCTACAACTACTTGATACCATTTTATCGCAGAATATAGCACATTTTTTTCTATTTTTACTTCTAAATTTTTATCTTTAAATAATTCCCAATGAGTTGATATTGGCTTTATTGTGTGTATGCCTTTGCTATAGTAACTATCTGTTCTTCCATCTACTTTAATATATGGAACCGACAAATTGAAATTTTTCTGAAATTTATGTAATTCTTCATTACAATACAATCTTATTTTTTCTTGCTTATCCCATTCTTCACATAAGAATTCGTATGTCAAATCTTTTTCACTGGTGATTTTTCTAAAACTTTCAGAACAGATTCTTGTATATAATTCATAGACATCATGAACTGCCGTTGCTTTCTTCATTTGTCTTTCCTTTTTCAACAATTTAGTCTTCATCTCTGTTTCTGTTATTTCTTTTAATATATAATCAATTCTCAACTTTTTATTGTCTTGGTTTGCGTTTACCTTTCTTCTCCATTCATCTAATTCTACATGTTCAAAATGTTGAATTCCCGAATGTCTGGTTGCGAAACCTTGTATTACATCTCTTATAAACTTTAATTCAGTGGGAATAATCATATAATCCCAACAATTAAGATCCATTCTTTCTCTATAATTTTTCAAATGACGCGTCATTTCCCAAGAATTAGTCATTTCATTTTCTTCCATTTTTATAAATTCATCCGCATGTTTAAGCCTCATCCCTTGCCACGGTTCTATATTTGATAATGTAAACGCTGACACTTTTAATTCTCCATTGGAACGAACTTGTTTTGATACTAATTGTTTCTTTTTAGCATCATAATAATTTTTACTTGTATCCATGGTACTTTCTTTCCTTGATATAACTCTTAAATTCATTTTATTAAATAATTGTTTGGTATATACATCATTCTGGAATAGCATATCAGATAATTTCCTAATGTAATGTAAATGATTTTCAGAAAGTTCAGTTATACCCGATAATATATTTATGCGATAGAAAGCACGTTTTAATTCTGTATATGCTGGTAATCCTCCGCAAGGCATTGCTGCTCCTGGCATTGCTGCTGGCTGACCTCCAGTATTTATCCATTGATAATAATGTGGATTATGAACGTGTCCTCTCACCTTTTTCCCTGTTCTCCAAGAAAATGCTATATGACATTGAGTACACCACATCTGGTCGCAACCTGATATTTTATATATAGAACAATGACAATTAGGACACGGTTTTGTCTCTTTTTTCAACGCTTGTGCTGTTAATAATGTATTTGGGTCGCAAGTATGTTCGGCCTCTTTTGTATCACCTTTAATTTCAAAACAATCTTTACATACCCAAATATTACATACACCACACTTCCATTGAGATGATAAGAAACCATTACAATCATTATTAGGACAAGCTCGTTGATATTTATTTTTTTCTTCGTCTTTTTCTATTTTCTCGCCATTTAATGCT
>Ga0257110_1001399_pt1 | contig 11416 bp, 9 predicted proteins | sample LP_taG_7_FD_190184 | JGI IMG/M metagenome (GOLD analysis project Ga0257110, IMG submission 190184) | Marine microbial communities from Northeast Subartic Pacific Ocean, Canada - LP_J_2015_P26_10m | ecosystem: Environmental > Aquatic > Marine > Oceanic | place: Canada: Northeast Subartic Pacific... | reverse complement strand
GCTTTTACTTCTTTATTACGCAACTGTTCTTCCTTTTTCTGATATTTCGTTGGGTCACTTTTGTATTCTTGTTTCAAATATTCACACTTGCGTTTAAATGCTGCTTTCTTTCTACGAAACGACGGAATCTGTTCTAATATTAATGCGAATACCTGCTGAACTGGTTTCATAATTTGATTTGTAATATAAAAGCCATAATCTGGTCTAATATTATTTGCTCGAATATATTCTGGACTTTCAATCTTATCACCCTGTAGTTTTACATTATCTTTTGTTTGAATGTACACGAAAGGAACTCTTGAACCAACAGATGGTTTATTACCAGAGTCTCGTTTACCCATTCTTTCCGCTAGCACCTTATGAGCTATGCTTTTAGGATTTTTATAAAACGAGTTTAGTTTCTTTGTAATAATTAATTTTTCTAACGGATATTTTTCATCAACGATATTTTGAAGAAAATCTTTAACAAATGTAATTGCCGCAGGAATATCTTGCGATTTCATCAATATATCAATTAATCCACCATAAATATCTTTAACAATAGGTGCATTATCTCGCCTCTTCAATACAATTCCCATTTCTTTCCTTTTTCCTTTATTGGGATTATGTTCATAAAGAATTCCAACATATCTCTTTTTGGATAGCAATAAGAACGGGTCGAATGTCTTTTCATATTCCAAATCATGTGGTGGTTTTAAGAATTTACTTGCTATTTCACCAGCTTCAATAGCCAACTCAATAGTAATTTCCAATGCTTTCTTACCGGTAATTTTATTACCGTCCATATCTTTTAAATTAAATGTAAAGAATACACTATCCGTATCACCATAAATATATTCCGCATTTGTTTTAACTTGTCCATATTTTGTATCACAAACTGTATCACCATAAACTTCTTCAACGACACGTTTCGCATAAATCAATAGTTTTCTACCTGTTGCTGTTGTTGAAGCAGCAATATCAATATCATAAAACGAACTTGTTCTTGCTCCACATTGACCATATAATGAATTAGCAACAATTTTAATTGATAATTGTCTCTGATTAAATACATTTTTCATGAATGAATTATAAGTATCTTTAATATCTTTAACTGCCACCACATCAACAACTGTATTTGTTTTCTTTAGTCGTTCATTTTCCAACGAGATATAGGTAATTGTATATTTATCATCATTTTTAGACAAAATCCCAATATGTTCATCGCCATTCTTCATAGTAATCGTTTTAAATTTAGCTTTAGACCTAGTGGCTTTTCTTGCTGCCAACAGTCCTTGTAGTGTTGCCGGCATAATACCTTTTTTGTCATCTGGAAATTGAGCAAATCGACAAATTTTGGTACCAACCTTGACTTTTACTTCCTTCTTTCTGCCTTCAGGAGCTATCCATTCATATCTGTCATATTCTACATCAACATATTCATATCCTTCCAGATTGTCATATTTAAATGTCCCATCCTTGTTTCTCTCGCCCCATGTTGATAATAGCTGTTTTTCCAAATCATATTCTTTTGTCCAAACCTTACTATCATGTGATATATTTTCACTAATCATACAACTAGGATATAGTGATGAATAATCATTAACTGCCACAGGATCTTCAACATATAACCCAGTTTTTGGTATTAAACAAATAGCCCCCTCATAACTACCATCACCCTCTGGCTTTTCAACAACTGGCATAAGTGTATTTTTTTCACGACATTTTTTAGCAATGAAACTCAAAAGTTTAATTCCTTGACCACGCATCACTACGAAATCAATGGGGACACTACAAATAGCAGCTTGTTCTGACATTCCAGTTAAGATATCATTTTTTCTGAATAAATGATGAACCAAATTACAATCCTGAAAACAATATTTCGCAATGATAGCACGGTCACTAGAAGTACCCATTGACAACTCAAAGATATCCTGTGGTGTAATGTCATCTTTACCCAATCCCCATCTAAGTTTTCTATCTTTTCTGGGATTAATATTACCTTCAATAATAAATTCACCTCTTTCTTCGTTTAGTTGTAGAACCTTAAATTTCTTACCACCTTCATAAGAATCTACAGAATGGCCAATCAATTCAAAACACACGAAATTTTCTTTCTGTAAACCCATTAGATTCCCACTTTTAATAACGGTAGTGTCATCCAATTTTTCCCAATCTTTTACCATATCACCGATAAAATGTGAGGCAACATCATTCAACTTATATGAACCAAGATTTATTTCACGCCTGAAATAATTATATAAATCAATCTGAATAACACCAGGCATATCCATATAAATCATTTGATGAGTACCACTAGCAATTCTAATTTCTTTTTCTATTTTTCTACAGTATTCTCCTTTATTTCTAGATAATTCAGCAAACCAAATTTCTTCATCATATCTCTCATCCAAACTTTCTGGGCGCATACAATTCAATTCTTGTGCTCGTTCTGTTACAAACTTCCAATCAAACCCAAATGTATTATATCCAATTAAAATATCTGGATGTTGGTCTCTTATCATTTCAGTCCAACCCATCAATAAATCTCGTTCTGTTTCATAGCATTCAACAATGGTTTCTGAGTTTTCGATTTCTATTTCATCACAATCTCCTAATACAGCCATATAATTTAAATATGGCTCGCATTCACCAACACGCATAAAGGTTGTTCCAATGAATGTTACTTTATCGCCTTCAAGTGGTGGTAATATAATTTTTGCGGCTTCATCAATAATCTCTAGTTTTTTACCCACATCAAATTTTTTATCATTTAAATAATCCAAGAATGTTGCTTTTTTTCTCACATAAGTTCCCCAACTCTGGGAAATATTATGAATTTCTTCATCATCATCGTCATCTTTATTTCGATAAAGCTTTTTCCTTTTTTCACGGGCTTCCATGATTCGAAATCGTTCAATTACAGAATTTAAAGGTTCAGTCATGAGATGTTTAATTTTCCCGTTTAAATTCTGTTCCAAAACCTTTTTTTTTGGAAATACTGTCGAGATATCCTCCATTTGTTCAAATCCAAAAGCAGATTTAATTAATTTAATTACAAGGGTAGTTTGTCTATCTTTTCCCATTAGTCTTATCTCTTTATTATGAATGGTCCAGTATGTGATGATTTCGCCTACCAGTTTCCTATAGCTTTTAATGGCTACAGGAAAATCACCATGACTAGAACTAGCTTCAATATCCCAAGATGCAACAATTGCTGGAATAGGTGTTTCTTTTTGAGGCAGCGGAATAATATCTTTAAAATCAACGGTACATTCATATTTACAGAAAGTTTTATTTGTATTTTCAAGAATTTTGTCATTGGGAATTTCAATCCAACCAGAAGGATTGATTTCTTTAATGTGAAAATATCTCAATAGCGGTGGTAATTTTGCTTCATAAAGTTCTGTATCTACGCCTTGATATCTATGTGATTTCAACGTATATTTTCTTCCGAATAAACTAGTTGGGTCTGCTGTAATTATGTACCAGAAATTTTTAATTTTATTTAATGCCGATGTATTTTTAAATTTCAAACATATAAATCTATATTTTTTCATATTATCAAATCCATATAACTTATTTCTTTCGATAATTACAGATTCTTTTTCAAGAATAGAATCTTCGTAATAAGATATATAATCTTCTTGATGTTTTAAAATATAGGCGTGTTCGCTTTCGTTATCAGTAGGTTTCGGAAATACTTGTTGTCCCCTTACCCATTTCTTGTATTTTTCTTTTAATGCTAATTTGCGAATTTCCATTTTTAAATGTTGTATAAAATCACGTTTTTCTCTTTTACCCCAGTGGTCAGCAACTTTTACATAAAAGAATGGTGTATAGTTTTTAACGAAAATAGAACATGTTTCTCCTGATTCATTCATACCGAACATTTGAATAATGAATTCTTTGTTATCTCTTCCACGCTTACCTTTCCCTTTCTCATTCTTTACTTGGAAATTCAGTAATCGAAATTGAGGGTTTGTCATAATGTTATATGAGTATAAGAAATATATTAGTCTTAATTCAATTTTAATTAAGATTAATTTAATTAGCTAAATAAACACCTAGTAATAAAACTGGTATCGAAAGCATTTTGTGAATAGTAAGTTGGTCTCCTAAAAATAAATGTGATGCTATCATAGTAGCAATAACACCAATTCCTGTGCTAACAATGATTAAATAACTAAGTTTTTGACTTCGAATTAATTCATATCCTATAATTGAAGAAATTACAATGCAAGCACTAGCAGCTAAAAATGCTAATAAAGTTGTTCCGTGTAATTTGGTTAAATCTTTTTTAAGCTGGTCTAGTCCACCCATATATAATGCTGTGATGATCATAGCCACTCCTGTTATAATGGCATCAATGACTATAATAGAATAATTTTGCATGTATTTCATTACGTATTTTCTCGTTAATCTCATAGCTGTTGCCAATAATGCTGATATTGTTACTAATCCATAAACAACTGATGTATTCATTTATATAATTACTTATAAAATAAATTGAATAATAAAAAGGTGATTATATTAATAATCACAAGAATATAATGAGCGATTATTCATTTATGAAATCGGGGTTTGACCTTATGCAACCAGACGATGAAGATTTTAAGAAAAATGCAGCAACAGTTATTGTAGCTTATGCTGAAAATGCTTTAAGAACCGCAGCTTTATATGTAAGTCATCATAAAACTAGAAAAGGAGTAACACCTGAGGATATTAAAAGAGCAATGATGATGGAAATGTTCCTTTTCAAAAATAGACCAAATATGCTAGAAAAAGCACAAGAAATTAGGGAGATGTTATTTGGCGAACAAGAAGAAAGTGATAGTGATGAAGAACTACCAAATATGGAGGAAGAAGATGATTTTAGTGAAAATGATTGTACTTGTCCGATTTGTCATGTTATGAATGATATTTACACTCGATGGGAAGGCTGGACACCAAATACATTATTTGAAAAGACTATAAAAAAAAATATAGATAATATATGAAAAAATTAATATTTATTATAATTAAATGAATTATAATAAGTTTAGCAGAGTGTTAGGAAATACTTTTTCCTCTTTTTCGTTCAAAAGACGCTTACACGACCGTAAGTTACCTAGCGTGAGTAATAATTATCGTAATTCAAAAATAATAAACTGGATTGGTGTTGAAAGTCCTAAAAAAGCGGATATTAATCAATATAATACAGCAAAACCATTATGGTCTTCTACGGATATTTATAATAAAGCTGAATATGATGATGAATATTCCAAAGATAAAGTTTCAAATTGGAGAGAAGATTAAATTATTTCCTTCTTTTTCTTCGACGAGTTTTTCTCTTTTTGCGTGATTTTCTTTTTTTGGTTTTCTTTCTACGTAATTTTCGTTTTCCACCACTAGTATCAAATCTACTCATTACATCCGCCGCTTCAGTTCTACAATTTCCAGCACCACAGACTTTATTAGCTGCCTCATTACCAGCTACATTTTGCAAAAAACCCTTGATTGCTCCTTGTGGAGCACTATAACTACCTCTTGTGTTTAAATTCACTGATTTTCCTATTTCTTGATTAAATTTTTCTCCAGATATAATTTTAGGTTTTCCTACTGTTTTCAAGGTCTGTCCGCGAGCTGCTCCTGATTCAACAATAGTATCTGGGGTTTGAAAATGTCCAGGAACACCTGTAGGGCTCATAATTGAGCCCATATCATGGGCATTTAACTTTGGTCTACCAGGATGTTTTTTGTTATATTTTGCTACACTTGATGGCGTAGCTTTAGCGTAATAACCCACGTGTGCTGGATTTCCCACAAGTTTATTATTTGTATTTACCTCTTGTACTTCTAATGTGTGGTGTGTTAGAGGGTCTATTGAACCTACTGGTCCAAAACTAGGATTATGAATTGATTTTACAGTAATAGAATAATTTTTATTTGGATTTAAATTCATACCCGGAGATACGGCAGATATTGTGGTAGAAGTATTTGCTTTTGGAAATGTGAAAGGTGCTGTTTCAAATGTAGGATTTGGCGTATAACCTCCAGGACCGGAAAATGTAAGACTCGATTGATTAAAATCATAATTTGTAGGTGGGCTAGCTAATGCCATTGCGCTAGATGATTGAGGCGCAAAATTTATACTTGCTGTTGGAACACTGCCTAACCCTCGAATGACTGGTTTAGTTGGTGCTGCTGACCCTAGAGTGGAGGATAAAGCTAAAGCACCAACCAGTCCTTTTACGAGTCTATTTCCATGCCTTTTTTTTCTTGTTTTTTTATTTTGTTTGCCATTGCCTCCTTTTTTCTTAAGGGTTTTTCGTTTTTTCTTCTTACGAGTTTTTCGCCTTTTGCCACCGTGCATATGTTCTCTTTTATGTGCTTTTTTCTTCGCAGCAATTGCTTCTTTTAAAAAGTGATGTAATGCTTTTGCGCTTCTTTCCCTTTTAAATTCTTCCACACCATGATCCCTCTTAACATCTCTATAAACGGTAGGAAAACCTTCTAAAGCACTAGTATCAAAGTCAACATTGGATGCGTGATTACTGTCTACTTCTGCGATTAAAACGCGTGGTTCGTCTTTATGTTCACACGATTTGACAAAGTTATTCCATTCTGGTTTGAAAGCATCACAAGCAGGACAATTTACCATAAAAAAACCAGCAATAACAACTTCGTATTTAGGTGCCTCCTTGTTAAAGTGTTTAGCGTCTTTATTAGTAAGAACTTTAATGATTCTCATATACAATTTGGAGAGAAATAAATTTTATAATTAGATAATATATATGAAAGAACAATTAATTATTGTGGGGTTTCTTATTGGATTAATATTTTGTGCCACATACACAAATAAAAGTTTAACCGAAGGATTTAATGATAGAAACCGAAAAGCGAGTAATGATGAATTTGATTGTCCAAATTTGTTAGTAAAAAGAGGCAATAAATTAATGCTTTTAAACAATCGCAAAGCCCGTATACCAGGAATTAATCCTATATTTTTTGACAATTTAGAGGATTATGTTGAATTTGTAAACTGGCAACGCAGTCAAAACATTAAGTGTCCAGTTTTATACTTTAATGAAATGCAAGATGCGCAGGGAAATACAAAATATAGAATGTTAAATAATCCAAGCGACCCGCAAGCAGGATTACCTAGTTATCATCAAGTTATGGCTACTGAAGTTCCATTATATGATTCAAATATGGACCATCCTCCTTATAATCAAAATAATTATCATGGATTCGATGGAACAAATCAAAATGTGGGCAGATATACTCCTTTAGACAAAATATTTCATTCTAATTCAACTAAATCCAGTGCTAACGCAATGGATGTAAATTGGGCTGGAGTAGAATCTTCTAGAAGAATGGTTAAGGGTGGACAGTTTAATAAAGATTTTAGAAAGGATGGTTTAAAAAATAATACCGAATTCGACGGAATTATTACAAAAAATCCACAATACAATACAATTTCAAGAAGAATTGGTAGAGCACACCCACAGCCTCTTTCTGCTGGCGCGAAAACAGGTGATGCGGAAATAGATAAAGCTAAAAAAGCAGTTGGGAAACTTAATTAAATTAATAGAAATATCTTATTATATAAGATATGTCTGATTTTATCGCCGCATTTTGCGTTGGGGTAGGACAAAGAACCACTAATATCAATTATTTCCATTATTATTTATATTATAGAAATAATTTAAAAATTACCATATTGAACTGCTTGAGCTGGCTGGTTTATGGTGTGTTAAAAATTCGTCTATGCTTGATAAAGCTTCATTCGTTTTTGTTAGTGATTGAAGGTTCTTGACGGTCTCTGTTCCGAAGCTACCAAAGATGCTTCCCGTTTGGGTGTCAATATTCTTGATGCTCGTTATCATCGAGAGGTGGACGATATCTTCTAAAGTTATGAGTAATTTTTTATACGTAGCTCCGTATTTTTTAATATTAAGCCGGTCACTTATTTCTGTTCTGAAGGCTTCGGCTTGTTTCAATAATTCGTCAGGCGTTAAGGTTTCTTTTTTTTTAGAAATCAATCCCTCCACAACAGTTCTGTTAAGTTTCATCATTTTTGTACAAATATATATAACAAATACAACCAATACAATACATCCTAAACAGGCAACAGCAGTTTTCATATCAAAATCCATATTATATATATATATATATTGGTACTTTATTTTTAATTTACAAACCTCGCATCCCATCGCAAATCTCCTCTAGTTACACCCACTTCTAAAGGTTCGTATGCAAATATAACACTTCCATTTATAATTTTTGCTGAGCTGCTGCTGTTGTTGCTTACAAATCGTATTTTCCCGGGACCTCCGGGGGCGCCTCCTGCACCAGCAGTTAAAGGACAAGTCATAGATATATATGGTAAAGGATCTCCTTTTTGTACATATACCCAATCCATCGTTGGTAAATTCCATGTAATAGCACCGGGTACCGTGGTAGTAGTCCCATCGGCTACAACTGGACCACCATGAACACCAACCTGATAATATCCCAAATATCTATATACTGGGTTTGGTTTGAATGAGCTAATGGGCAATCCTCTCGGCGCTGGATATGGTGTTCCTGTTGTATTTCCTGGTGCTAAATAAAATCCTACAAATTGATTCCATGAATTATTGTAAGCACCTCCTCCACCCTGTGTGATTTCTGCAGATGCATAGAATTTAACGCTAACTGAAATTATCCAACCATTTCTAGGAGCAAAATATCGACCTTGATTACTAAGAGCGTCAGGTGTAGATGAAGGTGTTCCTCCCATTTCGTATGCTAATTGACAAGAAACTCTGCCGCCAGACGATGACGACCAAGAATAAATAAGTTCATTTGTGGTAGATGTTATTCCCGATTGATGGAATATTTCACCTCTTGCGTGTAAAACTATTGTTGATAAATTAGTAAATATTCTAGGATCATTTGGTGCATTCCATACAGGAGTTTTAATAACAGATACTGTAGATGTTTCGTTCCATGGAGGACGAAATGCAGCACCTGGGTTCGGAGGAAAAATTGTTGTACCTCCAGTTGGTACGGTCGTATTGCTTGTATCTACCACAGCATAATTCCAATTACTATATTGACTAAAATTATAATTTCCACAAATATCGGGACCAATATAACCTGGAACACCACCTGTATATCCAACATATGTAGTAATTCCCGGTCCTGTTGCACCAGTAGTACCAATGGGACCTATAGGACCTACAGAGCCCGTTAGGCCTTGCGAACCTGTTGGACCAATAGGACCTACAGAGCCCGTTAGGCCTTGCGAACCTGTTGGACCAGTTGGACCTATTGGAACAAAACCTATATAATGAAATAACGGAACGGTGGCTGGAACTATTCCTGTAATAGGACCACTTATATAGCTTATAGTCGCCTGCCACACATTAGGTAATAAAAATGAAAATAAAGAAACCAAAGAAAAATAACCAACCATTGCTGGGTTATCAACTTCTCTTATAGTTATAATATCACCTACTTTTGTATCTTGTAACCATGATAACATATCATTAGTGTTAGAATCAAATTGATTTATAACAATAGCGTTGCCTATTGTATTAATATGAAATTGTCCGGTCAAAGGGGTAATACCCTGCGTATTTGCTTTCCATCTAGACGAGTTACCGTCATAACCTCGTAATCCTATTGAACCAGTTGGTCCTGTAGGAGCTGTAATATCTACTTTTACTGATTTATCTAAATTACAAGAGAACATATATATATATATATACTCTGGTAAATTATTACATTTATATATGCATTAAGTACCAGGATATATAGTAAGATATCTTATCATATTATTAGAAGGAGCAATCGAGCCGCTAGTTTGATTTATAAATATTCTTATAAAATAAGACGGTAACGCTGTTGTTGTGATTGGTGTTAGATGAATCTCCTGAAGACCTCCAGCTTGATCTAATATATATGTGTTCGTCGGTTCTAAACCTTGGCTAAAATCAAAAAGATCTGTTGTAGTTAAAGATATTGGTATATTTGTTGGGCTAGTTTCTGCCCATTGATTTACACTTAAATAATATCCACCACTATCAACCGCCGGTTGATTTAACTCAATATGAATTTCACCACCGTTACCAGTATTTGCTTTGTATTTAATTTTCATATATATATCATTATGTATATGTGTACCAGATGGTAAATACGGGTCTTGAAAACTAGAAGGCACGTTATATGATGGATTCCATCGTAAACTGGTCGGTTGTAGTGATACGGGTCCCGCTGGTCCCGCTGGTCCTGTTGGACCGTTAACCGGAGGTCCCGCTGGTCCTGTTGGACCGTTAACCGGGGGTCCCGCTGGTCCCGTTGGACCTGTGTGACCAGGAAACCCTCGTATACCTCGTAAACCAATAGGACCAGGTGTGTTATTTTGTAGAGATATTGTATTGTTTGGTATTGGTACTAATCTTATTCTACGTAAACCACATGATCTCATTATAATTTAATTATAAATAAAATTCAAGTATCAATCTTAATCACATTGCTTTTCTGATACAGCAAGTATTGAACTATATTAGCAACACTCGTCTTAGAAATACGGCGTTCTTGACCTTTTTTTGTTTTATAAAGTAACCTATCTAAACAGTGTTTATCTTCTTCCAAAGCTTTTAGTAATTGAAATAAAGAACCAAATTTATTAATTACAGCACTTGATGTAGCTGTGCTTATTCCCGGAATTTGACTTAAAATAATACCACTAATGTTTTCAGGCGTGATATTTTTCTTTTTTTCTTTATGGACAACTTGCGCATAGTTCTTTTTTTTAGGTTGAAATAATTCGTGATAGAATCCATGTTTATCAGAAGAACGATTTAATTTATCTGTGATTCGTAGTATATATTCAGCGGTTTCTGTAATGTCAAATGTGCGTACCATCGAAAATCCCTTAAAATATTGAATGCTAAACATGCTTGTATATAAAGTACCTGGCTTAACACGACTGTATTTGCTTGAATACTGTGAAACATTACCTTCAATGAGATAAATAATATTGTGATTGTGGAGAGAATATCCATTTAATCGATAAGATTGTTCAGCATAACGTCCATCTTTGATAGAGGAAGCCAAATCACTTAATTTCTTTCTCTCCAATAACAACAACTCTTCTTCGCCATTCCAAATAGCTATATCGCCAAGGTCCATTCTTTCCACAGAAATATCGAAGTTGAATCCATAATCAGTATTTAATGCTTTAAGTAATTTAATAAGTGTATGTTCTCTGATATCAACTTTGATTTGCATTTAATTAATACATCAATGTCTGTTTAAATGGCTTTGTGTAAATGAATTATAAATTAAACTTATTAATATTCTGTAATATATTCAATGTATTAATGTATATTACTTTGATTTCCTGATTCGTTTTGTTGGTCTTGTTTTCTTATTTCTTCTTGTCTTTCTTGATTTTTTACGC
>Ga0257110_1001398_pt1 | contig 11418 bp, 15 predicted proteins | sample LP_taG_7_FD_190184 | JGI IMG/M metagenome (GOLD analysis project Ga0257110, IMG submission 190184) | Marine microbial communities from Northeast Subartic Pacific Ocean, Canada - LP_J_2015_P26_10m | ecosystem: Environmental > Aquatic > Marine > Oceanic | place: Canada: Northeast Subartic Pacific... | reverse complement strand
TTACCAATTAATCGTAACTGGTCGTCAAGCTTTGTCACCCTTTTAATTAAGAGTGACATTGCTTTTATTTCTTTTTGTGATTGACCCATTATTTATATATCTAGCTTTGTATATTCATAAGATGAATTTACTAAAGATTTTCCAATGGCTTTTCCCATTGAATTACCTGTAAGTGCTTGTTGTCTAATATATTTCCAATCGTCTATATCTACATTTTCATAAATATAAAATGACCCTGAGACTAATTTAAAATCGGCATTACCCTTATTCAAATTAACACGACCCATAAACAAAACGATAATATCACAAAGTAAATAATCGTTGTCTAATCTTCTCATGGCTACTTCTTGAATAGTTGATGACTTGAAACCCTTTAAGATTTCTTTAGCACCAATATCTGCATAGCTAGTCGGCATATCTTTTATATTCATTTCCACGCTTAGAGTGGCTTTTTTCTTCTTTATGGTATTACCCATTTTTTCACTTCCTTATTGTTAATCAATTACTGGTACCAGTATAAACACATTGTCGGCATATGTGCAATAAATAAAAGAAATATTATATAAATATATGTTATATATTTATATCTAAATGAGATTAGAAAAATTCACAATGTGGGGAGCTTGTGCATAGTGGGGGGGGTACCGAAAATGATCGCTAGGCCAAAGAGTAAATCGAGTAAATACCTCCTCGCGAGCTAATAATGGATTTCCATTGTAACCGCAGATATGCACGGCAATCCAAATCACTGATCTGCTCCTCTCCCCTAGTAGAATAAGATCTCTTGCGACCAAAAATAGGCTAGGTCTATGGGTTTTTTCCTTTACTGTAGATCTAGCCAGGTTTCATGTAAAAGACTGCCACTTACCTTTACCAGCCCCTTCTAGACCCCCTAGGGCTCCTCTTAGCATGTTTTATCGAACAAATGTTCGTTTGCATAGGTGCGCGTGCCTTAATAATGGAATTTCAATATAACCAGTGATATGCACTAAAGATCCAAATCCTTGTTATATACTTATCTCTATGGATATTACAAATTATTTTAAAGAACGAGAGGGAGCTGATCCTCAAAAGAAGTCAGATAAAGAAGTACCAGTAGAGGAACCAGAGATAGATACTGCAGATGAACGCGATCCAGAGGTAGAAGAGATCCTATTCGAAGAAGAGAGTAGTAGCGGGGAAGATGAGGTTGCGGAGCCAATAGTAGTAGAGGATCCCATACTGGTTGACGAGAGAATTGATGAGGTTATCCCAGACGATATGGATATAGAGATTGTTGGAGAGGAAAAGGAGCTGGGGAGACCTAGCAAATTAGACGATGAAACAGTCAAAAAACTCAATTCTGCTTTACGAGTTGGATTATCACAAAAAAAGTCTGCTATTTATGCTGGTATAGGAGAAACGACCTTTTATAGGTGGCAAAGACGCTTTAATGAGATAGATGAGGCTTGTAAGGGAGATCCAGACAACATTGGAAATGTTGAAGATTTAGAATTGTGGGATTTTTGGCAGTCTATAAAAAAGGCAAAAGTCACAGGCGAGATTTCACACCTTGGTGTGATCTCGAAAGCAGCTGAAAATGGCGTTTGGCAAGCTTCTGCTTGGTTTTTAGAGAGATCTAACCCTGAAGAGTGGGGTAAACGAGATCGTAATCAATTAGAAGATGGTAAAAGTGAAGATACTGTAAAGGTTATCATTAAATACAGTTCTTGATATAATAAGATTCTCATTTATATATAAGAGATAAACCGTATTGCCAAGACAATGCGGTTTTTTCTTTTTATAGGACAAAAGCAAAACCCCTACTGTTTCCAGTAAGGGCTTACTTAGTATTTGACAAACAAAAGGAGCCGTCCTTTGATCTAGAAGACCGAAGTAGGACTCATTATGTGTAATTAAAATATTAGCATGTATTGACTTTAATGCAAATTTATTGTAAACTAATATTATGAAATTAGAGATAATTGAAGGCGATTGCCTTAAGGTGTTAAGCAATTTTGCAGACAACTCCGTAGATCATGTTATAACAAGTCCTCCATACAATATAGGAAGATCAACCAAAACTAAATCAAAACAGAAAGCAAAGTACATTAATTTTAAAGATAATAATAAAAATTATTTTGAATGGTCTGTAAGAGTAATTGATGAATTAGTTAGAGTTTCAAGAGGACATGTGTTTTATAATGTTCAGGCCAATTACTACAATAAAAAAGATATCTACAAATTGATTGGTCATTACCATAAAGATATTGTACAAACTTTTATTTGGACTAAAGGTCACTCTGCGCCAGGATCAGAACCAGGTTCAATAAGTAATTTTTACGAATATATTTTTGCTTTTTCTAATGACACAAGAATAAAAAGCAACAATAAATTTACAACAAACACTATACATACACCTCTTGGTGGAAGATATCCTGGTTTTTACGCTGTAATGCACGAAGACATTTCCGATTTTCTATTAGAAAACTTTACACAAGAAAAAGATTTAATACTTGATCCGTTTCTAGGATCAGGCACAACAGCTATAAGCTGCAAAAAAAGTAACAGAGATTTTATAGGAATAGAACTTGTACCAGAATATATAGCTTTAGCACAACAAAGAATAGGAGAAAGTATATTCGGATGAAGTTAGGCAGTATGTTTTCAGGTATTGGCGGTATAGAACTAGGTTTAATGAGATCTGGTTTAGTTTCAGAAGTAGCTTGGCAAGTAGACACAGATGAATACTGTACACAAGTTTTAGATAAAAAGTTTCCAAATTCTTTAGTTTTGAATAAAAAAGTAGAAGACATAAACACTAAATATCTACCAGATGTAGATATTATAACAGCAGGATTTCCTTGTCAACCAGTAAGTGTTGCAGGTAATCAGAAAGGAATATTAGATGAAAGATGGTTATGGGATGAAGTTGAAAGATTTATTAATGAAATACGACCTCCAATCTTCGTCTTGGAAAATGTCCCAAACATCCTCAGAGCAAGCGATGGAGAAGCCATTAACCGTGTCTTCAAAGGTGTGGCCGAAATGCGGTATTATAGATTTGAATGGCAACTTATATCAGCAAAATTCGTTGGAGCAAGACACAAAAGACAAAGATGGGTGGGAGTTGGAATCGTGGGAGACCCCAAACACTATGGATTACTTAGAGCCAAGGTCAGGGGAAGCTTTGGAGAGAGCGCTTTATCGTGGAGATCCAGAGAAGAAGAGCAAAAGAAAAGGTACTGGAAACTTACGAGAGAATCCGAAACTATGGCTGACTCCAACGACAATGGACAAGAAGGACGACTCACTGAAACACGCAACCAAATTGATGCAGGGGAAAAATATAAGATCGACAGGTCACAGAGTACAGAGGACATTGTCGGATCAAGTGTGGATGGATATGATAGAGAAAGATCCGTCAATAATGGAGATTTACCAAGATCACGAAATGGTGAGCAGACCTCTGCTTCCCAAACAACAGGACTGGGTAGAGTACCTGAGGAGTCAGACCTCAGCAACAGAACTACAAAAACTGACAGGGATAAAGAAATCGACAGTAGATCACTGGTTCAGGAGGGACGACAGGGGGTTCAGTTATCCGAGTCTAGAGGACTGGGCGAAGATAAAACCTCATCTGGAAGATCTACAGTTCGACAAGGAAATGACGACAGTGGAAGTGACAGAGTGGACATCTCAAAAGGAAATGTGGCCGACACCCTCAACACAGGACAACGAACACCTAAACATGAACCTGAACGACAAGGGACGCAGGGAAGCGAAGAATGGGGGACAGGATCGATCTCTGAATCTAGCAGACAAAGTACAAGTGAGGGAACAATTCTCGACACCAAGAGCGAGTCAGGCAACGAAGCCAGTGAACAAACAAGCTCCATCAGTAAAAAGTGGATCTCACGGATCTACTCTGGAACAGGATGTTGGGGAACGGAATCCAGAACTGATTGGTCAAAGATTGAATCCAGAATGGGTGACCAGACTCATGGGATTTCCAGATGGTTGGCTGAACTAGGGTTAGTTAATAGTTGGGGTACAGATGACCAGTGGGAAAGTAAGCTATCTAGAGTTAGAAAACGACAAGATAATGATATTGATCGTCTAAAAGCACTTGGCAATGCTGTTGTTCCTCAATTTATGGAGCTGGTAGGACGATTAATTGTCAGATCTTTAGTAGAAAATACACTAGTTTTCGACACAAATATTATAAAAAAACCAAAAAAAAGTGAAAAAAAGTAAAAAAAAGTGAGAAAATTTACAAAAATCCAAGTAACATTATGTTAAAAATAACGATACTGGTCGACAAGAAATTTTATAAAAGTCTAATTTCATTAGGTTTTGTATTTTTTATGTCACATGTGACATTTGTGACTGTCACGCCCTAGAGTAGAGTAGAGTAGAGAAGAGTAGACTAGAGTAGAGTAGAGTAGACTAGAGTAGAAATTTAAAGGAGAAAAATGGATAAATATTTAGTATCAAGGCTAATAAGGGAAGATTATATTATTCCTGCACCAACACAAAAAGAAGCAATAAAAACCTTTCAAGAAATAACTATTTTTAAAGATAGTTCTATTAGTGATATGGTGTCTCAACATAATATACAGTTATACACTGATATCATCAATGATGCACCTATACTAGAAATAGAAGAACAATGATAAATTTTGTAGTTGCATTTGAAGTAGAAGCGCTTGATCCTGATGAAGCTTTTGAAAAGTTTCAAGAAATGATACAAGGTAAAACTGAATATATAGTTCCAACGGTTACACCGTTGAGAGATGAAAGCTACGAAGCTTATACAGGTATTAAACCAGAAGGGACGATGTAATGGCAGACTTTAATTTTCCGCCAGGAACAAAAAGACAAGACGCAATTGATGAATTAATTAGTGATGGCGATCTAAAAGAAGTTGTGTTAAAGCAATTTAATTATATGAGAATCAAAGGTATCAACTTAGTTCAAGACGCAGACGATCTAGTAAATTTATATTTAAGTATTTGCAAAGCTTTTGAAGAGAAGTAGAATACAAGTATTATATTCATCTACGGCAATGCTGTAGTAAGGTCAGGAAAAGGGTTGTCGGACAGTCAATCCTTTTTTTGTGTCCAATCTAAATCCCTAAACTTTAAAACATATAGTCTATTATGAATAGGTCGGCTACTAAACCGACTTCCTCCCATCATCGGCTGATTCTAACGGATCAGCCTTTTCTTTTATAAGATAGGCGGCAAGAAGATCTAAGCAACCAAAAAATAAAGTTATACCTGCAGTTGTCTTTGCATTTTCATGTAAAGCAAAACCAAACTCTATAAAGTGTGCTATCCCTCCAATACTTAAAGATAGAGAAACATACTTTCTAAGCTTCGTTTTTAATTTTTCTTTTTTCAAGTTGTAAATCTTTCCTAATTTTTGCAGCCAAAGATCTTCTTTCTTTTCTATTTAAATTTTGTGCATGTTTTTTTGCAACAGTTTTTAATTTTTCCATAATTTAATTTTATCTTTTTTATTGCAACTTATAAGTTTTGTTTTATGATAATGTGTATACACTATGGTAAGACAAATTCAACAAAGTGAATTCAACGAAACAATTAATCGAGGCATTACAACAATTGTTAAATTCGAAGCTGATTGGTGTGGTCCATGCAAAGCGATCAAGCCAGCTGTAGAATCACTTTCAGATGAATGGTCAGATAAAGAAGTCGAGTTTGTTTCTTTGGATGTTGACGGAGCTGCAAATATAGCAACACTGCACAGTGTTTTCTCTGTTCCAACCTTTATTGCTTTTAGAAACGGTCAACCAGTTTCTGAAGTTAGGGCGCAGATCAATGAACCAAACATAAGAAAAACTTTTGAAAAACACCTTTAAGTTAAAGAGTAGAACCCTGACTTAGAATAGTCTTAGGGTTTTACTTTTTTCTATTTCCTTAAACCTCTTTTTGTATTAAAATGTATGTATGGAGGATATAGACATAGCGGCTAGAAAGACTGTTCTAAATTTAGAACAACTTATGGCTAGGGTCGATTATAAATATAACAGACATCAGAAATGTCTTGTTTGTAATCATAAGTATAGAAGACATGAAGATGGATTACCTTGTGTGGCCGATGATGAGAGAAAAAGGATAGTGATGGTAAACAATGGAAAAAATTGAATTAGCAAAAATGCAATCTATTAGTTTAGATCTAAGAGATGATCTTGAATATGAAGAGTGGGTTGAAATAGGTGAAGCTTTAACTAATCAAGCAAAACACATTATGTGGTGGCTTGGTGATTGGTGGAACTATGGAGATCGTAAGTATGGCGAGCTAGCTTCTCAAGCTTTAGACTTTGGTATAGCTTACTCTACTTTTAGTAATGCTGCTTATGTTTCTAATAAAATACCTTTAGAAAGAAGGGTTGCAGAGTTGTCTTGGACTCATCATCACGAAGTTGCTTATTTAGAAGATAACGAAAAAATAGACAAGTTGCTTTTAAATGCTTATGAAGATTCCCTATCAGTTAGAGAGTTGAGAGCAGAAGTAAAAAAAGAAAAGTTTAAATCTGTTAACCAAAACAACGAAAGTTATGACTTGATAGAACAAGCTGGTGTTAATTTAAAAACATCAAATGTGTGGAGCTTTGGTAAGCCTGATGAAAAGTATGGTATAGAAAGTCCATACAAGACACCACCTCAAATGATTGCTAACTTGCTCTACTGGTTTACAGATGGAAGTGAAAGCAAAATTGTGGACATTACAGATAAATACCAAGTTACCTATGATTTAGGAACTGAACTCGGTTATGAAGTAGAAAGTTTTGATCTTGATCCAGAGTTCGGAACTACAAAAGTAATGCCTCAAGACTTATCAGTTGGTCAATTGCCTAAAGTTCTTACAGAAGCAGACATTATTATTTTTAATATGCTAGATTTTATGGACAACCCTGAAGATCTAGATCCAGCATCTTTCCAGAGACAAATAATTATTGACCTAGGCGTAATGATGAAAAGAGGCTCTAAATTATTTATCATTACACAAGACCTTGAAGATATGAAGCTAGAGAATTTATTTTCTTTAATTTATGACGAAGATGACTTTGCTGTAAACGAGTTTATTTCTACTACTAATAAAAAAATGTATAACAAAGATGAACAAGCAATTTCTATTAAGAATAAAATGCTTTTAAATAAACTAGCTTATATATTAGTTTTGGAAAACCAATCAGAATAACATAATTCTTTGCTACAATCTAAGTGATGTCAGAATTTTTTTTAGAAACACAATTTCCAGATCTTCATGAAGCACAGCTTTCAGTAGCTGAATCTGAAGCAAGGTGGAAGATTTTATGCGCAGGTAGAAGATTTGGTAAAACTCGTTTAGGTGTACAGCTCTGTTTGCAAACAGCTTTAGAGGGGAAAAGAGCTTGGTGGGTTGCACCTACCTACACTATAGCAAGAGTTGGTTGGCGTGATATTCAAGAAGCAGCCAGATCTTTCCCAGAAGATTGGCAACCAACAATATCTTTAGTGAATATGGAAGTAAAATTTCCTTGGTCAGGTGGGTCTATTGCAGTAAGATCAGCAGATAGTCCACACAGATTAAGGGGTGAGGGACTTGATTTCCTTGTGATGGACGAAGCTGCATTTACAAAGCCTGATGTTTGGCATCAGGTACTAAGACCTACTCTTACTGAAAGAAAAGGTAAAGCTTTATTTATTAGCACCCCTATGGGTATGAACAATTGGTTTTATGAATTATGGGAATTTGCAGAAGGAAAAAAAGATTGGGAAAGATTCCAATTTGCTACTTATGACAACCCAGCTATTGATAAGAACGAAGTAGATTCAGCTAAAGAAGAAGTAGGATCTATTGTTTTTGCACAAGAATATTTAGCAGAGTTTGTTGAAGCAGGACAAGGTCTTTTAAAACCTGATTGGTTAAGATATTATAAAGAAAAAGGTGGTACTTTCTTTGCTGCTGGGGAAAATGTACAACTATACGACTGCATGAGATTTTGCACAGTTGACCTCGCTACCTCAATTAAGGAAGGAGCTGACTATACTGTTATAGCAAGTTTTGCAATTACTCCGCAAGGCAAAGTATTGGTGCTAGATGTAGTTCGTGAACGCATGGAAGCTCCAGATATAATACCTAGGATAAGACAAAAAATGGCTCAATATGATTTACAATGGGTAGGTATGGAAAGAGCTGGTTTTCAGCTTTCTCTTATACAGTTTGCAAAGAGAGATGGTTTAGCTGTGAAAGAACTTAAGGCAGATAAAGATAAAGTTTCAAGAGCGATGCCACTAGCTGCTCGCATGGAAGCAGGAGATGTCTTTTTGAAGCAAGGCGCGCCTTGGTTAATAGAAGTAGAAAGAGAACTTATGACTTTTCCAGTAGGTCATCATGATGATGTGGTTGACGCTTTGGGTTATGGAGTTATAAGCGCACAAGCTAAAAGAGAATGGACAGCTTACTAAATGGCAAATGAAAAATCAAGATTTCGTAAAGCGGTAGATTATTTAAACGCCCCTACTCAAAGACAGCAACAAAAAGCTAGTAGATATAATCAAAGCAGTTCTTTAGATCGTTCAGTTTATGGATACAATACTGAATCTGGATATTTTCCTTCAAGTATGTTGGATGATATCGGTGACGGATCTAATAACTCAGCAGTTGTAGCTTGTTTAAATGTTCTAGCAACATCATTTGCCGAACCAAAAATTAAAATATGTTATGAGACAGAAGATGGAGATGTAGAGGCTGTAAAAAGACATCCAGTATCCTTGCTCTTGGAAAGGCCAAATCCCTTTACTTCTGGTAACTTATTAGCTCATTACATAGTTACTTCTCTATCAGCACATGGTGACGCTTTCTTGTATAAAAACCGTAACGCAGATGGATCTGTGGTAGAGCTTGTTCCTTTAATGCCAGACATGGTAGAAGTTAAAGGAAACGAAGATCAGTTAATAACAGAATTTAAATATAGTCCTTATGGTGGACTCGGATCTAACAGTATAACACTTAAGACTGATGATGTTGTGCATATACGAAATGGAATTGATCCAAATAACCATAGGCGTGGTTTTGCTCCTCTAAAATCAGTATTAAGAGAAATCTTAGGTGATGAGGCTGCAGGACAATACGCAGCAGCGCTTTTACATAACATGGCTGTACCAGGTGTCATCCTCTCACCTAAAGATGATCAAATGGGCGGACCTTCAAAAGAAGAAGCAGAGGCTATCTCTGCTATGTACAAACAAAAGTTTGGTGGTAAAAACAGAGGCGCTCCTATGATTTTGTCAGGTGCAATGAATGTAGAAGTTGTATCTTTTTCACCAGATCAAATGAATCTTAGCGAACTAAGAAAAATCCCTGAAGAAAGAGTTTCTGCAGTTTTAGGTGTCCCAGCAATTCTTGCTGGTCTAGGAGCTGGTCTAGACGCGGCAACTTACAACAACACAAGAGAGCTTAGAGAATTTTTTACTGAGCAGAAGTTAGTGCCTTTATGGAAAGCAGTTGCTTCTGAACTCACACATCAATTACTTAGAGTTGATTACCCAGCTGATGAATATTTTGCACAATACAACCTAGACGATGTTAGAGCTTTATCACAAGACAAAGATGATGTTTATAAAAGAATGAACACTGCTGTACAAGGTGGTTGGATCACAGTCGCAGAAGCTAGAAAACAAGCTGGTTTAAAAACTGACGAAACACATGATTTATATTTACGACCAATGAACATGGTTGAGCGTCCAGTCGATGGTTCAAGCGCACCAACAACTGAAGAAGACGAAAAAAGTAAAGAGATTGATGATCTTAAAAATATGATTGTTGATCTTGAAGAGAAAGTCTTAACCTCTACAGCTGCAGCTGTAGATAGTGTTAGAGATAGTCTGATAAAACCAACAGCAACTCCTTTAAATGAAGAAAAATATGTTGCAGAAATGCCTAACGGTGCATGGTGCATACTTGATCACGAATCCAACAAAGTTATAAAATGTTACGAATCAGAATCAGCAGCTAGAACAGCTCTTTCTAATATGGAAAAAACAACTGAAGAAGTTGTAGAAGAAAAAAAAATAACAAATTTCCCAAGTTCTGGTGACGATCAAACTCTTTCAATTTCTAATTCAAAGTTCAAACAGTTCCCTGACTACAACTATGTAAAAGATTTAAAAGAAAACTGGCCAGAAATTTGGCGTAGAGCAGGAACTGGTGGAAACCCACCTACTTCATTTACAGGTAATGATGCTTTTAACAGATGGACTAAATACAGATCTGGTGAGAGATCAGCATCTGTTTTAAACTGGGTCAAAAGAAGAGAAAGCTTTATGGCTAGACATTCTGGTAATATCAAATTAAACGGTTACATTGCTGTTATGAAATGGGGCGGTGTTACGAAAACTGGTGCTTCTGCAATGAAGAAAACAGTAAACGATTATAAAAAAGTAATTAGTGAAAGAAGAAAGATTCAAGAAGATCTGTTAGCTGAAGTAGAATCTAAAGCATTAAGTGAAGCCACTAAAACATCCTTAAAGAAAAAAGTTGCAGAGCATAATGCAAAAAATCCTAAGTACAAAGCTACAACAAGAATGTTGACAGCATGTTACAACAGAGGTTTAGCTGCTTACCAAAACAATCCAGGATCAGTAAGAGGTAATGTCAGTGGACCACAGCAGTGGGCAATGGCCAGAGTGAATGGACTATTAAGAGCTTTGAGAACAGGTAAGTTTAAAAGAACAGCATATGATACAGATCTTTTGCCTAGCAATCATCCATTGAGCAATAAAAAGAATTTATCTGAAGCAGTCGAAAATGTTAAAGTTTCAACAGAAGAAGCAGAAATACTATCAGCAGTGGAAATGCACTCAGCTAGATCTGAAAAAGCACCAGCAGGCAGTATTAAAAAAGGTAATACTGTATCTTGGATGATTAATAAAGATCCACAACCAGCCTCTACAGCTCATGGTGTAGTGACAAGTGTTTGGACAAGAGGTAAGGTTACTGTAGGACAAGAAACCCAAGAAGCAACACAAAAAAGTCCTATAGCAAGGATTAAAGTTTGGTCGATTAACGAAGATGGGTCACATACAGAAACTGATCGAACAGTTATTCAGGCAGTATCTAAACTTCGAAAAATCGGCGATTTTCGTTAGGGATATAATCAATACCTCTAATTTTTAACTTATTAATAAGTTTAGTTTGATCATCTGCACTTAAAAATAACAACCAGTCGGTTATTATTTTATTCCTATTTGCTTTAGGACTTTTTGACATTTGATCCATAAAAGTATTAAATTCACCATTTAAGATATTTCTTTTTTCAACCATTTGTATAAATAATCTCTCTCTTCGGCTCCACCGCTGAAATCTTTTGCAGCTAATGTTGCTTCTAGCTTAAGTTTATTCTTTTCTATTTTTATGGGATATAATTTA
>Ga0257110_1001397_pt1 | contig 11433 bp, 14 predicted proteins | sample LP_taG_7_FD_190184 | JGI IMG/M metagenome (GOLD analysis project Ga0257110, IMG submission 190184) | Marine microbial communities from Northeast Subartic Pacific Ocean, Canada - LP_J_2015_P26_10m | ecosystem: Environmental > Aquatic > Marine > Oceanic | place: Canada: Northeast Subartic Pacific... | reverse complement strand
TGGTAAAGGCGAACCATCATCATACTCCATATTGTTGGAGAATACCATCAATTGTGTGATGTTAACGAACTTTCTAAATTTCTTATTCTGAAAACGCGTATTAATTCGTTCTCTTTCAGCCAATATTCCATCTTGGTTATTTGGCTTCTTTACTTCAATAAAAACCAAAGGCATTCCATTAATTAGAAGAATAATATCTGGTCTAAACTCATCATCATCTTTTTTATAGGTTAACTCTGTTACTACATTGAATGTATTGTTATCAAAGTTTTCAAAGTCAATTAGCTTAATACCCGATTTTTGGGTTAATCGCTTGTAAAAGGCTTTTCCTAAATCCTCATTATCCAACGATAAAGAGATTTCGTCCAGTAATCTTTTTGCATCATCTTCTGTTAAACTATCATTTATTTTAAGGACACTTTTTAGAAATGTATCAGTAAAGATATTGGTGTCTAAATTCCACTCCGCATCTTTTAATGGCAGATAATCATAACCTAATCTTGTTAAGTGAAGTATGCTTGGTATTTTTACTCTTGAATCTTCGTTAAATTTCATCTAGGGCTCTAATCTTTATTTCCAACAAGGAGGTTTCTAACATCTACATCTAGAATTTTGGCGATATCATTCAAAATTTCCGCTTTTTCTGCAGGAACTTCTACCGTGGTTTATGCCTCGAAAATGTAGTACACAATATAAAAAAAAACTATCTCATATTACGATCTCTTTTTAATTAATAATTTCACGAAATAGAGTTGCATGATAGGATAGTAAGTACTCTAAGCTTTTGAATGTTTAAGACCATTAGTTAAAGTTGTTTAATCTAACGATGTGAACTCCATTTAATACTTTTCCGCGCCAGACGTAGTAGCAATTCTGTTTACTTCATGAAGCGACTGTAAACGCCTTTATACGACGTTAAGCGGCTTCACTAGGGCTTCACCTCTTTTTATTTAAATACAAAAAAATAGATAAACTTAGAAGGGGAGGAGATTAGGGTTCAGTTCTTTGATCGATTACTAATATAATAATCTTAAAATCTTGTTTTTTTTTAGTTTATACACTAATTTCATAAAATATTATCCGCACTCAAGATAACTTTGCAAATAACTATTTGTCATTTGATAATCTTTATTAGTTAGTATTGTTTTCACTCATAGTTGACTAAGCTGATAGTATACTTTTGAGAGCTTAATAAAAATAAATTTTAAATGTGGATATCTTTAATTGGTAGTATAGAACTTTTTTCAAATCACAAAAGCTTTAGTTTACAAATAGATACTAAAAGGAATCTGTGGTTTTTACTACATTTTAAACACTTAGAGATTAAAAGTAAATCACTTTTTTATCAAGTTAATAACGGAATCAGACAACGTAAGAGTACGGTGCACCCCGTTAGAAAAATGCAGAAGAAATTCAAAAACACTTTAGAGCTTCTAGATTACATTGATTATAAGCCTTATGATATTCTAAGGTTAGAAATAGAGTTTACCAACGGATGGAAAATTAAGCAGCAGCCATTTATCTATTTTCGTTTTTATACAAATTCAACTGATGAACGAAATGAGCTCATCAATAAACTTATAAGTATAAGCGGCCAGGATCCTGTAGATATTTTAAGTTTGAAAGAAAATTTGACTTATTTCTACAGAGGTTCTGATAAATATGAATTACTAGTAAATGATGATGAATTACCTTCTCCCGATGAGTTTTGGAGTAAACAAAAAAGAGATGATTGGATAAAGGCCGTTACAAAAAAGGATTATAAAGAAGAGGTTCAAGAAGAAATCTCTGATAATTCAAACAACTCGTTTATTAGTACAATGGATATTGATTTCTCTGCCAATGATAATAACAATGAACCTTGGAACATTGATAATGATGAATCCCCTTGGTAATTAGTTATTTATGATAAGTTACCCTTTGGAATTGATCTCTTCTGAAATAATATTGAAATATAAATTTACTTCTGCCTCATTCTTAGGGATATTCCAAAAGCGTTTAAGAACGGGTTTGCAATCAATAATCAATATATTATCCTCTCCAAAATCAAACGACTCCTTGAGTTCTTTATTTAGTTTTTCAATCAATAAATGGCGATATTTAAACTTTTCGATAAGCCTGTCAAAATCTTTTTCTTGTGCAAAAGCATTTACTTCCCTCCCGTATTCATCATTAATAAAATAGCCTTCTCCAAAAACATGGACTAATGTTCCGGCTACTTTGTTCAGATGTAATCTATTTTCAAACGATAAATTTATTGTAGAATCGTACATGAGTAAATGATTAAAAGTAATTGAATGAAATAATTATTAAAGACCAATTTTTGATTACCATAACAAATCGGCTAAATTATAGTTATAGTATTTGTCTTCAAAAAGCTTAACCTCTTCCAAAATATAACTAGTTTTGATTAACTTGTCTAAACTTTTTATTTCTAGTCCAATTTCCAGTATTTTTCTCTCTTTTGCATAATTAGGCATGTTTTTTAATTTCAAAATTCCTTGATTCATGTTTGTTTTTAGTTCGTTAAGGAATTCTTCTTTCATAATTTCAAAACGAGAATGTTTTAAATTTTTATTTTGTGATTTTTGATAAAGACTATACTCTACAAAGGCTGCAATTCTTGGTTTTTGATGTGAGAAACCTGAGCCACCTCTTTTGTAATATGCATGAATATAATTAATTTTTAAAAAGGCTTCTATCAACTCTTTTCTTAATCTTTTAAAGTTTCTCCCTTTGTTTTTTTCTTTTAATAAATACGCATATATGGTGTAGTATACGTCTTTGCCAGTTTCATCTATAAATCCTATATAATTTTTATTGTAAGCTAGATCAGGGTGTAGCGGAGGATACTGACTAATTTCTGGATGTAATTCTAAAATCTGTTCAAACTCTTTTTTGGAATATGTAAAAGTGCCTTTAATGGAGGTGCTTGATATGCTAACAGAATCTTTAGAGACTTTTTCAGGATTAAATTGTTGTTGGGCTGTAGCGTGATTAGTAACTAATAACAAGCCTAAAAAGAGTTTAATTGGATTTAATATCATATTTGAGTTAATTTATTTTAAAAAATTCGATGTAAGATTCTTCAAAAAGTTGGTCACAAGGTTCATCTTCAACTTCTGGGCAGTAGCTTACAACTAATTTAATATCAAATTCTATTCCATTTTTTATACTTACTTGTACTTCTCTTTCAAAAATAAAATTTGTAGGTATTCCATTGTATTTTCTATGCGTTTCTTGGTAGATTTTTATTTCTTTTTCAAATACTGATTCAAGAAATATATCTTCATCTAGCGATAAAATTTTATGAATCATATAAGACTCGCCCATAGCAAATCCATAATTGTAGCTTGTATGTATATAATCTTTTTTATTAATTTTTACTAGTTTGTAATTAACAGTGTTGCCCCATTGACCTCCATAAATAGTGTCTACAGCACTTCCCTTACTAACGACTATACTCCCATAGCAGTTTCTGCAGCCATATTTGTGTTTAACTTCTTTAAAACTTATCTCAGATTTTTGCTGAGCATTGGTATAAAATAGGCCGAATATTAATATTACTAATAGTGGTTTATAATTCATCTTTATATTTAATTTTTTGTAATATTTATCCTATGATATCTAATAGAATACTGGCTTAAATCTGTTATTAAACCTTACCTTTTTCTAATTTACCAAAATTATCTTTAGGATTAAGCCATGGGTTTTTCTCTGAAATAACATACTTTTTTTTCTCCATTTTTTGTGTTGCCAAAGTTATTCGAATAATTTTATTTGAAATGAGATTTTTAAGATATTGTATCACTTGTTGAATTTTTAATTTGCTATAAATTTAATCAAAAACTATTCCCACAAATGAAATGTTACATTTTGAAATAATGTCGGGAATATTAATATTATTATGAGGGTGTTAAATTCATTTATGTAATGAATTTTTCATTTTTTTTATCCTATAAAATCCCCAATAGCATAAGAGCTGACATCTATATAAAAATCTTCACCAGTCCATGTAGCCTCAGATTTTGAAAGTCTATAAACATCTCCTTGATTCCATCTCCCTGAGACATGATTTGTTATTACATCATTTATAAGCACACGCTCTCCTTTTTTTAAGTCTTTTGGTATTACATAGGCAGCATAAGGGCTAAAAAACTTGGAGGGGTTTTCTGAGGTCCAATTAACTAATGTTTTCCATTCCGATCCATTATCTTCTCTGAAGTCTCCTATTGTTATAATTTCTCCTGTTTTTCTGTGTTGTAGCTTTTTATATTTCACCTTAAACTCATCACTAACTTCTGCTCTTAATTCAAGTAGTTTTAAACCCATGTCTTTAGCTGCTTTAATAGCTGTCTCACCACGGATTGTTCTAATCACTCTAAGATTATCGCTCTTTTCATCAAAAGACTTATTCATGAGTATTTTTAAATACTTACAATCAGGACATTCATCAAGTAGTTTTTCGTAAACATAATCGCATTCAGTACATATTTTTTTAACCTTCTTTGTTTGTGAATGGGGTTTAGTTTTAAATATGTCTAAGAGTCTTTTAAACAACATTAGTGAATTATTTTAATATTTTCATGGTTTAAGTTCACTCTCAAACAAGCTTTAGGGTCATTGTTGATTAGTCTTACTAAGTCTGTATCATTGAGACTAGCTGTATCATGAATTGTTTTGTTGCACTCAAAGCATATTCTAGTATCCACCCCCATTTTTTTCATGGCTTTCCATTTTACATGAATAGGGCAGTGTAAGCGTTTTACAAACTCTCCGGAGTCAGTAAAGATCTCTTTTGTTGATGGGTTAATTTTCATTTAATAAATATATTAAATTTTTTCACATCTTTTTGTTCCTCAAGATTCTATATGAAAATCTTATTTTGACTTAGAAGTTAAATAATTTACAGCTACAAGCTTGCAGAAATTATTACACTAGTTAATTTTGAATGTAATTTTGTTTTATCATATAATAACCTTAAAACATTTTACTATGCTAAAAAACAAAAAAACGTATTATCAACTCATCCTAGACAAATCAGGATCAATGCATGATTGTGTAGACACAACCATAAATGGCTTTAATGAACAAATGCAAATGATACGTTCATTGAAGAATAAATATCCGCAACAAGAATTTGTTGTATCACTAACAACTTTTAACCAAGAAGTGAATTTTGATATAAATCAAGAAGATCCTGATAATATTAAAGAACTTACTTCTAGTGCTAATTTTCAGGAATATGAGAATGAAAATAATCTCATTAATTATTGGCCTGATGGAATGACAGCCCTCTACGACGCTATAGGAATGTCTGTAAACAACATATTAAATTTGGCAAAAGAAGAAATAACAAATGACTTAGCCTCCGTTGTAGTGGTAATTATTTCAGATGGGCATGAAAATGCATCAACGAAATACTCCTATGACCAGATTCAATCAATGATAAAAGAGCTTGAGCTTTCTGAAAACTGGACTTTTAGTTACCTTAGCAACACACCTGATGCAGTTGATTATGCGATGCGTATAAATATTAAAAAGGAGAATGCTATTAGATACAGTAAAAGTTCACTTAATCACGATTATGAAGATATTAAATTTTCAATGGCACATTATTGTGATTCTAAAGAAAATAATATCAAAACTAAAACGTTTCTTAAGTCTAGAAGGAAATAACAATTAAAATATGAATATACATATTATAAGAGATTCGGATGTGTCTATAGACCTTTATCATGAGGTCTTTGGGCATCTCAAAGAATCTAATGGTCCTTTGATGTTTCATACAAATGAAAACTTAATTGAGCTTAATGATTCTGTTGTTGAAAGCAATACTCTAAGTAAAGATGATTTTCATAGAAAAGAGAAAATACCTGAATATAGTATCAAATACAGTCTTAGTTGTAATGATTCATATGATTTCCCTTATGAAAGAGAAGAGTTTTCTCCAGAAGTACTTTTGACTAAATGTAATAATTTTAGAAATAATCATGATGTTGGGAATAATGAATTTGTTATTCTTCTCACAGAAAAGGCAAACACTCTAAATTGGTTTGCATTTGGAGATAAGAACAAAAACATATTTATACATACCTCCGAATGGGACTTTTACTTAGATTGTAACAGAAGTTTCCCTATTGCATATCAGGTTGTTAGTAAAATTTTGCAGGTACTTCTATTCAAAGATATTACTGATTTTGGAGCACATGCCCATATAGACGAAACAAGGGGGTGTGTAAATGATTTCTGTAAAAACAAAATAGATGTTAGCCTCAAAATGAAAACAGCAGATGTGTGTAAAGACTGTCAATCACTTATTATTGAGAGATCATTTCCCAATCCTATTTTTAATCAGATTACAACTGTATTTGAAGAACTTAGGAAAAAACTTATTTCCGTAGAACGGTTTACTAGTCGTCTAAGACCAGGAAGAGTACTTTTTAGAGGACGTATTAGAAAAATGATACTCTTAGATGCGGGGGATTATGAAGTAAGACTCACGCCTCTTGAAAAAACAGTATATCATTTATTTATAGACAACCCCGAAGGAATAAAAGCCAATGAAATCGGAAACTATAGAAATCAACTATCATCCCTTTATCGTAAATTCTACAATGGAACAAATATTGCTCAATTTGAAAACAGTATAAATGCGCTGTCTAATTATTTTGATGACTCCATACAACAAAAGATATCACGAATCAATGCTAAACTTAGATCTACTGTTGGTAAAAATATAGCCGAGTACTATATTATCAAAAAAGACACCGCAGATGAAAAGTATAAGATAACTATTGATAGAGATCTTATATCCTATAAAGTATCTTATAAATAATAACTACAAGCTTGTAGAGATTGAAACTAAGGACAATAGATTCCCTAATTTTGTTGGAAATTAAATAATATTTTCAACCGTGGAACAAAATTTAAAATTCAACAAAGAAGGAAAGCTGTGGTATATTGATTTACCACAATGGACAGGCACTAAGGCAGAGTTAGAAATGGTAGCTGGTGCTGATAAATTATTAGATGCATTAAATACCAATAAAGAAAACACTATCAAGCTTTTGGTTAGTGCAAAACCTCTTAAAGGTAGTAATATAACATTATCGAAATTAGTAAATTGTTTTGGCGGTGCAACTTATATTGCAAAAAGCACGGGTTTTAATAGACCTGTATGGATATGTGCTGTCACTAAATATGTATTTGGGGGACTATTACCAAAAAAAATATACATTAAAATATAACGATTTACCAATTACGCATTTAACACAGAACTTTAGTTATAGTCCAAAATACTAGTCCATGAAGAACAGCTAATTTTCATTTGAGATTTCGGTATCGAAAGTAAATTAATAATTAAAAATAACTGCATGACAAATTTGATTTTATCAATACTAATAGTTTCAATAAATTGTTTTAGTGTTAATACGAGATACACTAATTTTGAAGGTACCTGGAAAAGTGAGGGCACCAAGTACACGATGATGATAACTAGGGAGACCAATAATAATAATAATTTTAAAATTGTAAATTATAAATTACAAAATATTAAGCGATGCAGTCAAGATATGGAAGGGTACAATGACTTAGTATATTCTCCAGAAGAGTTCAAACGAGCTGCAAATGGAAAATTGTATTCAGTAGTAAGCTGGGACTGGCCTAGTGATTTTTATTGTGATGTAATTTATGAAATTATCAATAAAGATAAACTGAAAGCCTCCTTTAGCGGAAGCAGGAATTTAGTAATTTTCTATGAAAGAGCTGAGGATGAAAGTAATGGTAAGTGGTTGTCATACCCGGAGAACGATAAACAAAACCAACTAAAGTCAATTTAATAGAAGATTAATGAAATAGATTATATTTAGCACTCATTAGTATACTCATTACTAAAGTAATAAATTATTAATTTAAATTACATTTTTTCTTTATCTTTCTGTTTCTTAAGGTTTTACATAATAATATTGTATTTAAAGTGCAAATCAATCTAATCATGAATAAAATAATCTTTTCACTCGCTTTCCTTGTTTCTTTTATTTCATTTGGGCAATCAGTACTTAGCCCTAATGATAATAATAATTCATTAGATCTTAAACTAAAGCCATTGCCAGCGTTTCCTAGTAATTACAAACTATTAAACACTCCCCCTGGAAAAACTATAAACCAATCATATCCTTCAAATGGATATTCCCCATATAATTCATACTTTGGTTCTGGAGATTATAATTATGATGATGCTAATTGGATAAAGGTTAATACACCTAAAAATTCAGATATTGTATTTGTGGTAAGAGATGTGTTTACTGGTAAAACAATTAGAAATAATTTCATTAGAAAAAATAGTTCTTTTACATTATCAGACATTCCAAACGGTACTTATGAGTTCATTTATTTTTCTGGAAATGATTGGTCATTTATTGAGAAAATGAAAAACGGAAAAATAAAGGGTGGATTTACAAAAAACAAATCTTTTTCCAGATCTGAAAACATTTCTGACAGAATAGTTTTTAAAGAAGGATACTATGGAGGTGGAGTTACCTTATCACTTACCCAGGTTTACGACGGTAATTTAGAAACTAAGCCTGCAGATGAAGAAGATTTCTTTTAAGTTTATTTAAAATCCCACACATGAAAAAGTCGTTAGTTACTTTATTATTTATCCCAATTATAACTTATTCTCAGAGCTTTAATACAGATATTTATTATGGAGATCAATTATGTGGAATCGCCCAAATGGCTCTAAACCCTAATAATTCACTTTCATTTACCTCTAGCTCACAACTTAATACTATAGAATTTCCAGACTCTTTTTCTGTAGACTTAGCTAACACAGCCCTAAATAAAATACTATTCCAAATAGGGGCTTCTAGAGACCGTTTTATAATCCAAGCTTGCCCTAATATCAAAAATGCTTTAGCTGTTCAGCTTGGAGGGGTTAGGTATATTTTATATGATCAAAATTTTATTGTTCAGGTTGCTGATAATTTTGAAAATTCTAATTGGGGTGAAATTTTCATTTTAGCACATGAAGTTGGTCACCATATAAATAATCACAGTGTGGATTTATTGTTGGCGGAAAACATTAATTCTGAAAGTAAATTAAAACAACGCGAACAAGAGCTAGATGCAGATCTTTTTGCTGCATTTATTATATCTCGACTCGGAGGTAGTCTTGAAGAAATAGTTTCAGTAATTGAAAATATATCAAATAATATTAATGATCAAAAGTCTTCTCATCCTAATCTTGAAAAACGATTAAAAGCAGTAAAAGTTGGTTTCGAAAGAGGTATTGGAAATAATACATTGGATTTTTATAATTCTACTCCTTTACAGACTGCAGAAGAGTATTTTAATAGAGCAATTTTAAATGAGCTTAAAGAGAATTATGATGCTGCAATTTATGATTACAATAAAGCTATAGAAATTGATCCTTTTAACCATAATGCCCTTTATAGAATGGGGGTCGCAAAAAAAGAGAAAGGTGATTATTTTGGTTCGATAAAAAATCACACCAAGTTATCAGATATATATCCTCAATGGTATAAACCTTACAGTGAAATAGGAACTGCTTATTATGAAATTGGAGATTATAATTCGGCAATCAGATTTTTGGACACTTCAATTCAAAAGAAAAACAGAGCTATTGAATTTAAAGATTATAATAATTTTAGTGAATCAGATGAGAATGACTACTATTTGGATTATTTTAATAGAGGACAAGCTTACTTAAAAGTTAGAATGTATGATGAAGCCTTTAATGATTTTAAAAAAGTAATTGAACTCAATAAAAATAATCACAGAGCTTATTCTCAACTTTCACAGATATATATATTAAATAATGAATATTATTTAGCATTAAGCTCGATAAATAAGGCCATTGAATATAATCCTTCTGGATCTAAAAATTATTTTAATAAAGCAGTAATTTTAGATATTATTCACCAGTCAACCTTAGATGAAATTGATGATTTTTCGGATGAAGAAGATAAAGTAGAAATTTTAAAAAACGCTCTTGATTTTAAACTCTCAGAAATAGAAAACTATAATTTAGCAATAAAATTTGATAATGAATATGCAGTAGCCTATAGGTCAAGAGGAGTTGCTTTTGAATACATTGCAAACAGAATTGTTAGTTATGACAATCAACTTTTAGATTATTATTTACAACTTTCAGAAAAGTTTAATATATTTCATAACAAATCACTCAAAAAAAATAATGAAAGTGCTTATGATTATTATATGATGAGCGCCTGTAATGATTGGGTAATAGCGTCAAGTTTAGGAAATACAGATTCAACAACATGGATATCTGACTATTGTAACTAATCAAATGAAATAGATACATTATCTTTTTGAAAGCCCTTTAAGAAATTCAATAATATTATGTTTTGAGTTTGCTTCTTGATATTGAACAAACCCGATGTTTTATTGTATGTTACTTTTTAAATATTTTGATGTTTTTGTAATTAGGATGATTCCAAAAATAAACGATAATAGACCAATTATAAATAAACCTAAGTGAATAATTGTATTTATATTATTACGGTTAAAATTACTTGCCATTAAGTCTCCTATTATAAAGCTAAATAAAGCAAGACATACAGGATTATATTTTAATAAAGCCCAAGCCCCAGTAAAATAATTCGCTTTTATTTTACCTTCTTTAAACGCCAAATATGCAGGGGTGATAGTAATTATTCCAATAATCATTAAATACAAATTTTGTAACATAAATATTAAAGCGAATATTTCAAATAGTCCCGCCATGATAAAGAATTTTTCTATGTTGTGAATTTTGTTTAATTTTTTATTTTCGGTTTTCATTTTTTAGTTATTATTAGATTCATGTAATTGCTTTTATTTAATAACAGTCATAGATTGTCCATAAGATAGTTAATTTATAAGTTTAAATATTTGAACGTATTTGTTCCAACAATACCATCTGCTTTTAAATTCTTTAGAGATTGAAAATCTTTTATTTTTTGTTCCAATAAATCATCAAAATAGCCTGTATTTTCAAGCTTAAAGAAGCTTTGTAGTTCTGTAACAGTATACCCATAACTACCTTTTTTGACTAAATGTCTTTTAATTTCTTTGAATTCATATCCATCAGATTTAATACTTAAAATCACATTGAAATTATTTATTTTATATGAAATATCACCATTTCTCAAATTGGTGTAGTGTCGCTTGTAATCTCCAATCCAATTTTTAAGACTTTTGTGAAGAGAACGTGCATTTTTAAGATTATTTATGGAGTTTATCCTACTAGATGGGTTTAATTCATTGAAAAATGCTGTATCTAATCGATGGAATATATAGTGATAGGACTCTATAAGACCCCAGGGGTCTTTTTTGTCATATGTTTTTGGTCGTGGTATTTTATAATTTGGAGTAATGAGTTTAAACTCTAGGGAGGTAGAAGAAGTA
>Ga0257110_1001396_pt1 | contig 11434 bp, 9 predicted proteins | sample LP_taG_7_FD_190184 | JGI IMG/M metagenome (GOLD analysis project Ga0257110, IMG submission 190184) | Marine microbial communities from Northeast Subartic Pacific Ocean, Canada - LP_J_2015_P26_10m | ecosystem: Environmental > Aquatic > Marine > Oceanic | place: Canada: Northeast Subartic Pacific... | reverse complement strand
AACAGTACCACGGCTGACGAGTCGTCTGTAGCGGCTGTTGCGAGCGCATCCACGATCCCAGATCTGACCGCGTGGGACAATGCGTTGACGGGGGGGTTGTCAATTCGGATAACACCAATTGGCCCCTGCCGCTCGTACTTTACTGATGCTCCCATTTTCAAGCCTCTTGGTAGTCTTTATGTTCGCAGACGTGCCTCGCTGCCAAGTGTATAGGCAGACAGAGTTTCACTTTGAAAGTCTACCCCAAACACCTAAATGCATTAAGCTTAAAGTGTCACCGCTGGGTCAGGGCGCTAGGGGAACTGCTAAAGGCATACCCGATAAATGGCCAGTCTGCCGTTCGGCCAAAGCACTAAGGGTCAATGGCGGATTGACAGCGCCGCTACTGGGGAAACAGGCTGGGGTCGGGCTGTTAGGGACAAAGACGCATTAGCTTCGGTAAGTCTCGCAGCCAACAGCAAGCCGGCAGCGCCGCTGCCCACAATCACAGTATCAGGTAGCCCTGTATCACCAGGTGGTCTCCGCAAGAACGTCAGCGTTACGAGGGGATACCAACGTTTGCGAATCCAGCTTCTGGCCCATAGTACACATCGCATGTTGTTGCTCGAAGTAAAAAGTCCATATGGCTTGCGGGTAGGCCCTGCTGTTCTGGAACGCTGTTAAATGGCATTCCAGTGGGAACCTGCTTATTGTTCATAGCAGTAACGATAGTATCAAGCGCTGATGAATAAAATCCCATTTGCTGCCCAACAGATATCTCCATAGTTTTAGCGATATAGGAGGCAGTCTGGGGCTCGCTGCGAGCTGTGCATCAAAGTAGGCACTGATGCCGCCTCCAGCACTCCCTAAAACTAAATGTTTTGCGAGGGCGGTGGCGCCCTCGGTAATTACATCACGCCGGTTAGGACTGGCAGAGATCAGAACTCCTTTCTCACCTGTATGCCGTAATTTCTGGGGGCCCGGTAGGACACCTCGTTACAGCCACATAGCGTGGCTAGGTCAAACCCCTGAATGCCAGCACGCTCATCGGTGATGTTGTTGAGTAGCAGAGAAACAGACCACCCGCTATCCACCGATGTCCAATTTACCATGCCATTCGCTATCACATAGGAGTCAAACTTATCCGCATCAAAGTTGCGCAGATTATAATAAAACTCATCGGAATAGCTGACGTCTAACTGCACAGCGCCGTCACCTCTGAATAAGGGGAAGGAATAGCGCGCCATCGCGAAGGCTTGAAATTCTGGCGTATAGGTAGGCTCTACATCTACGGTCGGTAGCGGAGAGCCACTGCGCAAAGGTAGATCATCTATGGTTGCATCGACATAGGAAGCACTGAGTATGATATCGAGAGAATCGGTGGGGCTTGCTTGCAGTTCCAATTCCATGCCAAACGTTTCTGCATCTTGGTTAATAGATACACCGCCCACACCGACAAACAAGAAGGCCTGATAGTCTGCGTAATCATAGTAATAAGCCGAGCCATTGAGTCGTGCCGCTCCTCCCATCAGAGTGGCCTTGAATCCAGCTTCATAAGATGTCAGAACTTCTTCATCGTAGGGGACGCCAGCGTTTCCCCCGGACCCCAAGTAGGCACCCAGCAGAGCGGCGTTAAAGCCACCGGCCTTGACGCCTCGGTTAATGCCGGCATACACAAGCAGATCTTCGTTTGGGCTGTAGTCCAATTGAATTTTCCCAGTCCAAAAGGTCTCCGAGTAGTCATCGTCGAAGAAGAAAGGGTCTCCAGCGCCTGCTGCATTGGGTATTAGCAGTGCGGTGTCTGTGGTCACTTGATCATTACCCGCCGACGGGGCAAGGCCCCATGCGCCATTAAACTCTTTGTCTTCTTGAACTAAACGGGCTCCCGCGATTACGGTTAATTGATCGCTAATTTGATACTCATACTGTCCAAACACGGAGTAGGAATCGGTCTCAAGTGAGGCAATGGTTACAACGTCGGCAGGTAAAGCGATAACGCCGAAAATGCTATTAGGTGGGGCTTTGAGTGCGTTAAAGGAGTCATTATCAATATTGAGATAGTAAAGACCAGCTACCCAGTCACTGCGGTCGGTGGAACCCACTAGCCGAAGTTCTTGGGTAAAAGATGTTGCGTCGACGGAACCGTAGTTGGCCAGTTGGTTTACCGGTGCGGCATCGACGTCGATAAACAGTTTTTTCTCGTAGCTCTTGTAGTCAGTGACTGAGATCATTGATATGGACTCTGACATCGCATACTCGACCTTGCCATTGAGGCCAGAGTTTTCGGTTTCACCCTGATCATCGAAAGCAAAATCACTGGAGAAGGTAAAGTCAGCTCCGTCGGGGTCTAGATAACCAAAGAAGTCTGTGCCGGCTCCCTGTCGCGCGCACAAGCCAACCGCAGCGCAGTTAGCGGGTCCAAAGGGAGAGTCAACTAAGGCATCACCACCGCCGTCCAATCCTGTATCAATACCGTTTTCCGTCAGGATAGATAATCGAGTTTCATTGGCGGGCATATTAATGACGTTATAAACTTCAGACCGCCCGTCTACGCTTTCTACTAACGCCATGGTAGGCACCGACTGATAAGGGCCGGTGCTAAGTTCTGACTTGGCGTAGTTAGCCGATAGGGTGATATCCAAATCATCATTAGGCCTGAAGGCCAAAGTGAATCTGCCAACAACGGTATCGTCATCCCCTAAATCCGCTCCTGAGCCTTGCCCTGGATTTCCGATTGCAAAGGGTGGGGCACCAAAAACGTTGAACTCAGGAGTTTGGCTGGGATAAAGGTTTTGTAAGTAGGGGTCCTGCTTTGAATAACGACCTGCGACTCGGAACGCCACTGTGTCACTTATCGGCCCACCAAATGCCCCCTCAACCGCATATTTGTTGGCGTTATTGGGTACATCAAACTGGCCATAGTCTGCCTGTATAAAACCTTCAAATGCTTCAAAGCTGGGTTTCTTGGAGAAGAACGAGATAACACCGCCCGTGGCGTTTCGTCCGAAAAGCGTACCCTGTGGACCTTTGAGTATTTCTACACGGTCGAGGTCTAGTAATGTAAAGGTTTGCGCTTGCGCGATAGCGATGTAGCCTTCATCCAAATATGCGGCGTTGGGCGATTCGATAATATCGTTGAAATCGTTTTGAGTAACGCCACGGATTGTGTATTGGGTATTCTGTCCCGCCAGGTTGCCACTGATGTGGACACCCGGAGTGTAGGCTGCAATATCGAAACTGGTGGTGGCGTTAAAAGCTCGAAGCTGATCGCCGGTAAATGCCGACACCGCAATTCCAACATCCTGAAGGCTTTGCTCGCGTTTTTGAGCAGTAACTACCACCTCCTCTAACATACTTTGGGAGAGTGCAGACTGACTTACAAGAACGCCGCTGGCGACAGCAACGGCGGTGGTGATTCTCTTGATTGAGCGGCCTAGACGGCGTGATTTTAAGTTCATAGTTAAAGCTCCTTGTAGGAAAACCCAATGGTGTAATAACTTTAATTTTTTAAAGGCTAGTTTGTTCCGCGCCTCACCAATGCTTTAAGTTTAAAATATACGCTTACTGAAACCGATTGCAAATGGGTTAGCCGGTTTAATTGCGATAGGAATCAGGTCTCAACTTAAGTGTTCTCGGACAGCATTGTATTTCGCTCCCTCGCACAGGTATCCACAACGGCGTAAAGGATTTTTTCAGCACAGGGAATTAAATCGGGTATGTATGTTGCACCCATGCCGCCAAGGCCTTCTGTTACTGGGAGCGGAGAGCCTTCGGCGGGCCAGGGCCAGCCCATTCTGGCGGTGGGTATGCCAAGTGCTCGCAGTAAAGATCCATCCGTCTGGCCACCCAATAAGTCGGGTTGTGCTGGGTAGGGGGTTTTTTCGACCTCTTCCCAACCACGCCGTGCAGATTGAATAATCCAGTTTCCTACATCGGTAGATCCTCCAGGAACTGATCCGTACATTTGCCATTCACACGCGAGTTCAGGTCGATTAGATTGCAAGGTGCTAATAAATTCAGCAAATTCTGCGCGCACTTGCGCAGGTGAGCAGCGTGGGTTCACTCTGACATCGAAATAAATTTCGGTAGCGGCGGAGGGAAAGGCTGGTCGCTCAGGCCAGCCAGCTCGGACTGCTGAAATCCAGCCGTCGGGCCTGATATCACCTGAGGTGTGCCGCTCGGTATAGGCTGGCAGCCACTCCTCCAGGTCTAAAATTAATTGAGCTGCAGGTACAATAGAGCTTCGAAAACCCGGCGTGCCGCGAGGAACTCCGGCGTAGCCTAACGTTCCCCAAACTGTAATTTTGAACCAAGCCATTCCTGGTTCTTCGTGATACACCCAATTCCAAGGCTTCATCACAATACAAAAATCCGGCAGAGCGCCCCGATTGAGTAGGTGGAAAATGCCATTAGACATTCCTGCACCTTGTCGAGCGCTGATGTCTACCGGCATTCCGCCGTCGGCAAATCCAAAGGTCAGAGTGCCGGGCCAGCGAATCCCAGACTCTTTTGCACAAATCATGATTTCAGCGAGGGTAGCCACCATGGCTTTGGGGTTGGAGGAGCCCAGCCCATAGATCCAGTCGCCCTCTCGAACAGCACGCGGTTGCGTATCGACAGTTGGCCCTCGTCCGGTCCAAGGGTAATCGCTGTCGTCGCCCTCTAAATGGGTATCGATGGGTGCATATAATAGGAGGTTAGCGCCGCTACTATCTCCAGGCAGTGTGGCGAGTCCGGCCCCTGAATCTCCCGCAAACGGCATGAACTGAGCATCGATACCGTAGCCTTGTAGATGGTTCACAAGGAACTGGCAGGCAGTAGCGGCCGAGCCAGTGGGACTGTGTATATCGGTCAAGGCGAAGAGTAGGTCTTGCAGCCGATTGGGCTGAATGAGATCTTTTAAGTCGTCATAGTGACTTTTTAAAATGCTATCGAAGTTATGCGTCATGACGTATCTCCCAAGGTTTTTGTAATAGGTGCTCAATTTCAGCAGCCACATTCAATAGCATTTCATCAGCCCCCTTGGGGGCCACCAACTGAACCGCAAATGGAAGGTTTTGCTGTATTGCAATGGGTACCGTGAGTGTTGGGTTGCCCGCGGCTGTCCAAGCTCGGCAAAAAGCTGGGTCACCCGTTCCCACTGAACGCATGGGTGCAACGCCGTTGATGACGGGCGTGATCCACAGTTCGTCCTCTTCTACGATGGAATTATCCTCTCCCCTGACATTTTGTACCTGCTGATAAGCCCAGCTACGATCGTCAGTGTGTAATTTTTTTCCTTCGGCCACGAATGCTTGAAAGGCGCCGCTCAGAGATTCTCGGTGATCATGAAGCAGGTATCCCAAATGCTCGCTGACTTCATGGCTGTGAATAAACTGTTGCGCCTTTGTCAAATTGGCCAGGCATGGCTGAGGCTTTTTTTGACTGACAGTGCGAAAATAAGGCGCTATTTTTTTTACAAAATCTTGGATGACCAACTGACCCTCAGAAGTCAAAGTAGACCAAAGGTGGCTCTGATAAAACACTAAGGTTTGCGTCGAGGCAGTGGCTTGCGCTGAAGAGTTTAAATTGCCTAGGACCATCATAGATTTTTGCAGTATGTCCACTGATTGAGCCATTAGGCCGAGGGTATCCAGCGTTTTAGATGTCATTAATACGCCTTCAGTTGTCAGGCGATCAAACGAGGGTTTGAAGCCTAGAACACCACAAAAAGCCGCAGGTCGTCCTATAGACCCGGCCGTTTGTGTGGCGAGTGCTAGGCTAACATCGCCAGTGGCAATGGCTGCTGCTGAACCACTGCTGGACCCGCCCGGAGTCCGCTCATGTCGCCAGGGGTTCAGAGTGGGGCCGGGCTTAAATGTCGCCAACTCAGTTGTGACAGTTTTTCCTATAATCTTTGCGCCAGCTTCACGTAGCATGGCTACGGCTGAAGCGTCGCCCATGCCCAGTAAGTCGGCAAACGCTGATGCTGGAAGCGTTGTGCCGAATTGCGTAGGAAAATCCTTAGTGACAATGATGTCTTTGACACCCACGGTAATTCCAGAGAGAGGCCCCTGCGTCTGTGCACGATGGGTGGACGCCTCTCGGCATACCCACGCATGGCAGGGGTCTATAAGCCCGTCGTTTGAAGCTTGTGAGTTTAAGGACTTCACCATCGAACTAACTGTAGGTTCCCGGAGCTTCATGCCCCCAAATCATCGGCGCATCGTAGGTTTTGGCATGCCACCCCGCGGTAATTGTTCGACTATTACAGCCAATTTCAAGACCAAACCCTGAGGGGGTCACAAAATAAAATGACTCGGTATGGTCATTTGTATGTTTGCCCAAATTCATGATCAGTGGCCGATTTTCTGCTCTTATCCGGTCATACATAATTCCCACATCATCTACGCTTCGAGCCTGCAACATCAAATGGTTAAAGGTGCCGGGCGGTATTTCCCCAAAGGGCGGCATGATCGCTAACGAGTGGTGACGGGCATTGCAGTGATAAAAGGTCGCGTCTTTCTCACCGTTATCCCAAACGATTCGATCACTGGTATGGAACCCCAATAGGTCTGTGTAAAAGTCGTGCCCTGCCTGATAGTCGTCAACAAAATAGACGACATGCCCCAGACCTAGATCGCCCGTTTCATAACCTGATAAATTGGCTCCTGCGCTAAAGGGGAGGTTGGCGATAAGGGGGTCGCAAAAGATTTCGGTTGGTATTTTACTGATCGGATCTTCAAATAATATAAGGTGCCCACAGGCTCTTGCCTGGCAGTTGGCGCTGGTTCCTTGCGTAACGTCTACCCCAGCGTGCTTCAGCGAATTGGCGAGCTCGAGTAAACTTTTAAGGTCGCGGGTTTGCCAACCTACGGCCGCAATTCGATCCTGCGTTCCCTCGATGATTGTTAAACGCTGCTGCCAATCATCTAGTCGATAGTGATCCACGTCGCCTTCGCTCTCCCTTATCGAAAGCCCCATGACGTCAACCAGTAAGTGCTGCCAGTCTTCAGGTACCGAGCTTTCAATCACCATGTAACCCAATGCAGTAATAGTCATAAATGTTTCCTAGCTGGATTGTGTAGTGGGAGTGAACTGCTCGTAGAAAATATTTTCTGGCTCGACACCAAGGCCTGTTAGGTATTGGTGGGCACTGGCAACCATGGCTGGTGGCCCACAAATATATGCGGACATGTCGGGCGTAATATCACTATCGAGCAACGCGCTGATAGGGTTCCCTGAGTGATAATCATCAGAGCCTCCGTCATCGATGCTTATTTTAGAGGTGAGGGTAGGTGTTAGTTCTTCTAAAAGTTCTAGAGTTTCCGTCGCGAAGAGGCGAGTGCTGGTAGCGCATCCGAAGCTTAAGAGCATTGAAGGTTTGCGGCCTTTTCGCCGGCGGGCCTCGCGGATCAACGCTAGAATAGGGGAAAGTCCAGTGCCTCCCGCAACGAACAGCATGGGATTGAGTGCTTTAGCGTCGATAGCGAAGCGGCCGTGAGGCCCCTCAAGGGTCATGATGTCATCCGGGTTCACTCGTTCGCGGAGGTAATCAGACATAAGGCCGCTTTCCAGCAAACGAACAAAAAACTCAAGTTTTGGCAGCTGTGAGGGAATGCTAGACATGGAGTAGCTGCGAAACCCTGCCGTGCCCGGTGGGGACATATTTACGTATTGCCCCGCCGTGAAGTCCAGCCAATAACCGTCCGCCAGCTCCAACTCTAAACGCACCACATCATCTGAAACGCGTTCTGCGGTGTTAACGAATGCTTTCACTGTTTGCGGCGCTTTAGGGTCGCTTGCATATTCAAAGAAAACGGTATCGTTTTTCGTTAAAAATGCCTGGCAAGCCAAACGCTGACCTGCCGATATATCGGAAGGTAGCAAGCTAGTAGCGGTTTTCGGACGCATCACGACCCCATCATTTTCGGTCGTACAAATACAGCTTAGGCAGCTGCCGCTTCGGCACTGATGCCTAACCGGTATCCCTGCTCGAATTGCCGCTTCGAGTAGGGTCTCGTCAGTCTGGATTTCAAGCTCGTGACTGACCCCATCATTGAATTTATAGACAGCGACCGGCACTATGTTTTCCGAGATGTAACCGAGGTTCTATGGAAGTTATTTATATCGGTTATTTTGTCGACGTAATAGCCGGGAGATCGTCCCTCGGTGATGTCTCGCAAGCGGATGCTGGAGGCTTTAATTCCACCTTGCACGCCTTTGCCGGGAGGCGCAATTCCTCGGGCATGACGTGAAGCCAACTTCCGCCATGTAATAGCCGAGATGTCTGTATCTACTAACTGTTCATCGGTCCAGCCAGTGCCATCAGCATAAAAATCCTGCATGGCTTCTCTAGCGTGCAAGTCACAGTCGTTAAAGCCCCGTAAAGCCAAGGGTTGAAACACGGTGTTATAACGGTACTGAAATTCTTCGCGCTCTGTGTCGGTGTCGCACTTACGGACCAATACCTCCCAATATTCGTAGGTGTCATCAGTGATTGGCACATACCATTCGTATTGGGCTATGTGTTCTTCCGGCCAATTCTCTACTAACAGCACCCCCGGGAGCACGACAGACGTCCGGTAAAGCCGACTATTCAAACCGTCGACTGAGACTCCCAATGTAGGGTTCTCTAAAATAGGTTCCCAGCGGTCGGTAAACAGCCATTGCATGAGTCCCTTAGGGCCATCCTCATCTTCAATGAGAGTTATGCAATCGTCTGTAGCGGGCCTTATACCCAAGGGTAGTACCCAATTGTTTACCTGGACGATAGTGTTGTCCTTGTGGATGAGGATATGGGCATTGTCAAAACCATTTTCACAGGCAATACGCCAGTTGGCTTCACCCGTGCGGTGAATCCCAAGTGCAACAACGTTTTCATCCATGATACTGGGAGCCGCTGGCCACAAAGGGTGTGGAAATTGCTCGCTGCTGTTTGGAAATCGGACTGGTAAGTCGCTTTCTAAGGGGGGTACCTCTTCGTCAGGAAAGTCGTCGTCTCGCACGAATACGAAGATGAGACCACCGACTTCATGGATTGGATAGCTCGGGATTTTTGTATTGTTGATCAGAGGGTCATCAGGGTTCCCAACGATGGTATCCAAGTTTCCCGTTTCCAAATTAAAAGTAAAACCGTGATACCAGCAAGAGATGGTCGATTTGTTGAAGCACATGGGTTTTGCAGATAAGCGAACGCCGCGATGTATGCATTGATCTTTGAGTGCAAACACCTTGCCATTAGCGCGGCGTAATACGATCTGTATGCCACAAATTTGTATGCCCTCAACTTGGTCCTCGGCGAGTTCATCCGAAAATAGTGCTGGATACCAATGGTTAGTAAACCCCCACTCCGCATCAATATAAGGCTGATAAGATTTTTGAGTTTTTTCATCATTGGCCCGACCGCTGCCAGGGCGTCGCCGGATAGGGGTGTCGTCGCTCACGATGATGCTCCTTTTTTAGAAATTAAATTCATTATTAAGTGTATTGAAGAATTCATTGACTACGGCGTCGTGCTCGTCGGGTCGTTCCCATTGTGGCCAGTGGGCACAGCCCTTCATGACATGAAGTTTCGAGCCTTGAATAATTTGATTAAGCCGGTGGGCCGCCTCTGGTCCGTGAATCGGATTTTTGTCTGTCCAAAGCACTAACGTTGGGCATTGGATAGTTTTAATTGCAGCTTCATCGAAATAATAAGTGGTTATATCATTAGCAAAAAGCCGTTCATAATATTCGCGAAGTGCGGAGCGTGTCGGCTCGAGTGACCACAGTGCCTTGCGCAGTTGGATCAGCTCTTCTGTGACACCACCTAATGGCATCAACCATTCCAGACGCTTTCGCAATGCTTCATCGGTTGGGTTTTCGAGGGCGTTAAGGGAGGTAGCTTTAAGAGCTTCTAAGTCGGCGCCACCCTCAGGCACAACTTTGGGATCAAGTGAAATTCCCCAGGCGGTATTGAGCACAATGCTACTCACCCGTTCTGGAAAGTTGATGGCCATATCAAGGGCTATCCAGCCGCCAAGAGACTCTCCTTCCACGGCAATCTTGGGCATGCCTAAGTGGTCCATCAGCTCAAGAATCTGCAGTGTAAACTGGCGCAGCCAATGGACATCATCATTGGCTGAACCCTGTGAAAAATCAGGCGATGACGAGAGGCCATGCCAAATAAAATCGATAGCCATTGGCCGAGAGTTAGCCGCTAGCGCCTTAAGATTACGAGAATAAGTTTCGGCATGCCCTCCGCCGCCATGGAGGAGAAAGAGGGGATGCTTGTCATTAACGATCTCGACGCATCTCGTAGTGTAATTGGGGGTCTTGTAGTAACGAGTCTCCGTACCCAATAGGTCGATATGCAGTGTGCTGTTATGTGGCATCAGTCTGCTATCACTAACTTGCCGAAATGTTTGGCGTTGATCATTGCTTGATAGCAGGCTGGAGCTTCTGCAGTTGGAAAAACCGCATCAATTATCGGGTGGATATCGTGGAGCTCCATGAACCGCGTTAATGCATCAACATCTTGATGGCTGCCCACTGTCACGCCACTAAGTCTCAGTTGTTTAAATAAAATATCGGTAATGGAGAATGAGGCCGTCGCACCAGACAGTATGCCAATCACGCTAATGCGCCCATTAGTTGATAGACAACTAAGGGACTGCTTCATCGTTTGTTCACCACCGAGTTCCAGAATAAGATCGTAGCTCGGACCACCAAGCCGAGTGTTGAGGGCCTCGCCCCATGCCGGCTCTGCAAGATAGTTGAGCGTATGGTCAGCGCCGAGTGCCTTGGCTCTCTCGAGCTTGCCATCATCACTGGAAATGACCGTAACTTCTGCTCCAGCAGCTTTGGCAATTTGTAAAGCATAAATCGCGACTCCGCCTGTGCCTTGAATGAGAACATGCTCACCTGGGGTCAACTCGCCGCGACTAAACAAGGCAGACCACGCGGTGACTCCAGCGCAGGGCACGGTTGCGGCTTCTATCGAAGTCAAATGGCGGGGCATTCGATGGATAGCTGCGGCGGGAAGATTGGCGCTGCTGCGAAGCATGCCATGAATATCGCAGCCTACTGAAATCTGATGATTTTCGGCGCTTGCAATACCCCCTGTCCAGTAGGGGTAAAAATTTGAGATCACTCGGTCACCGACATTGACACGAGTGACGCCGGCACCGACTTTTGTGATAACACCCGCGCCGTCTGAGAGCGGTATTAAGGGAGCAATACAAGGATAATGCCCAGCAACGATTCCGACATCGCGGTAATTCAGCGCGGCCGCCTCGACGCTTATTTGTACTTCTCCGGGCATCGGCTCGTTGTGATCTACGAAGCTGTGAACGAGCCCACCGTTAACGATTTCATACTGCCATTCCATACCTTGCCACTCCTGAATCAGGTTGGTGTGTCTTCAGCGAAAAATTGCTTTACCAGCGCTTGGAAACGCCCACCATGTTCGATCTGGGTCCAGTGACCACATCGA
>Ga0257110_1001395_pt1 | contig 11438 bp, 10 predicted proteins | sample LP_taG_7_FD_190184 | JGI IMG/M metagenome (GOLD analysis project Ga0257110, IMG submission 190184) | Marine microbial communities from Northeast Subartic Pacific Ocean, Canada - LP_J_2015_P26_10m | ecosystem: Environmental > Aquatic > Marine > Oceanic | place: Canada: Northeast Subartic Pacific... | reverse complement strand
CGTGTACCGCGCCGAGGTCGCTAGGGATAGAAACTCAAAGACTGTTTCGCGCGATATTGAAACCATCGACAGCAGCACTAAAATAGTCCCTAGCGAGGCGACCTTCAAAGTCGCTGAAGAGCGCGTTTCATTTATTGCGAGGTCCTTCCGCAGATCCGTACCGAGCCCGTCTATCGACCCGAAGTCGCGCATCGCGTACCGACGCACCTCAAAACGCGAAGGATACCTCTCGAGGATACTCATATATCTCCGGAAGTTTGTAATTTACCATCCTGACGGGCGTGTTATTGTACACTCTATCTAGAGCGCATTATGATCGCCTGATAGGGAGACGGACTGCTAAGTAGTTCTTGTATGGGAATTGGCTGTTCTAAACACGAGGCACGTGCACTGCGCCCCCTAAGTCAGCATGCCCCGGCGTTGCGTGATGAGCCCATTGCGCTGCCATCGCACCACTGCTCAGCGGTGCTTGGGTCGTGGTGTCTTGCCGAGGATAAGTTCGCTATAAGCGGATCGGACGGCGGAGTGTTAGTATACGACGCAATTGAATCGAAACTTGCGCGGCTCGGGAAGCACGATTCATCAGCGAATTGTGTCACTGCAGCACGATTGCGTAACGACCCCGTGATCTACAGTTGCTCCAGGGATCTCACGGTCGCGCAATGGGACTTGACTGGGACCATGAGCTCTCCTGTTCATGTCTTTCGAGGACACGAGCTAAATGTGACAGCGGTTGTAGTTGATGATCATGGGGAGATTGTCTGTTCAGGTTCGCGCGATTATAGTGTGCGCACATGGGATACTGCCACGGGCATGGAAGTGGACTCCGTCAGAATACCAAGGAATGTTGTCACATGCATGTGCTGGCTCCCACGTACCTCAGCCTTTGCGCAGGGAGGTGAGGACTTGCAGCTACGCATATGGGATGTGCGAAATATGCGCGCAGGCGCAGCGCAGATGTTTGGAAACTATACATTTTTTCCGTTGGCAATAGACACGTCCACGGACGGTACTCTAGTTGCGACAGCCTCTAAGGGCTTCAATGGTGAAGGTGGTGAAGTTCGTGTATGGGACACGAGAAAGCCCGGTTCTAAGGCACTCTGTGAGATGCATGGGCATCAACAGGACGCAACTGGGGTTGTTTTCTTCAACGACGACAAGAAGCTTATATCCGCTTCCAAGGATTCCACAATTAAGGTCTGGGACCTCAGCAACTTCGGTCTTGAGAAAGAGATATTCTTTGGCAGCACGGAGATGTATACCAGCCTTAGCACACCCGCGGCACCATCAGGCATATGGGCTCTGGGAACCTCATTTCAGGGCGCAATTCTCTGTTTCGATGAGGGGCTTAGCGTCATGGCCTTTGTTGATGCAAACGACTGAGACGGGGGGGTTGTCGCTCTATTCGGTTATGCGCTTAACGGGGGTGATATATTCTAAAATGTGCGCCCATGCCGTCGCCCCCCCCGCTAAGGTTTGGGAGACCCACTTAACCCCGGTTAACTAACTGCTTACTACCAGGATTAAGCTCATGTAGACCCTGGCCTAGTTAAAGCGCCGCTGCGCACTTTATGGGCTGCGACCGGAGCCCCGGGGGGGGGTCCGGAGTCGCTCTGACAACCGAGTAACGGCACAGTGCGTCCCAGCGTCCACGACATCGTACACGCGTCGCGTTACTCTGTTGTCAGGTGGACACCTTCACGTCGAACGGGTGGCGCGGACGGCGCGGACTGTAGCGGGAATTGTCCCTTCAGGGTATACTTCTCTTACTAGCTTGAGGGTCACAGTGCAGTGGATATACGCCAACTTAGCTGCTCACTTGTATCTTTTGTACGAGGATACGCGGATGCGGTATCCTCTTCTTTCTTTCTCTTGCACACTTTTAGTGACCGAGGTGATGTCAGGGTGCTCTGCTGGTTAACTCAGGAAGCTGAGCGAGCGAGAGTGGTGAGGGTCCGAAATGAAGAAGCCAGGCAAGTCGTCTGGCAATTTCTGGACAGATATCTATGCGGTATCCTCTTCTTTCTTTCTCAGGCTCTTGCACACTTTTAGTGACCGAGGAGTCTTGGGGGTTGCGATTGCAGCTCACTGCTTAGTGTTACTAGACCCCCGCCGGTTGGTAGGGCAGTGTAAATATCTACCTTTCTAGTCTACAGTGAAGGGCTTATATTCCTTTACAGGACAGCGCGGACGGCGCGGACGGCGCGGACGGCGCGGACGGCGCGGACGGCGCGGACGGCGCGGACGGCGCGGACGCGGCACGGGGTCATTTTTTTTGTTCCAACGAGTGATATCACGGGTGAAACAAGATCTCCGATGCTGGGAGAGGTCGACAGAGAGATACGACCCCGACTCCGCGGACAACGAGGCCGGGCGCTGCGCACCGTGGCCCGAGTGCGTGACCGCGCCGCGGGTCCCATCCAAGTTCCCCTGCATTTTGCGTTCCTTTTAGCCTTCTAGGCCCCCCCAGCCCCTACGGCCCTAATGGAGCGGCCTACCCCGCCTCGGGGTCGCTGGTGCTTTTTGGAGTCCAGCTGGCTGGACTAGTACTTGTCGCTTCGCCACAGGGCTCCTCACTGACTACTGGACTAGAAAACGGCGTAATGCCGACCCTTGCCAAAGTATTGCGCGAGTTGAAGGTCAGTCGTGTCAGCGTTCTGAAATTCGCTGTAGGCTGCGCCTAGGTGGAAGACGCATTGCTGTATTTGGATCAGGTGAAGATAGCATTTGGTGATAAGCCAGAAATCTACAACGAATTTCTGGATATCATGAAGAACTTCAAAGCACAAGAAATAGACACACCCGGGGTAATTCAGCAAGTGTCGCATCTATTTCATGGCTACAATAAACTAATACTTGGTTTTAACACCTTTCTTCCCGATGGCTACAAGATCGAGCTTCCGCTTGAAGGGGATAATGCGACAATGACAGTGATAACTCCCTCAGGAGTCTCTGCATCTGTTGTAGATGCCGTGTCCACAAATACGTCACGTCTGAATCTTCTACTAGGTCTGTGGCCCTCTCATACGGAACCAGCATGAGAAATCTCAGGCCAGTGGAGGTGCGCGTTCAGGGAAATTCCATATTTTGAGTTGAAGCCAAACCTACAGGTAATGAAGTCAAACCTACAGAGGTACGTAGCATCCTTATCGCAGAGTTCTCGGCTAACTTTCGCAAACATCGACGCTGTAGGCGGCAGCACGACCTGATATGGTTAGTTCTTGAGCCAAGTACTTTGCAACATGGAACATACAAGAAATCTTCAATTGCTCATTTAAGTAACTTTCGAAGCATGTAGGCGGGCGCTCCGGTCGAGTTTGACCACGCGATAACTTATGTTCTGCGAGCTGCGTGGGTTTCATGCCATAATCATTCAACTTATGCACTTGATTTCGAAGGTGACAACAATAAAGAAACGTTTCGCGCACGAGCCAGAGACATACAAGGCCTTCCTCGAAATCTTGCATACTTATCAAAAAGAACAACGTTCGATTAAGGATGTTCTGGAGCAAGTCTCTCAGCTATTTGCAGACCACCCTGACCTTCTCAAAGAATTCACTTACTTTCTACCAGATGCAGTTCAAGAGCAAGCCAAAGTACGTTGAAAACTGGGGTGATATTTAAAGATTTCCTTCAGCCTCAATACATGTAGGAGCGTCTTTCGCGTGCAGCAAGAGAGTCCGAATTGCGTCGAGCGAGACGGGCGGGGCCTGGGTCTGCGAGTGACTATCGTTATACTGACTGCGTGAATGGGACATCGAGACTGAGCAAAGGTTTGAATGTAGATCGCACTCGGCGGTCTTTCACTGCTTCCAGTAGCCCTCTGCGGGTCCCAGATTCCGTGGGTGCACTTCGGCGAGCTAGTAACAGCCCTCCGGGAGCAATAGTAAAGAGTCGCGATGCGTTCGATCAAATGCACGCACGTCGGGCCAATATAGTCCTTGATAAAAGGACCCCCGCATCAGCTATGGGCGTCGATGATCGCGTAACCGCAGAAGTTGGGTGCGATAGGCGTCTTTGTCAACGCGAGTATGATCAATCATATCAAAGGTCACACTGCACTATATATGCGATGGAACGACGGTACTTCGAGCGAGTGAAAGAATCGTATAAAATGCAGTGTGACTAAGCTTTCGTGTATTCTTTTCACGCAACTTTTTTTCCTAGATTTGCGATAGCGTCGGGTACAACAACTTGTGGAGAACAGGACCTTTGGGGTGAGTTCCTCAAGTGTCTAGATCTACACTCGCAGGATCTACTCAAACAGTCAGAGATGCTCGAAATTGCATCAAGACTGTTCCGGTCGCGTGGAATATCCGATGACCTTATTGATGCGCTCCAAAAGTTGCTTCAAAACTTGGGCATTATGCACGATAGCTCGAGTATTCGCCCTAGCACTTGTCGTTCATCCTTGTCCTGTGAAAATGGCGAAAGTCGCCAGCACGTCCATGAATCTAATTTGCGGGAGAGGGGTTCTTTTCTTTGGGCATCCATCCCACTCCACGAGATCGATTTTTCTCGTTGTAAGCGTGGTACACCATCTTATCGCGGCTTACCAACATCAATGTCCCGCCCAAGATGTGGTGGGCGCTCAGACCTTGATCTGCGTGTGCTCAACGACGTTTGGGTTTCACAGCCTGTTGGCTCGGAAGAGACAAACTCGTTCAAACACGCTAGGAAAAATTGCTACGAAGAGGAACTCTTCAAGTGTGAAGATGAGCGCTTTGAGCTTGACATGGTCATCGATGCAAATGCGGCTGCCATCGCCACACTTGAACTGATCGACAGCGAGGTCAAGTGGACCTTGAACTCGACTAAAACGCCAAGTGCTTGTACTAGTACAGGGCTGACCAGAATAGAAGCCCCCTTGAGCGCATGTGCTCAGCTAGTTGGTCATGTGGTCAAGCCTGTGGCATTATCTGCCGCACACCTAAATGCAATTTTGCGAATCTATGGCGAACATGGTAGAGGCTGAGTCCTGGATAGGTATATTCGCACCTTCGTTTGATTGGAAGTGCTTTGCTTTTGTAGGGCTGGAGCTCCTCGAGCTTCTGTATAAGAACCCCAGAGAAACGATTTCAATTGTCTTAAAGCGCCTCAAACAAAAAGGAAAAGAATGGCGTAAACTCCAGGGGGATATGAGTGACAGGTGGAAGGAGCAACTCAGCCTGAATTCACGCCGAGCAGCAGATAATCTTTCTCATCAAAAGGAGCCAAAGATCATATTACCGCGTCATTTCATGCATGACTCACTTGGCACACCAGATGACCCAACGCAACCTGGAGTTGGAGATTCTGCAATGTCACTGAAATATCAATTTGAAATGCAACTTCAATTGGGCCATCATGCCATTCACCACGCGCTGTTCCACCTTATTTTTGACACAGCTGAACAATCATCTATGTCGCGGCATGACAAAAATCATATTGTCATATTCTTGAGACACTTTTTTGCCCCGTTCGTCCACCTGTCAAAGCACGACACTATGGCTCATCTTGCTCAAAGCCAGAGCCGTCATTTGGTCACCACCCTTACGAATGTGGAGTTTGATGCGAATGACAGAGATCCTCATAAGTCATCACGTGGATATTTCAATGCCCATGAGGGCACCCATGATCGCAAACAGGATTTGTGTTCAGATCCCCTAGTTCTACTCGGCGAACTAACGTAACGTATCCTGTGTGTAATTTTGTTTGTACGTACGCACGTGTTCAATACTAAAGCCTCTACGCAGGCCGGCTGAGCTTCGTGCGTCCTACAAAGCGGTAAGATCCAACTCACATGTAACACAAGTCCACGAGCATCATCTTAGGTGCTTATTCATGATGAGGCGGGCATACAGGCTGGCTTCTCCAAAAGCACGAATTGGTTACTTGCTGTGCTTCATGAAATGTCACCTTGTTGATCATCACACCACAGGTCTTTGGTCTGCACGCAAGACATTTACATCTTTTTCCGTCTTTATCATCTGTTATTTCAACGACTTCGCATGGCGTATGAATTGTGTCATACTAACGATTCGGTTCCGCGTTCATCCTTCATGGATGATTGCAGAAGCGAGTTAGATTTCACCCCGACCCACCAAAAGCCCTTTGAGGTGTTGGTCTCTATGGTATATGGACTTATGGATGGTTCATTAGATGCTTCTTGTTTTGAAGATGGATCACGCTGTATCTTGGGAATTGAAGCTCATGAAGTCTTCTCTGTGGATAAGCTTATAGTCCAAGTCCTGAAGCAGCTGCAACTCATCATCCATGATACTGCAAGCTGCAAATTTATTGCGTTGTGGCAACTAGAAAGAGAGCGGAGACGTGTTGATTCATCAGCTAGAACTCCAATAGGTGAAACTTCCCTTCAATGTCTGATACAACTGCAGCGTCCGTCATGACAAACCAGAATTATTTCTGAGCTGATAGGTATTGAAACTCGTGGACGGCAAGTTCTTCAATGGCTCGGGAGAGCACAATACCCCGCGTCCTTGCTTCTTTGTTCATCAGCGGGAAAGGCCGGTTTAGGACTCCGACCCTTTATATGTTGTCAAGTATTGCGTTGAAGAAAAAACTACTGACACTTTTAGTGTCAGGTCGCCTCAGCGGTGTTGAATGCAAGGAGGCCCCTCAAGCGTACTATTCAATCAGGTATCTCGGTTGCAAGCACTCTGATGAAATTGGTGCCACCGCCGCCGCTTGACTGGGCGGCGCGAGGCCAGGGCGGCCGCTGAGTTCCCCGCTGCTGGGTTTCCTGGAGTTCTCAGAGGGTGGGTACGACCGCTGGATACGACAAACCCAACCCCCTGAGCTCACGCCTTGCCCAGGCTCCTTAGCGCGCGATTAAGCGCCCCAGCGCGGGTCCGTGGGTGGTCCGTGGGGTGGCGGCGGGTCGAACGCGGGAAATTCGACGCGTTTTAGTTTTGGGGCTGCCCGCCCCCCCCCGGCGCCTGAATAAAGCCCCCAGCCGCCGACCCAGAATTGTCGGGGGCTTTTCGGATTCCCTGGGGTCCCGTCCGGCGCAGGGGGGGGTAATGTGGGCGAGGTTCTGCCGGCCGGCCGGCGGCAGCCGCGAGGCCGCGGGGCCTCTACCCTCCTCCGTCCCTGGTCTGGCAGAGCTCGTAGGAGCAGTCCTCAGAAAACTCTGATCTGTCAGAATTGCCATATGGTAGTAATTCAACCATCCAAGTCAGGAATATGCCATCATGCCAGTGGATAGGCGAGTCCACGGGCTCGCCCGGCCTGACAGCATAGCCAATATCATCATTCAGCTAATGAAGCACCCGCCCTGCCCTGCCCTCCTCCGTCCCGCTGAGGTGGCTGCGCCATCCAAGCGCGGTCCGTCGGCCTTCATTCTGGCACCTTTAATTGAAACCTCAGGGCCAGCACGAGTATGTTGATCAGCTTTTGGGCGCTGTATCTAGATCCATTGGGCTCAGCAACGCGCAGCTCGCACTGTGGGACGCCGTCCAGGGGGCCTATGTGGCTTTGGGGGAGTGGCCAGGAAGGCTCCCCGACACTGTCGATGTCAAAATAATCTCAGGTTCATTCTACCCGGCTGGGAGGGAAAATGGACCGGGTCCGACTCACGTTCGAGTTCCACTCCTGGCGCCTTTACGTTGCCATTCCTCCTCCCACACCCTTCCCTCAAGATCAGGCTCCTTCCCCTTTCAGCGGCGCCCTCAGGGCCGTTTGCGACGTTCCCATGGGCCTGCGTCTACCAGGTCGCTTTGAAGAGCGGGTGGTGGACCAGGCGTCCGCTGATCCCGCCAAACCACTGGGGATTGGAACCCTTTATTGGAACGAGGCTCTTGAAGTGATCGTAGGTGCCCTGGTCAAGACAAAGAACGAGCAGGGCTGGTGGAGAATTCTGTATATATCCGCGCGGGGCCTACGATGTTGCAGGAGTATGGCCGAGGTGGCTGCGCCATCCAAGCGCGGTCCGTCGGCCTTCATTCTGGCATCTTTAATTGAAACTGAGCTCAACCTAATTTACTTACTTCCTTTAGCTCAGGCCAGTGGGAGATACGAAAGGCCAAGTGGACGGAAACATATTGTACTGCCGTAAATGCAATTTTGAAACTTCTTCAGCCCGTATGATATGATTTGGCCGCATCTATCTGCGACTGGAGAGACATCGCCTTCGCCTCGGGGGTCTTTCGAGCTAAGCGAGTCCCTGAATGTGAGCACCTCTCCGCAGGAAACGAAGCAACCAGCTGTGTCCCGCACGCCGAAATCGTTGAGCGTTCGGCAGTTAGCACTAAGTGTTTCATCTGTGGCGTCTGCAGATAGTGTGGAGTCCTCCTTAAGGCGAAGTGTGACCTTCTCTGAGCAGCAGGGAGTCCGGCTGGAGTCGGGGGGCGGTTCACTAGCACCGGGCGATGACTTGCCTCCTGAAATTCCAAGTGATGGAGAATACAGTGAGGACTTTGACGATGGGCCAATTGATAGTGTTCTTGCAAATAGTACTTCTTACGCCGAGGACTTTGAAGATAGTGTGGGCGGAACTGCTACCTCGAGGAGCCAAGCTCACGGTGCACCAAGCCTTACACTGCGGGAAGTAACCGAAATTGGATCTAATATGCACATTTCGAATGCGGGTGCATCCGATGCTGCATATAGCAATGACTTTGAGCAGTCTGTCTCAAAAAGTCGGCAGAGCATTGGTAGTACTATCCCACGAGAGCCAGCCAGTACTGAAATTGATGGGCTTCTTGGAAAGCTTGCATCAGAGAGCTCCTTGCCAGCCCAGGTATCCGAGATTAGGCATGGAATCATGAACATTTCTCGTGCCTTGAGGCGGGTGGGCAACCACGCTTCGAAGCAGCTAAATGATGCAAACGCCAATGCCTTGGTGCAAATTGGACTTCAACTTGAATGGAAACTTGAACAACTCGAAGCAGAACTCTTGAGTAGAGAAAGACAAAGAAGGCTAGAAGTGCGCGCGATGCAGGAAGAGAAACGCGCCGCAAGGACGCGTGCAGATCTGTGTTGAATGCGAGAAACTTCGTTCGTGCGCGTTGGGAATACATGCATACCTGTAGGCGCAGATGCTCGCCGAGCAGAGCACCAACGAAAACTGGAGAATTCAGAGCAACGTGCGAGTATGTCTGAGTGTAAATTGACTAATACCAGGCAGAAATTATCTGACGTAGAAGCCTGTCTGAAACAAGCCACAGCTTCACTGGATCAGGCAAAGGATGTTCGTTTGAACCTTCAGAAGTCAGCTGTGCTGCGGGATGGAGAGATTTTAGAGCTCAAGGCAAGATCTTCGATGATTGCTGCCGAGTCTGGAGTTGCAATCAAGGAACTAATGATTAAGCTCGGGGCCAGCGAAGAGGCTCGTAAGACCGACAGAATGCGCCGGAAGCTTGAAGTTGGAGTATTGCGAGATGCGTTCGAGGCCAAGGAGAATCGTCTGATTGAGGATATGGCGAGGGTGCCTGATTTTGAGAACCGGAAGCTCGCCTTTGAGAACAACAGGTTGCATGAGATGCGGCGTGCGCTTGAGGGAGAAAAGCTTGACGTCGAGCGGTGCAGATCCACGATGCAAAACGACAATGATGCCCGAGAAAAACGTTTTGAGCACGAGCGTCTTCGTATCTTGCACCAGAACAGTCAGGAGCTTACTGCGGGTCGAGCGAATCTAAACGCCTGTCGCCGCATCGATGAAGAAGCAAATCGAGTAGAAAAGGAACGGCTAGTTTGCTTGAAATTGGCGCTTGATTCGGAGAGAGCGTCAATCGCGAGAGACCGATCTACGTTGGATGTGGAGCGTTCAAAGCTGGACGCGGAGCGCACAGAATTCCGCGCTATGTATTCCATACTTGAACCTCGATTCAGGGATGCTGATAGTCTCGAACATCGCGCCGCCCTGCGCGAAAAGGCAGCCACCAAGGCGGAGAATGACGCCTGTGCAGCCGCGGCAGAGGTGAAGCTCGATAAATTAGATTTGGACGAGCGTGAGGCTGCGGCAAGTGAGGCTGACCAGGCAGTCGTCAGAGCCACCCAGCGCGCGGAGCAAATGATGAGATTTGCGTGTACGCATCTCGCCCTAATCAAGCAAAAGGCCATCCAAGTCGAGCAGTCAAAATATGTGATCTCTCAACAGCAGTTTGCTCTCGCCAGGCAGGTAATTGCGGTGCGAAGAGCTGTTAGTACTATTAAAAGAGCCCCCACAGACAGTGGCGGATTCATTCGCGCCTACGAGCTCCTTGAGATCGTCCAAAATCAGCTTGTACTTCCGTACACATCACACCAAAATGCAATGGTCATCAATGAACTCAAGAACCACACCAATGTTCTCGCACGTCCGAGATGACACCGCACAGTTGGAGGGCCTATTGTGTGACTCAAACCCCACCGGCCCTCTCTCTGCGGGGTGAGCTCCGTGGCTGCTCGAGGCTGCATTGCAGGGTGGTTCTGAAAAACGGCAGGCTGAAGATTGTCGCGCCCAACGGCCAGTCTCGCCCAGTTCACTTGTGGCTCCGTTCGCGATCTACCCCCCGGGGTTCCTGGCATCAATTCTGTAGCGTCCCCACTGGGGCCCCCTTTGCGTCCGTCGGGCCCATGGGGTCCCTGGGGTGTGGACAGGGCCCGCGATCGGTTCCGGAAGCACGTTGCTCCCGGCGGGGGTACTCCTGGGAGGCCGTTCCAGTACGTGTTTGGGCCGGCGCGGCGCCGCTCGGGCCGCCCTAGGCGCGCCGGTTCGTGTGCTCCGGTGCCCCACGCGCGTCCGTTGCTACCGTGATAAACGGCGACTATCGAGGCCAGAACGCGAGTGTGATTAAGCACAGTCAAAGTGCGCTTGGCCGCGAGGCCAGCTACCTAGGGAGCCTACATTCCGCTCCTTGGGCTAAGCTACCTTAACTTGGGACTATGCTATCCTCCCTATGCTGGGACGCTCATACTGGCCTATGCTGGCTATGCTAAGTCTGCCTTATACTGGCCATGATCATGCTATACTATGCTGGTGCTTCATACTAGCATACTCGGATTCTAACACCTAGGCCGAGCATGATCGCCGGTCGCTTGATGCCCTGGCCCGCGCCGCCGGTGCCGCCGGACGTCTTGCGCTTCGCCCGCTTGTCGTCGGCGCGCTTCGCCGCGCGCTCCTCCTCCTTGCCGGCCTTCTTCAGCGCCTTGAGCTCCTCGCGGCTGTCCTCGAGCGTCTCGAAGGAGAGCTCCGGGTACTCGGCGCCGAAGAACGCCTCGACCGAGACTTTGACGTCCCCGCGGCTCGCCATGGAGCACGCCGGCGCGCATACCGGGGAGGCCAGCCACAGCGACCAGACGCGCCCGACCTTCTGCGCGGCGTTGAGGCGCTCACCGAGCTCGCCGCGGAGCATGGTGGCCCAGAGGGGGCCGACCACCAGGCATACACCAGCCACGGCATACACCAGCATAGCAGCCGCATAGCAGCCGCATAGCAGCCGCATAGCAGGCGCATA